>Ga0153965_1000162_pt1 | contig 12783 bp, 14 predicted proteins | sample TSFL049MetaG_FD_104707 | JGI IMG/M metagenome (GOLD analysis project Ga0153965, IMG submission 104707) | Attine ant fungus gardens microbial communities from Florida, USA - TSFL049 MetaG | ecosystem: Host-associated > Fungi > Mycelium > Unclassified | place: USA: Florida, Paynes | collected... | reverse complement strand
GTGACTAGTATAGATCGAAAGGTCTTTTCAAGGGCTTTCCGTAGCCATTGAGACCGTGAGAATCAACGAAGAATTGATAGAGATATGGCCGAATGAAGTTTGTGACATATATTTCTTTTCTGAACTTACTACACAAGGATAGAGCATAAGAAAGTATCAGGTGACTAAGTGACACAGGGTTACAAGTCACAGCCAGGTGACATCACATGACTAAGTCACATGGGACCCAAGAGAAAGTAGTGCACAGACCATGTAGTAGTTGTATAAGTAGTGTATAAAATTTAATGAGAACTCTATCGAGTTCTTCTTATCAACTTGGACTTGGAGGGTGATTAAGTCATCTAGGCTGAGTCACTACAAGACCCCTATATCATAAGTTGCTTTGAGATAATATCTGCTGCTACTGCCAAAGTACTAGCACTGTGGGAAACATGAGCTGATAAAAATTTGTGGTCTATTTATACAAATATGTCTGGAAGAGTCTGAGATCAACAAGGGAAATAGTATTCATGTTGGAGTATTACTAGATTATATTATTTTTCATTGCCTGGCATTGGTAGCTATGTTACATGATTGTCAGGAACATGTAGAGCAGGAACAGAGTAACGCAGAGTTATCCCAGAGTACAACAAAAGTGGGGAACAACCTTAGCCTCAGCTCATGCACTGTGTCTTGATCTACTATTGTATATGTAGTTGTGTATTTCAGAAGGACTGAATTGTTACCAGGAGTTCAGGAGAAGATGTAAGGGTGACTGGGCACAAAACTCCAGGAGAATCCTCAGTGATATTACAAATTATAGTTAGGGTATAACTCACCTCCAGGAGAATCCTCAGAGATTAGGATGAGGCTCCTGGAGGGATCTTTTACATTATATACTAAGCTTACATCTCTTAGTGTCAGGGTTAGCAGAATCAGAGCTAAACTAGTGTGTTTAAGTATTACTAGTAAAACAGGCTAAGGTAGCTCTAGAGTGTCGTCATGCCATTCAGGGGTGGAAATAGAGATGTCCCCTTACATTCACTCCCTCTTCAAGATTGCTACGTCTCAGAGCAATGGACTCGGAGTGAAAGATGTTGTTGAACTCCGCACATCGAACGTATCTTGGAGCTCTGGGGTGTTTGCAATAGAGCTCTGCTGTGAGTTCTGGTGCAGAGACTTTGGAAGCGGACTCCCAGGAATTGTGTTCACAGCCATATCCTTTCCACTTAATAAGGTACTGGAATCTTCTCCAGTGCCAACAACTATTGAGTATTTCCTCTACTTCCCACTCTGCTTCTCCATTGATGACTATAGGTGGTGGGTGGTCTTCCATTTTGTGTCCTGTAATTGGGTCATCTGGAGCCAGAGTGAGCTTCACTATGTTGAACACTAGATGGAGTTGCTTTATCTGGTGTGGTAGCTTTAGGTGATAGGTGATAGGTCCGATCCTCCATTCCACTATAAAGGGGCCAAGCCATCGATACAAGAGTTTCTGCAAAGGGCGTGTGATTCAGATATCCAATGCATCAAGAAAGAATTTGTCACCTAGGTTGAACACCAGAGCTGGAGTTCTGCATTGGTCATAGTACCTCTTCATGTTTTCTTGTGCTTTGCAGATTGCGGACTTCACTTCTTTGATTGCTATTCTCATCCTTTCCATAAACTTGTTGACTATCTCTAGATCAGAGTGGTTCTATCAGGGTTCGAAGCCTATGCAAGGAATACATCTGGTGTTGAGTAGGAATAGAGGCTGTTGGGTAGCGGAATGGACATGATTGTTGTGCTAGAACTTTGCCATAGGTAAGAGGTCATACTAGTTGTCTTGCTGCTCGTTTACAAATAGCTGGAGGTACTAGTCCAACTCTTGGTTGATGCATTCCATCTGTCCGTCAGTTCGGGGGTGCCAGGCTATAGAAGATGCCAACTTTATTTCTAGTAGGCGGTAAAGCTCTCTGGTGAAACGAGCGATAAACTGAGGTCTGTGGTCCAAGACTACACACTTCAGAAGACCATGGAATTTCCAGACTTGATGTAGGAAAAGCCTAGCTACTCCTTCTGCTGTCACTGTTGTGTGCGTCGGAATGAAATGTGCCTGTTTCGACACCGAGTCTACCACTGTCATCACTGCATTGCATCTGGAGGAGAGGGGGAGTTCCATGATGAAATCCATACTAAGCGTGTCCCACCACGAGTCCAGGATCTAGAGAGGATACAGTTCACCTACCGGAGCTTGTCTTATTGGTTTTATCCTGAGGTCATAGATATTAACATATTGTCCAATATACCTGGACATTTGGGGCCACCAGTAGTTCCTAGATACCAACTCTAGTGTTTTCCAGCATCCAGGATATCCAGCAACCTTTGTATCATGGTATAGCAAGACTACTTGCCTTCATAAGTCCAAATTTCGGGAAACGTAGGTTTTGCCTCTAAACTAGAGTACTCCGTCATCCTCCGACCATTCCGCAGAACAGACCGTCTTACTTAATACTTACCGAAGTTCTCTTACTGCTTTTGCTATAGGCTCTTTCTGGTTGCCTTTCTGGTTCCCTTGATGAATTTCTCTAAGTATGTCTTGCTCTGGTCCTTCTAGGTGAAGTCCTTCAAGAGCTCGGACTGCTATGAGCTCTGGTCGTAGAAGGACCACGTCCTCGTTGTCGGAGGCTCCATTACCATGGTTTGGTCTCTGTGATAAAGCATCTGACTTTCCCATGGAGTATCCTGGACAATGAATCAACTTGAAGTCAAAGCGAGCCAAGTACAAAGACCAATGGGCTTGACGATGGTTGAGTTTCTTAGCCATTATGAAGTACTCTAAGTTCTTGTGGTCCATCCAGATTTCTACCAGGTGCCGAGCTCCTTTCAAAAAGTGCCTCCATTCTTCTAATGTGCAGATGATAGTGAGTATCTCTTTGTCATGGATCTCATAGTTCCATTCCACCAGAGACAGGAATTTGCTATAGAAAGCCACTAGATGCCATTTTTCTTTTCCAGGTAGCTGCTGAGAAAAGACAGCTCTGGAGGCAAAGTCTAAACTGTCAGCCTCAATATGGAAGGGTTCTGAGTTCTGGGGTAATGCTAAGATTAGAGCAGTGGTCACTGCCATCTTAAGACATTCAAAGGCTTCCTGCTTCTTGGTACTTTAGTTCCAGGTCTGATCGGAGTGAGTGAGGTCGAAGAGAGATCAAGCTATAGTCAAGAAGTCTTGGATAAAGCAACAGTAGAAGTTAACAAAGCCTATGAAAGCCTGCACATCAGTCTGGTTCTCTAGAACGGGCCACTTGTGGACTCCGGCAACTTTAACAGGGTCTATCATGACTTTGTTTTCCAAGATGACTAGTCTAAGGTATTCAATCTGCTTCCAGTGAAACTCACATTTCTCCAGACGTAGAAATAATTTATGTTCCATCAGTATCTCTAAAACTCTCTGGACTGCTCATTCATGCTCTTCTTTCATCTTTGTAAAGATCAAAATGTCATTCAAGTACACTACAATAATCCCTTCTGCTATAACAGTTCTGAAAACGTTGTTCATTATAGTTTGGAAGGTAGCAGGGCTATTGGTCATTCTGAAAAACATAAATTGAAACTCTGTGACATAGGCGGGTAGTAGAGTGGCAGTGGCCTATGTTTCCACACTGTGTCTAGCTCCTTCCATGAGGTGTTGAGATATCGTGGTCATGGCTTGGAGGTCGACTTGGTCAGGCTCTGGAAGGAGATATATAAGGAACAATTGGTCTCTGAGCTCCCAACTTAGGTGGTGTGCTTGTGAAAGCTTTTTCTCAGGCTCTAGCTCTTCTTGGAGCAGGGGTGTGGGTCCATTACAACAAGATTGGAGGGCTCGGAGTTTGATCCTCTTCTGGTGAGTCTGTTCCTTCTGTAGGGTGCATTTTCCCTCATAGTAGAGGGGACAGTGAGTTATTTCAACTTCTTCTTTTTCCCAGTCGATCTTGGGGTTGTGGTCTTTGAGCCAGTTGTAGCCTAGGATTAGATTCTGTTTCCCAAGTCCAGAGATAGCCAAGAGCATCCTTTCAGAGTGAGACTTGTAGCAGAGAACTATGTTCATAACCTCAGAGATTTGTCCTGCCTCATTAGAGAAACCATTAATATTGAAGACTAGGATATTATGTGAGAGGGTTTGGGTATTCATCTCTTTCGAATAGACAAAATCCCTGTCGATGAGGCTTCTGGTTGCTCTGCAGTCTAGGAGGGCTTCGACAGAGTGTAGTTCACCCATGTCTGTAGTTCTGATTTCCACTGGCAAGAGTAGAGAAGTCTCTCGTGCGTCTAAAGCACTAATTGAAAGGAGTTTGGATAGTTTCTTCTCCCACTTGGGTTTGCAGAGCAGAGCTGCGACGAGGGAGATGGGAGGCAGTGCGTCTACTAGTTTACTATCAATTGTATTGGGGTCCTCTATAGTCAATACAGTGAACTTATTTACTAGCAACCAGAGCACACTTATCACTGGCCATGCTATACAAAATCCTCTTCCTCCAGGGGACAAGACTCTTCTATTGGAACTGCATCTTTCAATGTCAACAGATCTTCAATCAACTTCTCCCACTGCTCCATGGTGAGTTAACGAACATCCATGCAGTGGGGACAATCCTGGACTACATGGTTTGCATCTCTACATTGGTAGCATTCTCACGGAGGTAAGGACCTTGCTTTTCTAGTGGCATTTACGTCCATAGGGACTCCCATAGACAGAGTAGTTGGCAGAGGCTTTGGAATAACCAGAGGGGGCAGAGCGAGGGATAATCTTGCCACAGACAATGGTGGGGGTCAGGCAAAGACAGTTTTGAGCAAAGCAGAAGAGGCGGAGTGCGACATGGACTGAAAGGCTTCATTTGCAAGGCGCGCCTGGTCAATTCTCCTTGCTGCTCTATACCACACATCAGGGTCAGTGTCAGCTGGTCGTCTGTAGAGCATGGTGGCAATCTGGTTTTGGATGCCTAATCTGAGACCTTATCAAAATTTCACTACTAGTGTCCAGGAATCTGTATAATCTATGTTGGAGACCAGGGCTTAGAAGCTGTCCAAATAGTCGTCTACTGTCCAATTTCCTTGGTGGTAGGAAGTTCCTTCCAAAGCATTGATTGCATCTGCTTCCATGTTTGTAGGGAAGAAAAGCAGCTGGAATTGTTGTTCAGGAATACGCGGTTGTTGTGATATTCTCTGTTGAAGTCCAGGGGGCAGAAGAGCTTGGGGCATGTCTATCGCACTGGCAGAGCAGGGGGCAGAGACACCAGAGGGGATGGTACAGGTGGGGGAGGTGTGTTTGGTACAGCTGAAAGAGGGAGGTTTGTAAGAAGATAGCTCTATCTCTACCCCTAAACTACAAAGCGACACTCCGGAGTAGCCTAAGCCTGTTCAAGTATTACTTTAGTAATACTTAAACACACTAGTATAGTTCCGATCACAGAAACCCTGAATGCAAACCCAGTATATAGTGTAGAACATTCCTCCAGGAGCCTTATCCTAATCTCTGAGGATTCTTCTGGAGGTGAGTTGTATCATAACCACAGACTGTAATATAACTGAGGATTCTCCTGGAGTCTTATGCCCAGTTGCCCTTACAGCAGATTAGGATCTTAAAGCAGAGCCTTGAACTATCCTAGTAGATAGCCACCCAATAGGTTGCCCTTTCCTGCCATATCTAACCCTCCGAAAAATCCACTTTTCAGATGTCGTTGTCCTCAGACATCCCTCAAGGCATAGCCAACATCTTAGGATACCTGCAACACCATCTGTAGGAGCTCATGAAGAGACAACATGTTTCAGAAAGTAACATTAATTCCACTCTGGCAGCCCTAACTACACAGTTACAGCAGCTCACACAGTTAGTGGCTAACCTCTCTCCTCCAGCCGTACCAAACACACCTCCTCCGCCTGTACCATCTCCTCCAGTATCTTCACCCCTTGCTCCAACAGTGAGACAAACATGTCCCAAGCTCTCCTGCCCTCCAGACTTCAGCGGAAAACATTACAATGGCCATGTGTCTTTGAACTCCTGCTCTCTCTCTACATCTGCCTAGCCCCAGATTAATTTCACGATGAACAGGAGAAAATTCTCTGGGCCCTCACGTTTTTCAAAGGTGGTCATGCCACTAAGTGGTCCAAGAACGTGTTCTGTCAGGAAGCGGACACCAGCGTTTTCTCTATCCAAACCTGGGGGGACTTTGAACAACAGTTCCGGATCCACTTCTTCCTTGTCAATGTGGAAGCAGACATGATCAATGCTCTAGAAGAAGTCTCCTACTACCAAGAAGGTCGGATGGTGGACGACTATCTAGACAACTTCCATGCCCTGGTCTCTGATGTAGGATACATGGATCCCCAAACACTTGTGGTGAAATTTTGATGAGGTCTCAGGTTGGGCATTCAGAACCAGATCACTACCATGCCATATGGACAACTCACCAATACTGACCCCAACGCATAGTATAGAGTAGCACAGAGGATCGACCAGATACACCTCACCAATAAGACTTTCCAGTCTATGTTGCACTCCACCCCTTCTGTATCACCTAAAACTGTCTCCACCTGACCTCCACTTTTGTCCACAGCAAGACTGCTCTCCATTCTGCCCCTTCTGGTTGCCCCAAAACCTCTGCCACCCACTCTGTCTATGAGAGTCCCCATAGATGTCGATGTGACTAGGAAAACAAGGTCCTTGCCTCCATGGGGATGTTACCGATGCAAAGACGTGAACCATGTAGTTTGAGACTGCTCCCACTGTATAGACGTTCGCCAACTCACTTTGGAGCAACGAGAGGAGTTGATTGAAGATTTGTTGGTATTGAAAGATGCAGTCCTGTCAGAGGAGTCTGGTCCCCCAGAAGAGGAGGATTTTGCATAATGCAGCCAGCGATAAGTATACCCTGGTCACTAGTAAATAAGTTCACTGTATTGACTATAGAGGATCCCAATACAATTGACAGTGAACTAGTAGATGCATAGCCCCTTAACCCCCTAGCCGCTGCTCCGCTCTGTAGACCCAAGTGGGAGAAGAGGCTGCCCAAGCTCTTCTCAATTAGCGCCTTGGACGCACAAGAGACTTCCCTGCTCCTACTGGTAGAGATTGGAACCACAAACACAAGCGAACTCCACTCTGTCAAGGCCCTCCTGGACTGCAGAGCAACTGGAAGCTTTATTGACAGAGATTTTGTCCATTTGAAAGGGATGAACACTTGGACCCTCTTATGTAACATCCCAGTCTTTAATGTTGACGGTTCTTCTAACGAGGCAGGATAGATTTCTGAAGTCATAGACATAGTTCTTTACTACAAGACTCACTCCAAAAGAATGCTCCTGGCCGTCTCCAGACTTGGGAAGCAGAGTCTGATCCTAGGCTATGACTGGCTCAAGGACCACAATCCTAGGATTGACTGGGAAAAGGGAAAAGTTGAAATAATCCATTGTTCACTCTGGTGTGAAGAAGGATGTGCCTTGCAGAAGGAACAGACCTGCCAGAAGAGGATTGAACTCCGAGCCCTCCGATTGTGTTGTGACGGACCCACACCCCTCTTTCAAGAAGAACTAGAGCTTGAAGATACACCTTTGCCAATGTACTGCCCTGATTGGGAGCCTGGAGACTAACTGTTCCTTACACGCATTTTCCTGGAGCTCACTTAGGCCGACCTCTAAGCCACAGCTATGACCTCCCAGTGTCTCGCAGAAGGAGCCAGGCATAGTAAAGAGATACATGCCGCTACCACTCCGCTGTCCGCCTACGTCACAGAGTTCCAATCCATGTTTGCCAAGGAGGACTTTGACATACTGCCTGAGCACCGCAAGTGGGACCATGCTATCAAACTGATCCCCAGAGTGGAGCCTAAGTTGTCAAAGGTCTATCCCCTGTCCCTGTTGGAACAGGCTGAGTTAGATACCTTCCTGGAGAAAAACCTGCGTACCGGACAAATACAACCTTCCAAATCCCCCATAGCAGCCCCTGTATTCTTCATTAAAAAGAAAGATGGTTCGCTCCAGCTGGTCCAAAACTATCGCGCACTGAACGCTGTAACCATCAAGAACAAATACCTTCTCCCTTTCATTTCCCAACTCGTCTCCCAACTCTGCGGAGCCAGGTACTTCACAAAACTTGATGTCTAATGGGGTTTCAATAACGTATGTATCAAGTCCAGAGATGAATGGAAAGCAGCCTTTCACACCAACTGTGGTCTCTTCGAGCCTTTTGTAATGTTCTTCAGAATGACCAACAGTCCTGCTACCTTCCAAACTATAATGAATGACATCTTCAGAACTCTCATAGCCGAAGGAATTGTAGTGGTATACTTGGACGACATTCTGATCTTTATGAAGATGGAAGAGAGACAAGAACGAGCAGTCTAAAGGGTCTTGGAAGTACTGGTGGAGCACAAGTTATTCCTCCACCCGGAGAAGTGTGAGTTCTATCAGAAGCAGATTGAGTACCTCAGACTGGTCATCTCAGAGAACAAGGTTGAGATGGACCCCATAAAAGTCGCCAGAGTCTGTGATTAGCCCACCCCAGAGAACTGGACTGACATGTAGGCTTTCATAGGCTTTGTTAACTTCTACCGTCGCTTTATCCAGAATTTCTCAACCATTGCCAGACCCCTCTTTGACCTCACTTGTTTTGACAAGGCCTAGAACTGGGATGCCAAGAAATAGAAAGCCTTCAAACGTCTTAAGATGGTGGTGACTACTGCTCTGGTCCTGGTATCACCTTAGGACTCAGAACCATTCCGCATCGAGGCTGACAGCTCTGACTTTGCCTCTAGAGCCATCCTCTCTCAGCAACTACCCAGAGAGGAGAAATGGCATTCAGTGGCCTTCTACAGCAAATCCCTGTCTCCAGTAGAACGGAATTACGAGATCCATAACAAGGAGATACTCATTATCATCTGCACACTGGAAGAGTGGAGGCATTTTCTGGAAGGAGCCTAGCACCTAGTAGAGATCTGGACGGACCACAAGAACCTGGAGTATTTCATGACGGCTAAGAAACTCAACTGTCACCAGGCTTATTAGTCCCTGTACTTAGCCTGCTTTGACTTCAAGTTGATCCACCACCCAGGATGTTCTATGGGAAAGCCAGACACATTATCGTGGAGACTAGACCATGACAACAGAACTTCCAACAATGAAGACATGATTCTCCTATGACTGGAGCTCTTGGCAATCTGAGCTCTCAAAGGAGTTCAGCTGGAAGGACTGGAGAAGGACATTCTTAGAGAAATTCATCAAGGGAACCAGAAAGGAGACCAGGAAGAGCCAGTAGCAAAGACAGCAAGGAAACTTCAGCAAGCATCGAGTAAGACGGTCCGCTCTGTGGAATAGTTGAAAGATGAAGGACTACTCCAGTTTAGAGGCAAGATCTATGTTCCCCAGAACCCGGACTTATGGAGGCAAGTGGTCTCACTGTACTATGACACAAAGGTCGCTAGACACTCTAGACGCTGGAAAACGCTGAAGTTAGTATCTAGGAACTATTGGTGGCCCCAAATGTCTAGGTATATCAGATAATACATCAGCACCTATGACCTCTGCCTTAGAACAAAACCAATAAGGCAAGCTCCAGTAGGCAAACTGCACCCTCTCTGGATCCCAGACTTGCAATAGGATATGCTTAGTGTGGACTTCATTGTGGAACTCCCCCTCTCCTCCAGATGCGACGTAGTAATAACAGTAGTGGACTCAGTGTCGAAACGAGCATACTTCATTCCAACGCACACGATGGTGACAGCGAAAGAAGCAGCCAGACTTTTCCTATATCAAGTCTGGAAGCTCTATGGTCTTTCAAAGTGTGTAATCTCAGACCATAGACCTCAGTTTGTAGCTCGTTTCACCAGAGAACTTTACTATCTACTAGGAATAAAGTTGGTATCTTCTACCACCTGGCACCCTCAAACCAATAGACAAACGGAGCGTATCAACCAAGAGTTGGACCAGTACCTCTGGCTCTTCGTAAACAAGCGGCAAAACGACTGGTACAATCTTTTACCCATAGTGGAGTTCCAGCACAACAATCATGTCCACTCCACCACCCAACAAACTCTGTTCCTGCTCGATACTGGAAGACTTCCTTGCATGGGCTTCAAACCCTGACAGAACTCTTCTAGTCTAGAGACAGTCAATAAATTCATGGAAAGGATGAGAACGGCAATCGAAGAAGTGAAGTCTGCGATCCACAAAGCACAGGACAACATAAAAAGATACTATAACCAATGAAGAACTCCGGCTCTGGTGTTCAAGCCCAGTGACAAAGTCTTCATTGATGCGTTGAATATCCGGACTATGTGCCCCTCACAGAAACTCTCATATCGATGGCTTGGTCCCTTTGTAGTGGAATAGCGGATCAGACCTATAGCCTATTGCTTAAAGCTGCCACACTGGATGAAGCAACTTCATCTAGTGTTCAACATGGTGAAGCTTATTCCAGCTCCGGATGACCCAATTACAGGCCGAAAGACAGAGGACCACCTCCTGCCCATAGTCATCGATAGAGAAGTAGAGTGGGAAGTAGAAGAAATACTTGACAGTCATTAGTACTGGAGAAGATTCTAGTACCTTATCAAGTAGAAAGGATATGGCCATGAACACAATTCCTAGGAGTCCACCTCCAAAGTCTCTGCTCTAGAACTAACAATGGAGTTCCATTGCAAACACCCTGGAGCTCTGAGACACATCTGGCACACAGAGTTCAGCAACATTTTTCATTCTAAGTCCATTGCTCTGAGATGTAGCAATCTTAAAGGAGGGGTGAATGTAAGAGGATAGCTCTATCTCTACCCCTAAACTACAAAGTGATACTCCAGAGCAGCCTAAGCCTGTTCAAGTATTACTAAAGTAATACTTAAACATACTAGTATAGCTCTGATCACAGAAACTCTGAATGCAAACCCAGTATATAGTGTAGAACATCCCTCTAGAAGCCTCATCCTAATCTTTGAGGATTCTCCTAGAGGTGAGTTGTATCATAACCACAGACTGTAATATAACTGAGGATTCTCCTGGAGTCTTGTGCCCAGTCGCTCTTACAGAGTTAGTCACCAACTGTGTGAGCTGCTGTAGCTGTGTGGTCAGGGCTGCCAAAGTGGAGTTAATGTTACTTTCTGAGATATGTTGTCTTTCCGTGAGCTTCTGCAGATAGTGTTGCAGGTATCCTAAGGCATCAGCTATGCCTTGAGGGGTGTCCAAGAACAACGACATCTAAAGAGTGGAATTTTCGGAGGGTTGGGTATGACAGGAAAGGACGACCTATTGGATGGCTATCCACTGGGATAGTCTAAGGCTCTACTTTAAGATCCTAATCTACTGTAAGGGCAACTGGGCACAAGACTCCAGGAAAATCCTCAGTGATATTACAGATTGTAGTTAGAGTACAACTCACCTCCAGGAGAATCCTCAGAGATTAGGATAAGGCTCCTGGAGGGATCTTTTACATTATATACTAAGCTTACATCCCTTAGTGTTAGGGTTAGCAGGATCAGAGCTAAACTAGTGTGTTTAAGTATTACTAGTAAAACAGGCTAAAGTAGCTCCAGAGTGTTATCGTGCCATTCAGGGATAGAAATAGAGGTGTTCCCTTATAGAAGAATAGTATATAGATTGATAAGAGTGAGGATAAAATATGTAAAAGACATTAATCTATGAACTAAGGAACTAGAATATAACTAATAGAGTATTTATACTAAGTCTGGAATAGGAGAAGTACAAGTAACTAGTCTACATTATGATCCTATAGGAGTAGACAACAGGAGTTCAGGAGCAAAATTTAGTAATAATATAAAATATAAAAGAAATTATATTATTAAATTATTATTTTCCATCATATGACAATAATTTGGATATAGATAAATAGGAGCATTGAATAGATGAGATTTTCATCTGGGCTTCTAGCCCTTCTTGAACCTTCTACTAATTCTGTGTTATTAAGTTTGTGTTGAAGTCAGTTCGCTATGCTTTCTTCCTACAATAGTCTGTGCAGCAGCAGATAGTGTTGTCTATCAGGTTGCTTTGCTCCCTTCTAACAATGGCCTGTGCAGTTGCAGATAGTATTGTCTATTAGGTCACTTTACTCCTTTCTAATAATAGTCTGTAACACAGTGAGCAATATTGTGCATCAGGTTGCTGTGCTCCCTTCCTTTACTGGTAATTTACACTGTTGTATATCAGGTTGCTGTGCTCCCTTCCTTCACTGGTAATTTGTGCTGTTGTGTGTCAGGTTGCTGTGCTCCCTTTCTTTACTGTTAATTTGCACTGCTGTAAGTCAGGTCACTGTGCTCTCTTCCTACAACAGTAAGGCCACAGTCAGCTCACTTTGCTCACTGCCTGTTCCAATTTTATTCCAATTTATCCTAATTTATTTGAATTTATTGTGAATTTATTTGAATTTTGTAGAATTTTTGAGTGAATTTGAGTGAAAAGAGAGGGCGTGTGAAAAGTTGAACTATGTGTCAGCACCATCATTCCCACATGCGACACAGCATACTAGATAACTTGTTTACCCAACAAGTTTCCTCTAATATTTCATTGCTTGTCCTTAACTCAACAGTTCATCATGTGGTTCATATTCATGGTGCACCCATATTTTGATGGGGGGTAGACATGACTCTGGGTATGAGTAAGAATGGCAATTTTTGCAGCAGACGGAGATTGACAGAAGCTGTCAGACAAAAGTCTCAGTTCCTATAAACACTGAACTATATATTATTGTACCTGTCAGACAAAAGTCTAGATACAATCAGTTATCTTTATATCAAATAAGAAAGATTGAAATATACCTCAGTTCCTGTAAACACTGAACTGAGGTTT
>Ga0153965_1000161_pt1 | contig 12813 bp, 9 predicted proteins | sample TSFL049MetaG_FD_104707 | JGI IMG/M metagenome (GOLD analysis project Ga0153965, IMG submission 104707) | Attine ant fungus gardens microbial communities from Florida, USA - TSFL049 MetaG | ecosystem: Host-associated > Fungi > Mycelium > Unclassified | place: USA: Florida, Paynes | collected... | reverse complement strand
TACATCACTAGCTACTTATACTAGACTAGCCTGGTCTGTGTGCCAGTCGCTATGGACACCTACATCAGGACAATAATAACTACACTACCAGATATGGCTATGCAGTACTGTGATGGAGACCCGTACTAGAGGGAAGGGAACTATAGACCACGGACTCTGAGGATCCATGGGAACGCTAGCTGATGCGAACCCTACCAGGTTATCTAAGCGATCTTAGGGTTGTCCCCTTACATGACAGGCATAGAACAGAAGATCTTGTCTGACATCTGCAAGGGGAACTGGAATGGAGACCAAGAGAAACCTATAGCTAAGACAGCACAAGAACTCTAGGGCTCTACCAACAGGGCAGTACACTTCTCAGAGTGGTTGAACATAGATGGCCTGCTTCAGTTCTGAGAGAAAATATACATACTACAGAGTTTGGACCTACACAGACAGATCATAGCCCTTTGCCACGATACCCAGATTGCAGGGCACCCTAGATGCTAGAAGACACTAGAATTGGTATCCCGGAACTACTGGTGGCCTCAGATGTCTAGGTACATTGGCCAGTATGTAAGTACCTGTGATCTCTGCCTCTGAATGAAACCTGGGTGATACTCTTCTGTTGGCAAGCTTTAGCCACTCTCTGTTCCAAACAAACAGTGGGATATGCTCAGTGTTGATTTCATGGTTGAGCTCTTGGAGTCCTCTGGACATAACGTCATTATGACTGTCGTGGACTCTGTCTCCAAAAGAGTACACTTCGTTCTAATGCATATAACAGTCACAGCAGAAGGAGCAGCCAGACTCTTCCTCTATTACATCTGGAAACTCCATGGCCTTCCAAAATGCATCATCTCTGATTGTGGACCCCAGTTTGTGGCTTCATTCACTAAGGAACTGTACAGGCTACTAGGTATACAACTATCCTCCTCCATGGCTTGGCACCCCCAGACAGATGGACAAATGGAACATATCAACCAGAAGCTTGACCAATTCCTCTACCTATTTGTCAACAAATGACAGGATGACTGGTACAACCTTCTACCCATTGCAGAGTTCCAGTACAACAACTACATTCACTCCACAACGCAACAATCTCTATTTCTACTAGATATGGAACAAATTCCCCATATGGGCTTCGAGCCAAGACAGAACCCCTCAGGCCTGGAAATGGTCAAGGAATTCATAGAGAGGATGAAGTCTGCTATTGAAAAGGCCAAGTTTGCGATCTGCAAGGCACAGGAGGATATGACACGGTACTACAATCAAAGAAGGTCTCCTGCCTCCATGTTCAAACCAGAAGACTGGATATACCTAGACATGTCAGATATCAGAACGACATGTCAGTCTCCGAAGTTATTACATCACAGACTAGGACCGTTAGCCTACTGCCTCAAGTTGTCCCCTAGAATGAGACAGTTGCACCTGGTATTCAACGTTGTAAAGTTATCTGCCACTCTGGAAGATCTGATACCAGGAAGGAAGCCGCAAGCTCTACCACCACCTATTGTTGTCGATGGAGAACCAGAGTGGGAAGTGGAAGAGATATTGGATAGTCACTGGCACTGGAGGAGGTTCCAGTTCCTGATTAAGTGGAAGGGTTTCAGTAGAGAACATAACTCTTGGGAGGTGGCCTCTGATGTCAAGGCACTGGACCTCATTGCAGAGTACTATCGAAAGTATCCAGCTGTCCCAAGACACATTCACTAGACGGACTTCGACACTCTTTTCAAGTCTGGAACTATTGCTTCGAGGTGCAGCAACCTTGGAGGGGGGGTAAATGTAAGGGGACCCCTCACACATGACTCTGGAGCCCATATTAGTCCTCCAGAGTGACCCTGCAGCTGATCAAATATTACTATGTAATATTTGGTCTTACCTCTATCATTCCAAGAGCACTCTATTGCCTCCTAGCACACTTTCATTGTTCAGACCCTGGTTACCAAATGCAGGGATGCAAGGACACTGTAGTATATATAATGTAGATTATTCCCTCTAGGAGCCTTATCTAATTCTCTGAGGAATCTCCTGGAGGTAGGTTGTAACATATTTCATAAACTATAATTTAACTGAGGAATCTCCTAGTGTAAGAAAGCTAAACTCCAAGCCGGAATAAAGCCAACTGCTCTTTGTTCAGCGATTGACAAAGAGAACTCGATAGAGTCTCTGTTAGATTCTCTACACTATTTATACAACTACTATATGGTCTGTGCACTTCTTTCCTATGCCTATCTTGTGACATCATGTGATGTGACACTGTGACTTCCTGTCATGTGATTGTGACTGTGTGACACTTGTGATGTAACACTTTCCCATACTTCCTTCTGTGTAGTAAGTCCAAGATAAAAGAAAGAAATATAAATAATAACTTAGCCGTTTTGCCAAGTCATGACACCTGGAGTATTCTGCTCCAGTTGCCCTTACAATGTACCCCTTTTTCTGGAATAATAACTGCAATTTCTTCAGCAGCAGGCAAATTGTGAGTTCTCTGATCCTGCTGTAAATTGACATGTAATCTAATTTTGACCTTCTGTTGTTTATTTGCTGGTTTTTCCTTGATAAGCTCATAGGCATAATGATATCAACCAATATAAGAATAACTGTCTAGAAGCATTGTCTAAAGATTGTCCATTACCACAGGATCTAGGTTATTATTGTTGACTCTCCTGATATTGAGCTGCTTTGCTATATCAAGGATATAGATTTGTGCATATATTGGAGTTTGATTACCATAAGGAAGAAGTGCACCAGTAAGATAATGAAGTTCTCCCTCAATTTTGAAACAGTAAGGGCCAGACTGCCTAGTAACCAAGTTATCAATTTTGACTTCTACTGAAGTCATAGCAAATACTGCATTATACTACCAGATATTATTGTGAAATTCTCTTGAGGGATAATTGTCTCCAGTCAAGTAGTTGTGAAGAATTCCAGTGAGTGGTTAAAGAGGAGGTAGTTGAATCTGTCCTTGCAAATAGCACATGCCAAACTTGGGAAGATTGACCAATGAGGATCTTAGCTTCTCACAGTCAAAGTGAAGAGCATGACAGTAAGGACAGATAACAGTCAACATGCCCAAGTTGAGATAGTGAATATTGTTCTCTAAGAATGGCTGTCTAGCTGGTGAATAAGGTATAGGCTGAAGAATAGGTAGTGGAATATCATCTGGAACAATAGCATCTTGAATCTAGTTCAATTGTTAACAATGTAGAGTTTTGGTATTCAAAAATTATCATACCTAAATTACATCATCTTGCACATCTAACTCTTGAACATTGCCTTTCTCAGCATCCTGTTAAACTTGATTAATATTCATTTACTAATAATGAGTGAAATCTGTTACTCACAACTCTCAGAATATTTTCCTGTATATTCCTATCCACATTTAGGTCACTATTATCTCCCCTATTCTGCTGTCCTTCATAATCAAGAGCATCTGCATCCTCATTCCTCCATTCCTCCATTATTTGATTGATTTCCACCTGTTTTTGTTTTTCTACTTCTACTCCTCTATATCCCTGAGTTGTTCTTTGTTGTTGCTGAGCAAGTTGACATCTATGCAAATCAAGTATAGCATCCTCAAGATTTTGTGGAACATTTGCAGAAGTCAAGTAGAATTTTGATTGTCATCTTCCTCTTTCTCTTTCTCTATTCAAAATAGGAGCTGGAGTAATATTTGGGAGATCTTGCTGTGCTCACTCCTCAGCTTTTCTAGCCTGACATTCTTCTTCAACAGGATTCATTTCTCACAATTGTCTTACTGTTCACTTATAGCTACTCTAAGAAAAAAGGTATACTATTGCCCCTAAGAAAGAAACCTCTACTCTAGACCCCTTTCTTAATGAGCAGTTGTCAATTCTGTGTGTATACAGATCATATTGGACCCCTTGTAAGACTTTAGCCAAGACAACTTAAATCCATTCCAAGTCTGAGTTGACAAGGAGAACTCAATAAAGTTTCTATTTGATTTTTTACACTATATATACAACTACTATGCACTTTACTTCCCATGGTCCTCATGTTACCTGTCATGTGACTACCCTGTCACATATTTGTGACTGTGACATGATATTCTGTGACCAATGTCACACCTTTTTTGTGACTTTGTGACTGTGACATGACTCCTTTCCCATGCTTTATCTTCCTAGTAGTAATTCAACTAAAGAAAAGAAAAGGAGAATAAAAATAAAAATAGAAAATGACTTAGCTATTTTGCCAAGTTATGACAACCAGTCTCCACATGTTATTGGAGCACTTCATAGATAGTACCTCTCCAGTTGTGTAGTTTAAGGTGTCAGCCTCTACTCTAAATTCTTTATCTAAATCTAGGGCCACTAGTACTGGTTTTATCATGAAAACTTCTTTTAATTTATCAAATGCTTTCTGCTGCTCCTACCCCTACTGCCACTTTACATCCTTTCTTGTTAATACATTCATTGGCCTTGCTACTTGAGTGAAATCCTTGATAAACCTCCTATAATAGTTTGTGAGGCCTAGGAATTTTCTAATGTCTTTTACATTTTTGGGTTTAGGCCAACTAAGTACTCCATCTACCTTTTCTTTCTCCATTTCTATTCCGTTAGGCCCTATTATTACTCCTAGGAACCCAATCTTTCTTACTTTCCACACACATTTTTCTGGCTTGACATATAAGTCATTTTCTTCCAACCTTTTCAATACTTTTTCCACAATTTTGTCATGGCCTTCCTTTGTCTCTGTTCCTACTAATATATTATCTACAAATACCGCAATTTTTCCTTCATGTATTAAGTCCCTTAGAATTTCATTCATCATTACCTGAAATGTGGCTAGTGAATTTGTCATTCTGAAGAACATTATAGTTGGCTTGAAAAAGTCCACATGTATTGTAAATACTTCCTTCCACTTATCTCCTTCCACTCATCTCCTTCCTTAATCCTCATGTTATTGAAGCCCCATCATAGATCCATTTTTGTAAATACTTTCTTACTCCCCATATTATTGATCAGTTCTGTTATCAATGGTAGTGGGTAGTTATTCTTTACAGTTTGGTCATTTAGACTGTAATAGTCCATAACTATCCTCTTGCTTTCATTCTTCTTTCCTACAAAGAACACCAGTGATGTCTGAGGGGATTTTGATGGTCTAATATACTCCTTCCTTAACTGATTCTCTACAAATTTCTGAACCTCCTCCCTCTCATTTTTGGATAAAGGGTAGATTCTTCTCTTTCATGGTTTGAACATCTCTTTGTAAGACTTTAGCTGCAATGACTTAAATTCACTCCAAGTCAGAGTTGACAAGGAGAACTCAATAGAGTTCCCATTTGATTTTGTACACTACTTATATATTTTACTATAGTGGCTATGCAACATCCTCCTGTAGTTCTCATGTTATTCCTGTCATGTGTCTACCTCATCACATGTTGTGACTGTGACTTGTGACATGACCAATGTCATGCTTTGTGACTATGTGACTGTCACATAATGCTTTTCCATGCTCTACCTTAGTATCACAAATAGTCACTTACTATTTGTGATGGGTGCTTTGATACTTTAAATAGTTCAAAAATGCAAAGTTAGACAAGTGACAAAAGATGTTGTTAAGTCTGAGATCTAATCCTCAGACAGGGAGTCCTTATATACAGAAAAGTGATGGTCTGTGCACTAGGACAGAGCATCACATACTACTATCTATTGTTCTACATATGATAGTGTCTTTGTGCTAGAAATAGTGATAACTTAACCATATAAAGGCTGTTCTTTGTTCTAAGAAAAGGACAGATGACTATTTATGGGTAATTAATGAAGTCCATGTGCAAACATTGAGGCCTTCATATCTCCACTGATACTAATTGCCTTGAGGTCGTTCTAGACTCATTCTAAGTGATATGAAGAGGGCTTCTGCTGAGCTTAGAACTGAAGCTTAGATCATGGCAGTTTCCAAGATATTGGTGATTTAATAAATGGTACTATGGTGGTTACCAGTTGATCTGCCTAATATCTCGGCCAATACTGATTGCTTCAAGACGTGACTGGTATTGATCGAAAGGTCTTTTCAAGGGCTTTCCATAGCTGTTGAGACCATGAGAATCATTGAAGAATTGATGGATATGTGGCCAAATGAAGTTTGTGACACTTAGTAATGATCTAACTAAATAAAACAAAACAAAACAAAAAGAAAAATAGAAAATGACTTAGCTGTTTTGCCAAGTCATAACACTCTTTGAGATTGATAGCATAACCCCATACTTTTCTATCTTTCTGACTTCACCTTCCCAAATATCTTTTTCCATTTTAGAAATTTCTTTAGAACCATTTCCTTGATTTTCTTGTGGTCCTCCTCAATTTCCTCTTCTCTTTCCCAGTCTTCTTTATTGTCTATCACCTACCTGACAATTTGCTCTTCTTCTAGGGTTGCTACTCTCTTTTCTCTTTTCTTTCTTTCTTCCTCTTTTAATTTTACCCTACCACACAGAGGTGTCATGACTTGGCAAAACAGCTAAGTCAATATTTATATATATATATATATATATTTTAGATGATTACTAAGGTAAAGCATGGGAAATATCATGTGACAGTCACAGAGTCATAAAAGGTATGACAGCTGTCATAGAATGGTTACATCACACAGAGTCACAAGTCACAGTTACAAGCATGTGACAAAGAGGTCAGCTGATGAACATGAGAACTGTGGGAGACAAGGTATATAACTATGATAGTAATTGTATATATAGTGTAGCAAATCTAACAGGGACTCTATCAAGTTCTCTTTGTCAATTGCTAAACAAAGAGCAGTTGGCTTTATTTCAGCTTGGAGTTTAGCTTCCTTACAAGGGGTGGACACCTCATCATTTTGACTTCCCTAGTTTTTATCTCAGAGTTGTGCACTACTAACTATGGCATGCCTAAGATTATTTCTGGTTTTCCTAGGTCACATATGTCTATCCTCATTCTTTCTACATAACCCTTGTAATAAATGTTCACCTCTATCTGGTAGATGATCACTCCTCCACTATTATTAATTCCATCCATATTTCTGACTGTTATTGGTCTTTTCAATTTTTGCAGCTTGAACCCATGCCTAGCCACCATCCTCTTGTTCATAAACATTCCAGTGGCACTACTGTCCAAGAGTGCCTTTACAGTTATACCTTCATGCATATTCAGTTTTTCTACTCCAACATTCAACTACACTTCTCTTAGCATCTGGAAAGTTCTCCTGACTTCCCTTTAACTACCCCCCTCTTTTACTGCACCTTCTGGAGCTCCTGCCTGTGCACCACCTTGCTATGCTTTTTCCTCTCTAGGGCATGCTGCCTTTCCTATGCAACCACATCATTTCATCTCTTCTAACTTTCTCCTTGATATCACCTCTTGTCCTTTATTCTCCTCCATATGACATCCCTTCTTACCACATCTTTTGCATACTAAATATGATACAACCACTTCTCAGGTATACCATCCCAACTCCAATAAGTATGCCTCTTCTAGGACACCCTCTCTGCAATGCTCTTGTGCTCTTTATTGTAGGGCCACTACCAAACTCCTTCTCCATTCCTTTCCTGTTTGCTGTGTCTTTTGTGGCTTGGCTACATGCACTATTATTGTAAGGGGATCACTCAATGGCAACCCCAACCATACCTGATGTTAGTAAAGAAAGCAGACTTAAGAAGGAACAATGGATAGCCCAGGAGTTCCAATCAATGTTAAGGTAAGGTATTCTACTGTACATCACTAGCTATGTATACTAGACTAGCCAGTCTGTGCACACGTTGCTAAGAGAACATAGATCAGGACACTAACAACCACACTACCTAATAAGGCTACATCATACTGATGGGGCAGACCTGAACTAAGAAGAAAGGTTGTGGGAATAACGAGCACTGGCAGATTGTAGGGCAAGCTAGACAATGCTTACCCATACCAGCTAACCTAGGCTACTCTATTGCTGACATCATAAGATGTCCCCTTACAGCTTAGGTATTGCTGGTATGGGTGAGCATCATTTATACAATCTGCCAGTGCTTGCTGTTCCCACAACCTTTCTCCTTAGTTCAGGTCTGCCCCATCAGTATGATATAGCCTTATTAGGTAGTGTGGTTATTAGTGTCCTGATCTATGTTCCCTTAGCAATGTGTGCACAGACTGGCTAGTCTAGTATACATAGCTAGTAATGTACAGTAGAATACCTTACCTCAACATTAATTGGAACTCCTGGACTATCCATTGTTCCTTCTTAAGTCTGCTCTCTTTACTAACATCAGGTATGGTTGGGGTTGCCATTGAGTGATCCCCTTACATAAGCTATCCTATTGCTGACATCATTAGACATCCCCTTACAGTTATGCTGGACAGCTGTTTAGGCAATAAAAGTGATCTTTTTTACCATAATAATGAGAATAACTAGCTTGAGAGATGAGTTTGGCCCTCCAGAAATGTTCCTTAGATGTCTAGTTGTGGCCTCAAGTATACCACTTGAGTAGCAGAGTAGTGGCTGTGATCACCACTACAGAGACCTCATAAAGATTATTCAGAGAATTTCATAACAGATTTATAACAGAACTCCCCTCTAGAGTGCTCTCAAGAGCAGAAAGGACCTTAGAAGATTGTTTTCTAACAGAATGATGTCATATCTCAGTAGCAGTTACTTATTTATAATGTTTAGGTTACTATCAGAGCAGGGCCATCATTGCTGATGGCTAATTATAGCAAGAACTAGTGAGATGAGTCCTCTTGAGAACTGTATCACAAACCTAATAGAAGGAGACTAAGACTCAAAGATGTGATGAGGTATAGAAGAGATAGTAGAAAGGCTAGGGAAGTTGGGAAGAGAAGTAGAAGAGAGGTTTGATGAAGATAACTGTTATGAGAGCCCCAAGAAGGAAATAGTTTCCTATGTGATTGAACATTTGATTCACAACATCAAGATGTACAATGGGGTCAAAATATAAATAGAGTGGGAACTTAAGTAATTAGATCATGTGACTCTGGTCACATGACCTTAGAATATTCTGGAAGGACTTGGGACTATGGGACTTTAGGGTACAGCCACTTGTAAAAGTAATATAAGTAATAGCTCAATCCAACAAAGAATTCCATTGAGTTCTTCTTGAACATCCACCTAGGGTGATCACTAAGGACATTCACTATCTATCAATAACAACAACACACTTGAGAACAAGGCAACTGGAGATCACTGCCTCTCTCTACAGCCTATCAAAAGGCTTGAGAGCTATCTATTGTTCAGAGAAGATCCCTAGGAGTAGGATTAGAGGAGTTGTAAGGGGCTACTCAGAGGCAACCCAGAACATACTCGACATTAGTGGAAGAGGTATCTTAAGTAAGAGCAATGTATAGCCCAGGAGCTCTAATGAATGTTAAGGTAAGGTATTCTATCATACATCACTAGCTACTTATACTAGACTAGCCAGTCTGTGTGCCAGTCACTAAGGGAACACAGATCAGGACACTAATAACTACCATACCTAATAAGGCTACATAGTACTAACTATGGCAACGAGAACAAGAGAGAAGGGAACTATGAATAGTAGGCTCCAAGGATCTGAGGGCAAGCTAGATAATACTCACCCATACCAGGTTACTTAAGCTACTCTAGAGCATCCCCTTACAGGAGTAGGGAGTAGTAGCCAAGTGATTGGGAGAGGTGCTGTCTTATCATTTCACTTTTACTATCTTTGGGAATTTGGGAGTTTTCTTTGTTTCTTTTCTTTTGTTGTATTATTGCTTTGTAATCCTAATAAAATACTCTAGGGCACAGAGAGGAAGAATATTCTTTCCCCCCATCATCTCTTTCTCTGTTGCTCTAGAGCTGAAAGGCTATTTGAGTAATTTGAGGATTTCTTTTGTGTCTACTTTATAAAAACTCTATAAAAATTCCCTCAAAGGGAGACTCAAACCTCAATGGACTTGGGCATTTGCTTATGCTAGGAGCTAACCACTTACTACATGTTTTTGGAGTAGGCTTCCAGTTGTATGGTTAGCTAAAGTAGAGCCTGTATGACAGCATGGGAGTTCTAGGTAATACTGCTGTATCGATGGCAAGCCAGGCTACTAGACTAGGTAAGGGCAGTAGTGTCATAGTACAAGATGAACACGTGCCTTAGGGATCTTATTATAGTGAGAGTTCTCTCAAGTGGATACTAAAAACAATTTCTTCTCTTCTTAGGCTTCTATTTAATATGTTTTGGTTATTCTTTGGACATTTTCCCTTCAGTAAGCTCTCTATTATTTGATTTATCTCCCCAGTGCCTACTTGTTTAGTGCACAATTGTAAAGCAGTTTGGAGATTTTGCCTCTCTGATCTTGCTTTCACCTTTGTTTCATGATCAAATCTTTTGATCTCCATCAGTGCCACCTCTTCTTCTTCTACTCTCCTCAACCTCTTCTCTTCCTTCATCTTCCTCTGCTCTAGGCACTCTCTGTATTTATGCCCTTTCTCCTCACACTTAAAACATTCCACTACTATTACCTCTTACCTCCTAATCGTTCTTTCTCCTACTCTACACTGCATCACTCTACTTTTCAATACTTCAAACTCATTTTGGGAAATGATAGTCCCCTTCTCTCCTTCCTTCTTGTTCCTGCAATTGCAGACCAGATATCTAAACCTTTTGCAACCTCAACACAGCTTTCCTTTCCTTTCTTTAAGTTCTCCCCTTAGTTTATCAAGGGCATATTTCTCTTTGAGTAAGTTGCTCATTAATGAATTGTATTGTTGCAAAGACATAACATTACGTCTTTGTAAAGGTATGGAGTTAATAGTATGATCTTACTAATGTTATGTCTATTGGAGTGCAAGATTTTCACCCAACCAGACACCTACTGCCCTAATAATATGGTTAAACTATCACCTTATGGGGAGGATCCCTAATCTAGATGGCTCCTTAAGAGATGACTGTCACTCTTCTGCATGTACCTAGTCATAATAGACAGTAGCACAAGGTTTATACCAAGAAAGAACAGGTATTCTACTAAATATCACTTGTTTATGAGGTCAGATCTTAGAAATGATACCCAAGTTTGGTACCACTCTTCCACTGTCAATCCCTAACTGATTGACAAGTCCTCTTAAGCCAAGGGCCCAGCTATATGGAAATGACTAGTAGTCATGATAACCACAGATTGAGAGTTGATAATATAAGAGTAAGATGAGCAGGGTCCAAGGTGGATGGTGCTCACAATGTGGAATTGAGTTCTAGTATTAGTGAGCCAACTCCTGAACCAGAATAAAGCTAACTGCTCTTTATCAGCGTTTGACAAAGAGAACTCAATAGAATTCCCATTAGATTCTGTACACTATTTATACATGAAGAGTAACCCTAACCCTTCCTTTTATCCCATACTTCCCTATGAGTCACTTTCCTCTTGTATATCCATTGATAAGAAAATAAAATAAAATAAAATAAAAAGAAAAATAATAATCAGAGACTAAAAGAAAAAGAAAAGGAAAAGAAATATAAATATTGACTTAGCTGTTTTTGCCAAGTCATGACAATCTGGCATGACACCAGTATAACACCACACTCCTGCTTATCTCAGCATCAACCCCTCAGATAACTAAGTAATGTATAGTTCTTCTAGTTAATAGAGTAACACCTAGTAGTTAGCCTTTAGCTTTAATATCAACTAAGTTTACCTCCTGTACTACTGTCTTCTCTCAATAATAGGCTCTTATATACTTTTACAGGCATAGCACAGAGGGTGATGCAATCTCTTGGTTGAAGTCAAGCCCAGGATCTGTGGAGGTATGACTTGACACTGTTGCTCTAAAGCTTAATGGCTATTTAAGTAATTGAGTCTCCTTTTCTCTAAGCTTCTCTTTTATTTTCTAAGACTACTAAAAGCCTTTTCTCAGAGAGGAATTTTATCCTCAACAGACTTGGGCATTTACTTATGCTAGGAGTTAACAGCTTGCTATGCATTTTTGGAGTAGGCTTTTAGCTATATGGTCAGCTAAAGTAGAGCTTACATGAGGGCATGGTATCAGTGACTGACTTAAGACCTTAGCCTAGGGTTCAGACCAAGGAGCTCTTCAGGGTTAGAAGAGAACTCAAGGGCAGCAGTGCTACAGTGTGAGACAAATGCATGCCTTAGAGATCCTATTATGGTAAGAGCAGCCTTGAGTGGACTCTTAAAAATATTATTCAAATTTCTTTCAGTTATTTGAGTTTCCCCCCATTTACAAGCTCTCTTTCTTATTTGATCATCTCCCTGGTGCCTACTTGTTTAGTGCACAATTGTGAAACATTTCAGAGATTCTGTTTCTTTTACTTGTTTTCACTTTTGTTTTGTGATCAAACCTTTTGATCTTCATCAACAGACTGACTTCAACACAAACTAAATAACACAGAATTAGTAGAGGGTTCTGTTGGAATTAGGATCTCATGCAAGCATACATGATGCAACTGATGAGATCAATCTCATTGTATATTGTTGGTAGCTATGTTACATGATGGAGACACAAGTATATAGGTAGTGTAGTTACTTGATACTTGTCATCCATTTGTACTCTCCCTGTTTATATTTCAACAGGTTCAAGATGGGCCAAAGGCCCAGATGAAAACCTCATCATGGAACCTCCTTCAAAGTTCCATCAACAATATAATCACATTCCTAAAATTTAATCCTAGGGCCTTTTCATTTCAGGATAATATCTCTTAAGCCCCCCCAGCATAATTTATTAGTATATACATATAAGTATGTGATACATCCTCTCCATCATCCCCCTCCATATTAGAATCTTTCCTTGTTTCATTTCCTATATTTAAGTAGATACCTTGTGTAGATGCCACAGACCGCCACCGAGCCCCGCGTTACAAATTATCGATTT
>Ga0153965_1000160_pt1 | contig 12911 bp, 16 predicted proteins | sample TSFL049MetaG_FD_104707 | JGI IMG/M metagenome (GOLD analysis project Ga0153965, IMG submission 104707) | Attine ant fungus gardens microbial communities from Florida, USA - TSFL049 MetaG | ecosystem: Host-associated > Fungi > Mycelium > Unclassified | place: USA: Florida, Paynes | collected... | reverse complement strand
CCTAGAGTATTTTATTATGATTACAAAGCAAAAAGACAACAAAGAAAGTGAGACAAAGAAAACCTCCCAATTCCCAATTCTAGTAAGGCCGTAATGATGGTGTGGCACTCCTCCCGAACACTGACTAACCGCTCCCAAATATCCTGATCCTACTCCAGCGACTCTTCCTTGCACAATGGTCAGGCCTTGAGTGTCTCGACAATCTGTAGACAGAGACGGCGGTCTTGAGCTGTCTTGCTCTCGCGCGCGTTGTCTTCATCTAATCCCCTTATTACTCCTCTTCTCAGCTTCCCAGTCTTTTCTCCTACTTTTATTATTCACTTCTCCTTCTTCTACCCTCCAGCTTCCTCCTACTTCCACTATGAGGCGACTTTGCGACGGCGCGACCTTCTTGATCCTGCTATAATTAGCCATCAGTGATGACGGCCCAACTCTGATCATAACTGTTCCTTAAATAGCTGCTCCGACGGCTATGGCATGACGTCGCTCGGCTCGCGTAGTCTTCCCTAAGCTTGTTTCTGTCCTCGAGAGCACTTCTAGAAGGGAGATCCATTAGAAATCCAATACGGGGGCACCTGGGCAAGCATCTATGAGGCGTATGTAGCGGTGGTTGCAGCCGCTACTCTGCTACTCAAGCTGGATACTCAAGTCCATGACTAGGCGTCTAGGGGAACGCTTCTGGGAGGCCGAGCTCGTCTTTTGAGCTGGTTATTTCCTTAATTAAGGTTCAGAATGTCCCTTAATTGGCCTAAAAGTTTGTATGGTGTAACAGCGGTGGCTTGACTCTCTTGATCTTGCCATAATTAGCCATCAGTGATGGTAGCTCAGATCTAATCATAACTCTTCTACAAATAGCACCACTGGTCGCTGAGGTATGATATCGCTCGGGTTGTACTAATCTGTCTAAGTTTGCTTCTGCCCTTGAGAGTACTTCTAGAAGGGAAATCCATTGGAAATCCAATATGAGGTGCCTGGGCAAATGTTTATGTAGTAGTGGTCACAGCCACTACTCTACTACCCAAGCTAGATGCTTGAGTCCATGACTGAACATCTAGGGAACACTCCTGGGAGGCCAAGCTCTTCTCTCAAGCCAGTTATTCTGGTTATAAGGGTATAAATTATTACTTATTTTGTCTTGAATGTTTGTACAGCATGATACTGCTTTGCTGTGCTTTTCCCTCTGTGGGATGCACTGTTTTCTTCTCCTCTTTCTTTTGATATCCACACTATCTTTGCCTATCCTTGATCATCCCCTGCCTCCTATTTTCTTCCACATGACACCCCTTCTCTCCACACCTTTTGCACTGCACATATGTCACTATTACTTCTTTTGTGCACCATCCCAACTCCAGTAGACATGCTTCTTCTAGTACTCCTTTGCCACAATGCTCCTTTGCTCTTTTCCTTAATTCTGCCATCAAGCTCCTCTACTCTTGCTATGCTTTTCATGGCTCAGCTATGTACTGTCATGCTGGATAGCTATTTAGGCAATAAAAGTGATATTTTTCATCATAATAATAAGAATAACCAGCTCAAGAGATGAGTTCAGTCCCCCAGAGATATTATTAGATGCCCAGTCATGGACTTGAACATACCACTTGAGTAGCAGAGTAGTGGCTGTGACCACCACTACAGAAACCTCATAGAGATTGTCCAGAGAATTTCATAATAGATCTATAACAGAACTCCTCTCTAGAGTGCTCTCGAGAGTGAAAAGGATCTTAGAAGATGTTCTCTAACAGAATGATGTCATATCTCAGCAGCAGTTACTTATTTATAATGTCTAGGTTACTATCAGAGTAGGGCCATTATTGCTGATGGCTAATTATAGCAAGAACTAGAAGACAAGTCCTCTCAAGAGCTACATCACAAACCTAACAGAAGAAGACTGAGACTTAAAGATGTGATAAAGTATAGAGGAGTAGTAGAAGGACTAGAGAGGTCAGGAAGAGAGGTCAGATAGAGAGATGAAAGAAGAGGTGTTTGATGAAGATAACGTGCTTAAGAGCAAGATAACTCGAGATTGCTGCCTCTCTCTACAGCCCATCAAAAGGCTCGAGAGCCATATATTGTTTAGAGAAAAACCCCTGGAGTAGGATTAGAGGAGTAGGGAGTAGTAGCCAAGTGATCGGGAGAGGTACTGTCTCATCATTTCACTCTTACTATCTTTGGGAATTTGGAAGTTTTCTTTGTTTCTTTTCTTTTGTTGTATCATTGCTTTGTGATCCTAATAAAATACTCTAGGGCACAGAAAGGACAAAAAATACTCTTTTCCCTATTGTCTCTCTCTCTGTTGCTCTAGAGCTAAAAGGCTATTTAAGTGATTTGAGGTTTTTTTTTTGTGTTTGCTTTATGAAAACTCTATAAAACTTCCCTCGAAGGGAGACTCAAGTCTCAATGGACCTAGGCATTCACTTACGCTAGGAGCTAACTACTCACTACATATCATTAAAGTTGGCTTCTAGTTGTATAGTCAGCTGAAGAAGAGCCCACATGATGGCACGGGAGTTCTAGGTAGTATTACTGTATTGACAGCAAGCCAGGCTACTAGACTAGGTAAGGGCAGTAGTGTCATGGCACAAGATGAATGCGTACCTTAGGGATCTTATTACAGTGAGGGTTCGCTCAAGTGGATACTAAAAACATTTCTTTTCTTCTTAGGTTTCTATTTAATATGTTTTGATTATTCTTTGGACATTCTACTTTCAGTAAGCTCTCTATTATTTGATTTATCTCCCTAGTGCCTACTTGTTTAGTGCACAATTGTGAAGTAGTTTGGAGATTTCACCTCTCTGACCTCGCTTTCACCTTTGTTTCATGATCAAACCTTTTGATCCCCATTAGCATACCACCTCTTTCTCCTCTGTCCTCCTTAATCTTCTTTCCTATGCTTTTCCCTTTGCAGAACGTACTGGCTTCTTCTATTGGTGTTGTCACAAACTTCATTTGGTCATATCTCCACCAATTCTTCGACGATTCCCACGGTCTCAAAGCCAGCTTAAAGCCCTTAAGAAGACCTTTCGATTGATGCCAGTCATGTCTCAAGGCAATCAATAATGGCCGAGATATTAAGCAGATCAACTGGTAACCACCATGTTACCATTTATTAAATTGCTAATATCTCAAAAACCGCCATGATTGATGCTTTGGTTCTAGGCTCAGCAGAAGCCTTTTTCATAACGCTCAGAATGAGCCTAGAACAACTTTAAGGCAATTAATATTAGTAGAGATATGAAGACCTCAATATTTGCACATAGACTTTATTAATTACCCATAGATAGTCATCTGTCCTTTTCTTAGAACAAAGAACAGCCTACATATGGTTAGGTTATCACTATTTCTAGCACAAAGGCACTACTATATGTAGAACAATAGGTAGTAGCATGTAATGATCTGTCCTAGTGCACAGACTATTACTTTTCTGTATTTAAGGACTCATAGTCTGAGGATTAGACCTTTTACTTGTCTAACTTCACATTTTTGAACTCTTTAAAGTATCAAAGTACTTATCACAAATAGTAAGCAACCATTTGTGATAAAAACCATGTCTTTTGGCCATTTCTCTGTCCATGAATATTCCTGTAGTACTATTATCCAAGAGCACCTTTACTATTATGCTTTTATGCATATCTACTTTCTTTATCCCGATATCTAACTATACTTCTCTTAGGATTTTAAATGTTCTCCTGACGTCCCTTTGACTACTCTCCTGACATCCACACTATCTCTTCCTGTCTTTGATCACCCCCTGTCTTCTATTTTCTTCCATATGGTACCTCTTCTTTCCACATCTGTCGCACTGCACATATGTCACTATCACCTCCTTTGTGCACCACCCTAGCTCTAGTAGAAGTGTTTCCTCTGGTATCCCTTTGCCATAGTAATCTTCTGCCTTCTTTCTCAGTTCTTCCACTAGACTCCTTCTCTACTTTTCTTGCTGCGCTTCTCATGGCCTAGCCACGCACGCCACTTCTTTTCCTTCTACTCTCCTTAATCTTCTCTTTTTTTCCTGCGCTTTTCTCTTTTCAGGGCGTGCCGGCTTCTCCTCTTGCTATGCCTTTTGTGGCTCTGTCACATGCACTGGCTTCTCCTTCTTCATCCCTAAGGGACACTCTCTGCACTTGTGCCTCTTTTCTCTGCACTTAAAACATTCTACTTCCCACTGCTCTCTTCTTACCTTTTGCCTCCTCAACTCCACTCTACATCTCATCACTCTGCTTGCTAAAATTTCAAATTTATTTCAGGGAGTCGGTTTCTCCTTTTCTTCTTTTCCCTTTCTACAGTGTTGGGCTTAGTGTCCAAACTCCTTGCACTTCTAGCATTCTCTTTCTCGCTTTCCTTCTAACTTTACCCTTAGTGAAGCAAGGATATGCTTTTGTTTGAGCAAGTTGCTTATGAGGTTATGGTATTGTTGTTAAGACATTGTGGTGACTGTCTCAGAAGTACAGATATAATGTTGAGTCTTGCTATCTACTGTTACATCTACTGGGGCACAAGATCTTCACCTAGCCAGGTGCCTACTTCCCTATTGACTACTGCCCTAATACTAGGGTTACACTATCACCTCAACAGGGAGGATTCCTACTCTAGATGGCTCTTTAAGAGATAACCGTCACTCCTCTGCATGTACCAGTCACAATGGACCGCAGTATAAGGTTTATACAATGAAAATGTAACTAGCAGGTTCAATTGGTAGGTCAGGACTCAACTATATACCTAAACTTGGTGTATAATTTCTGTAAGGGGACACCTTCATCTCCAACCCTGAATGGCATGACAACACTTCGGAGCTACCTTAGCCTGTTTACTAGTGAACACTTAAACACACTAGTTTAGCTCTGACTCTGCTAACCCTGACACTAAGGGATGTATATAATGTAGAGTATCTCTCCAGGAGCCTCATCCTATTCTCTGAGGATTCTTCTAGAGGTGAGTTGTATTCTAAACACTAACTGTAATATTAACTGAGGATTCTCCTGGAGTCTTGTGCCCAGTCGCCCTGACAGCAGAATAGGATCTTAAAGCGGAGCCTTGGACTATCCTAGTGGACAGCCACCCAATATGTCGCCCTCCCCTGCCATACCCAACTCTCCGAAAATTTTGCTCTTCAAATGTCATTGCCCTTGGACACCTCTCAAGGCATAGCCAACGCCTTAGGATATCTGTAACACCATCTGCAGGAGCTCACAGAGAGACAACATGTCTCCGAAAGTAACATTAACTCCACCTTGGCAGCCCTGACTGCGCAGTTACAGCAGCTCACACAGTTAGTAGCTAACCCCCCTCTCTCTCTTCTGGCCGCACCGAACACACCTCCCTTACCTGTACCATCCCCTCTGGCATCTCTGTCTTTCGCTCCATCAATACGACAAACACGCCCCAAGCTCTCCTGCCCATCGGACTTCAACGGAGAATGCCACAACGGTTGCGCATTTCTGAACTCTTGCTTCCTCTATATACGCCTAGCCCCAGAGCAGTTCCAAGACGAACAGGAAAGGATTCTCTGGGCCCTCATGTTCTTCAAGGGAGGTCGTGCTGCCAAGTAGTCCGAAAACGTATTTCGTCAGGAAGTGGACACCGGCGTTTTTCCTATCCAAACCTGGGGAGAATTTGAACAACAATTCCGGCTGCATTTCTTCCCTGCAAATGCAGAAGTGGATGCGATCAACGCCTTGAAAGGAACTTCCTACCACCAAGGAAATCAGATGGTGGATGACTATTTAGATGGCTTCCAAGCCCTGGTCTCTAATGCAGGTTATACGGACCCCTGGACATTGGTGGTGAAATTTCGACGAGGTCTTAGAGTAGGCATACAAAGCCAGATCGCCACCATGCCTTATGGATGGCCAGCCAACACTGACCCCGATGCGTGGTACAAAGCAGCATAGAGGATCGACCAAGCACGCCTCGCAAATGAAGCCTTTCAGTCTGTGTCACGCTCCGCCCCTTCCGCAACACTCAGAACTATCTCCACCCGACCCCCACTATTGCCCATGGCAAGGTTGTCTCTCGCTCCGCCCTCTCCAGTCACTCTGAAGCCTCTCCCGACCACTCCGTCTATGGGAACCCCCATAGACGTGGACATCGCTAGAAAAGCAAGGTCCTTGCCTCCAAGAGGATACTACCGATGCGGAGATACAAACCATGTAGTCCGAGATTGTCCCCATCACCTGGACATCTGCCAGCTCACCACGGAGCAGCGGGAGGAGTTGATCAAAGAGTTATTGGCGTTGAAAGATGCAGTTCCAATAGAAAAGTCTTGTCTCCTAGAGAAAGAGGATTTTGCGTAGTGCGGCTGGTGATAAGTGCGCCCCAGTCGCTAGCAAATAAGTTCACTGTATTGACTATAGAGGACCCCAATACAATTGACAGTGAACTAGTAGATGTACCGCTCCTTGTCCCCCTTGTCTCGGCTCCACTCCACAAACCCAAGTGGGAGAGGAGACTACCCAAACTCTTTTCGATCAGCACTCTAGACATGCGAGGGACCTCCCTACTCTTACCAGTGGAAATCGGAACTACGGACACGAGTGAACTCCACTCTGTCGAAGCCCTCCTGGACTCCGGAGCGACCAGAAGCCTCATTAACAGGGATTTGGTCCGTTCAAAAGGGATGAACACCCGGACTCTCTCGCATAACATTCTAGTCTTCAATGTTGACAGTTCTCCTAACAAAGTAGAACAAATCTCTGAGGTTGTAAACGTAGTTCTCCGCTACAAGACTCACTCCGAGAGGATGTTCCTGGCTGTCTCTGGACTTGGGAAATAGAGTCTAATCCTGGGCTACGACTGGCTCAAGGACCACAACCCCAAGATCGACTGGGAAAAAGGAGAAGTTGAGATGACCTGTTGTCCCCTCCGGTGTGAAGGAGGATGCGCCCTACGGAAGAAATAGACTCGCCAGAGGAGGATTGAACTCCAAGCCCTCCAATCTTGCCATGACAGACCTACACCCCTGCTCCAAGAAGAATCAGAGTCTGAAGAGGAGTTTCCACAAATGCATCATCCGAGTTGGAAGCTCAGAGATCGATTGTTCCTCACACATCTTCTCCCAGAGCCCGACCGAGTTGACCTCCGAGCCACGGTCACAACATCTCAACGTCTTGCAGAAGGAGCCAGACGCAGTGTGGAAGCACAGACCACTGCCACTCCATTGCCTGCCTATGTCACAGAGTTCCAATCCCTGTTCGCTAAGGAAGACTTTGACATACTACCAGAGCACCGTAAATGGGATCATGCGATCGAACTAATCCCCAGAGCAGAACCTAAGCTGTCAAAAGTCTACCCCCTATCCCCATTGGAACAAACGGAGTTAGACATCTTCCTGGAGGAAAATCTCTGCACCAGATGAATCCGACCCTTCAGATCCCCTATCGCAGCCCCGGTGTTCTTCATTAAGAAGAAAGATGGTTCGCTCTGACTGGTCCAAGACTATCGCGCGCTGAATGCCGTAACCGTCAAAAATCGATACCCTCTCCCTCTTATCTCTGAACTCATCTCTCAACTCTGCAGAGCCAAGTACTTCACAAAACTCAACATCTGTTGGGGCTTCAATAATGTACGCATCAAGCCTGGAGATAAGTGGAAGGCAGCTTTCCACACCAACCGGGGCCTCTTTGAACTCCTCGTAATGTTCTTCGGAATGACCAATAGCCCTGCTACCTTCCAGACTATGATGAATGACATCTTCAAAACCGTCATAGCGGAAGGGATTGTCGTAGTATACTTGGACGACATCTTGATCTTTACGAGGACAGAAGAGGAGCACGAACAAGCAGTCCAGAGAGTTTTAGAGATACTGGTGAAACACAAATTATTCCTCCGTCCGGAGAAGTATAAGTTCCACCAGCAGCAGATTAAATTATTCCTCCGTCTGGAGAAGTGTGAGTTCCACTGGCAGCAGATTGAATATCTCAAACTGGTCATTTTGGAGAACAAGGTCGTGATGGACCCTGTTAAAGTCGCCGGAGTCCATGAGTGGCCCATCCCGGAGAACTGGACTGATGTACAGGCATTTGTAGGCTTTGTTAACTTCTATTGTCGCTTTATCCAAGACTTCTCGACCATAGCTCGACCCCTCTTCGACCTCACTCGCTCTGATCAGGCCTGGAACTGGGGTACTAAGGAACAGGAAGCCTTTGAATGTCTCAAGATGGCAGTGACCACTGCTCTGATCCTAGCATCACCCCAGGACTCAGAGCCCTTCCGTATCGAGGCCGACAGTTTAGACTTCGCCTCCAGAGCTGTTCTCTCTCAACAGCTACCCGGAGAAGACAAGTGGCACCCAGTAGCTTTCTACAGCAAATCCCTGTCTTCGGTTGAACGGAACTACAAGATCCATGACAAGGAGATGCTCGCTATCATCCGTGCGCTGGAAAAATGGAGGCACTTTCTAGAAGGAGCTCGACACCCAGTAGAAATCTGGACAGACCACAAGAACCTGGAGTACTTCATGACGGCTAAGAAACTCAACCATCACCAAGTCCATTGGTCTCTGTACTTGGCTCGCTTCAACTTCAAGTTGGTTCATCGCCCCAGACGCTCCATGAGGAAGCCAGATGCTCTATTGTGGAGACCAGACCATGGTAGAGGAACCTCCAACAATGAAGACGTAGTCTTCCTATGACCGGAGCTCATAGCGGTTCAAGCCCTTGAAGGACTTCACCTGGAAGGACCAGAGCGAGACATACTTAGAGAAATCCGCCAAGGGAACCAGAAGGGCGACCAGGAAGAGCCTATAGCAAAGGCAGCGAGAGAACTCTGACAAACATTGAGTAAGACGGTTTGCTCTGCGGAATGGTCGGAAGACGATGGAGTACTCCAGTTCAGAGGCAAGATCTACGTCCCCCAGAATTTGGACTTACGGAGGCAGATAGTCTCGCTGTGTCACGATATGAAGGTCGCTGGGCATCCCGGACACTGGAAAACATTAGAGTTGGTATCTAGGAACTACTGGTGGCCTCAAATGTCTAGGTATATCGGACAATATGTCAGCACCTGTGACCTCTGCCTTAGAACGAAACCGATAAGGCAGGCTCTAGTAGACAAACTATACCCTCTTCGCATCCCGGACTCGCGATGGGATACGCTTAGTGTAGATTTCATAGTGGAACTCCCCCTCTCCTCCGGACACGACACAGTAATGACAGTGGTAGACTCAGTGTCGAAACAGGCACACTTCATTCTGACACACATGACAGTGACAGCGGAAGGAGTAGCCTGGCTTTTCTTACATCAAGTCTGGAAACTCCACGGCCTCCCGAAGCATGTAGTCTTAGACCGCAGACCTCAGTTCGTCGCTCGTTTCACCCAAGAGCTTTACCGACTCCTAGAAATAAAGTTGGTGTCTTCTACAGCTTGGCACCCTCAAACCGATGGGCAGACGGAGTGCATCAACCAGGAGTTGGACCAGTACCTCCAGTTATTTGTAAACAAGCGGCAAGACGATTGGTACGACCTTTTACCCATGGTGGAGTTCCAGCACAACAACCATGTCCACTCTGCTACCCAGCAGCCTCCGTTCCTACTTGATACTGGATGCGTTCCTCGCATGGGCTTTGAACCCTGACAAAACCATTCCGATTTAGAGATGGTCAACGAGTTCATGGAGAGAATGAGGATGGCAATCAATGAAGCCAAATCTGCGATCCGCAAGGCACAGGACAACATGAAGAGGTATTACGACCAACGAAGAATTCCGGCTCCAGTGTTCAAACCTGGCAACAAAGTCTTTCTCGATGCATCAGATATCCGGACTATGCGCCCTTCACAGAAACTCTCTCATCAACGACTTGGCCCCTTTGTAGTAGAATAGCGGATCGGACCTATGGCCTATCGCTTGAGACTGCCACACAGGATGAAGCAACTCCATCCAGTGTTCAACGTAGTGAAGCTTACCCCGGCCCCAGACGACCCGATTATAGGACGCAAGACGGAGGACCACCCACCGCCCATAGTCATTGATGGAGAACCGGAGTGGGAAGTAGAGGAAATACTCAACAGTTGTTGGCACCGGAGAAGATTCCAGTACCTCATTAAGTGGAAGGGATATGGCCACGAACACAATTTCTGGGAATCTGCTTCTGAAGTTTCTACACCAGAACTCACAGCAGAGTTCCATTGTAAATACCCTGAAGCTCCGAGACATGTCCGACGCGCAGAGTTCAACAACATTTTTCATTCCAAGTCTATTGCTCCAAGACGTAGCAATCTTGAAGGGGGGGTGAATGTAAGGAAACACCTCCATCTCCAACCCTGAATGGTATGACAACACTCCGGAGCTACCTTAGCCTGTTTACTAGTAAACACTTAAACACACTAGTTTAGCTCTGACTCTGCTAACCCTGACACTAAGGGATGTATATAATGTAGAGTATCCCTCCAGGAGCCTCATCCTATTCTCTTGGAGGTGAGTTGTATCCTAAATACTAACTGTAATATTAACTGAGGATTCTTCTGGAGTCTTGTGCCCAGTCGCTCTGACAATTTCCTCCCTCAGTCCCTAACTGACTGAGAAGTCCCTTTAAGCCAAGGGCCTGGCTATATATGGAGGTAGCTAATGATCATAATGATCATTGGCTGAGGGTTGATAAGATAATCAAGGTGATTTGTGGGCAAAGTTCAAAGTGAACTAAGCCCTAGGATGTGGTTATTGAGTTCTTCTATCAGCAACTGACTTAGGATCTTAATCCTAGGTTAGGATCAAGAGAGCTCTTCAGGATTAGAAGAGAACTCAATGGAGTTCCCGTTCGATTTCTGTACACTACTTATACATGTTTCTAACCCTAACCCTATCCTAATGTCCTGTGCTTCCTTATGAGTCACTTTTATCTTGTACATCCATCAATAAGAAAATAAAAGAAAAGAAAAGGAAAAGAATATTAAATAATGACTTAGCCATTTTGCCAAGTCATAACAAGTTCTTGCTTCATTCTGCTATACTACTTATATATTCTTGCACTACTTGTCTCTATTTACTCTACAAGTCTCTATTAGTCCAGAGTTTGATTCCAGTCCATATCATATTTCTTAGTCATGGTCGAGGTGACTCATGACACAATACCCTAGGGTTATGTATGTAGTATGACTAGTCTGGCTATCTTGCTTAATCTTATTCCAGATAGTCATATAAAACTCTTGCCTCTACTAATGCTCATGCTGTATACCTTAAGGATATTTTGGTTAAACCTGAACATCAAAAAAAAGAATCAGCAGTCCTCTTACTTCCCTAAGAATTGACTATATAAGACATACTGGAAAACTAGCTCTATACCTAGGAACAGTATCAATAACTGTATCTAAATTACTACATGTAACCCTTTGTTCTCTGTTTGTTCCATTAGCCTTCAAGGGATTGGTAAACTCAGGTTCCTCAGACTGTTTTCTAGACTCAGACTTTGTTGCTATAAATAAGTTACCTTTTTGAAAAATAGTGCCTTTTTCAATTGTGCTGATAGATAGTACTACAAATGCCTATATGAATAGCATTGTAATGCTACCAATAGAATTTCCTTGTGGTTACTTATGTACTCTTGAGTTCTATATGACAAAATTAGAAAAGACTTACTCAGCAGTACTTAATTATAGCTAGTTATCCCAGTGCAACCCTACTATTGACTAGATAGAGAATACCATACTCTGTTAGAAACTCTTTTCTACACAACTACCTATACTGTCTATTCTAGTATAAGATAACACTACTCTTGACTCTACCAAATTGCTGTTTCTTCTAGAGAAGAAAACAACTCTATCAATCAAACTTCTCTTTCCAGAATCAGTTGCTACCCCCAAGGTTCCCCAAATTAAGGACCCAAGAATTGTTAAACCTTCCATATCCTTTATTAGTACTATTACTTTCTAACATACCTATAAGATAAAAGGGACAGTTGCTTTCTAGTTATCACTTGGATCTCAAATACTTACTAGCTAGGTAGCTAATGTTTATCCAAAAAACCCAGATCTGAGCAACATTCTATATCACATCACTCTATTTGCTAACATTTCAAATTTATTTTAGGGTATAGTTTCTCATTTTATTTCTATAATTTTGGGCCAGATGTTCAAACCTCTTATAACACCAACAAAATTTTCTTTTTTTTCTTTTTAGTTCTGCCCTTAACTTAGTGAGAGTATGATTTTTGTTAAGCAAGTTACTTATAAGAGAATTATATTGTTGTAGAGATATTGTGTTATATCTCTACACTAGTATAAAATTAATGTAGTTGTGATCTTACTAAAGCTATGTCTATTGGGGCATAAGATCTTTACCTAATCAGAGTTCTACTATCCTGCTAGTTACTGCCTTAATAATAGAATTATATAATTGCCTTGTGGAGAGGATTCCTAATCTAAATAGCTTCCTAAGGAATAACTATTACTCCTCTATATATACAAGTTACAATGGACCCTAGCACAAGGTTTATACTAAGAAAGCTATGCTACTCAACACAACTCAATTATGAGATCAGGTCTTGGACATAGTGTTTGAGCTTAGTACTATTGTCAAGGACGAAACCTGGAGGAATAGAAGTGAAGGATAATAGATAGAAACTACACTCCGTTCCGGAGTAAGGTACAATGTCGGAGGGAAGGTACTTAGCGATAAGAGAAAGGAGGCTCTGGCGGCAAGACAAGGATGTCGGGGCAGAGAGCGACTTATTGAACGACCTTGGCTTCAACTTATGTATTGTGCCCCGGTCTCTGGTCGTGAGGTTGGTCGCATATTTCGGAGTAGAGGAAGTTGCCAAAACAGAGGTCCCAGAGAGTCAAATGAAAGAGTCCGAATGAATAAGATGGGCTTAGGACCAGATGACGTTAATTTACAGACTGAGGAATTACACTGTAACTACTCAGTACTTATAGTATGTGCAGAATAGGAGGAGAGTAGTCTACTACGCTATCCTACTATTATT
>Ga0153965_1000159_pt1 | contig 12979 bp, 9 predicted proteins | sample TSFL049MetaG_FD_104707 | JGI IMG/M metagenome (GOLD analysis project Ga0153965, IMG submission 104707) | Attine ant fungus gardens microbial communities from Florida, USA - TSFL049 MetaG | ecosystem: Host-associated > Fungi > Mycelium > Unclassified | place: USA: Florida, Paynes | collected... | reverse complement strand
CAGACCTCGGTCGAATTTCCTGCCCTCTTTGTCAATTGCATTCAGGGTGAAGATGTCATCAAAGACAATACTGGAGGATGCGTTTGCCATCTTAAGGAAAAGGGAGAATTATCAAGTGACTGACTCTTGGTCATGTTGATTGCATCATGATGTTGCTATTTCACTTTATTTAGCTATACATAATCTTTCTATTTGTACTCATTTATTTTACAAGTGTCTAATGTCCACTGGTTTGATTCTAGTCTATTGAAAGGGTGCAAAAGGGAATTGCATACTAGAACAAACAATAAGATATAGTACCAGCTTTCAATTGCATGCTAAAGGTTTGAGAAGAGATGATAGAAGTAAAGGTTTTAAAATAAAGATAAAAACTAAATATTATATGCAGCTTTAGATAAAATAAGTTAAGTTGGTAGTCAAAATGAGAGTAAGATCTCCCTAGATTGTCATCATATAGTCTCCCTAAGGTGTCAACCTTTACACACCATGTGTCATGACTTGGCAAAATGGCTAAGTTAATATTTATATTTCTTTTCTTTTTCTTTTTTTTCTTTTAGATTATTACTAAGGGGGAGTGTAGAAAATATCACATGATAGTCACAGGGTCACAAAGACATGACATCAGTCACAAGGTCATGGTCACAGCATGTGATGAGATAGTCATATGATAGAAATAATATGAGGACCATAGGAGGATGTTGCACAGCTACCATAATAAATTGTATAAGTAATGTAGAAAATCAAATGGGAACTCTATCGAGTTCTTCTTGTCAACTCTGACTTGGAGTGGACTTAAGTCATCATGGCTAGAGTCTTATACTATGATACTAACTCAACTAGAAAATACAGTTAGTTGGTTATTCATGGACTTTTCATACTTAGTTGTCTCCTTGTCTGTATCCTCAATACTGAACTTTATGGGTGTGATGTAATCCAAGTGTGCACCTAGCCAAGCTTTTCCAGCCTGCTATCCTCTCTAAAGCTTACTTGAGTTATGTTTGCTATTCCTCTCTAGATTGAGTTCTAGGTATATTTTGTGTTCTACTCAAGACATTCTACTGACTCCAAACTCTTACACTCAATAGTTTTGCATTTAACAATTCCAGAGGCAGTAATAATGAAGGTAAGTGCCAAGAGGTTCTCTTTTTCTTCTTTGTTCTCCAGATACTATATTAAAGTTATCACAAATGTCTGAAACTCAAATTCCTTTTAGGACTCCCTTAACTCATCCTCACTCTAAGTCCCCCCAAACTTCCAAGGCTTACATGTCTCTCTCCTAGATCCTTTCCATTAATAACATGTCTCTATTGCTGTTTTCTTCTAGAATTTTCTGCTCCTTTTATTGTTATTCTTCTTATAGTTGGCTTGTGATTTAAAACTCCTTAGTTACCTGTCAAGTATTAGTAAGCTCTAATTATTGTCCAATTTCTCTAAGTTGCATCCTAGGTGTTATTTATCTAAATATATCTGATCTGATACCATTAACACTTATTTACAATCAGAAGCACATCTGTCTAAGTCTGTCTCTAGTACACAAATGGCTCTAGAGCTCCAGTCTACCATCTTTTTCAAGATATATCCAATACCAAGTAGATCTAGAATGTTACCATCTAATAATACTCTCTATAACCAGATGCTAGCTTATCTTGCTTATCTCCCAAGGTCTTTATATGAGCTCTAGGTCCATTTCTACTGGCTCACTGTTTCATATAACTGTTTGGTACATTCTAAGAACTTATAATGGATTCTAGAGAAAATTCTGATTAGAGATTTGGTAGTATAAGGTGTATCAAATATTACTTTCTGTAGCAAATTTGCTTGTAGCATAATACCAATATGAGGCCCAAAATATATTCAGGCCTAAAATTAAACAAATTTCATGACTTTATACCCTAAACATAGAACTAAGATAGAATCATCTACTAGAAAGCAGAGAAGGCACAAAGGACTACTATTAACAAAGCTGGCTACCTTGCTATGTAGTAGTGTACCTAGGAACATAAGGTTACTACCACTAATAGGCCAATTACTTGAGAACCAGTGGAGTTGAGCCCATGGCCCTACAGTATTATCACTAAGAATAATGGCTTAGTCAGAAAAAGAAGCCTTATGTGAAAAAGTCTAGAAAGACACCTATTACAAGGGAACAGGACTGATGGCCCTACAGGAAATAAGAATAGGATATAGCATCACCCAATCAGTGATGGCTAAGAATAGGACAGTAATCAAAACTGATCTGTCTTGACTAGAAACAGAGGAGAAACAAAAGAGCCTCAGGAAGCTATAGAAGCTATACCTAAAACTTCTAGGACCAGAAAGAAAAAAGACAGGTCCCAAGTCACTAAGATAAGAAGAGATTGCCATGGGATCAGTGGTAGATAACCTGGTAACTTGGCAAGGGTGGAATGGACCTGGTAAAAACCATAGAAAATAATTAGTGAAAGACAAAGAGGTATGGGATTCTCTATTACTACCAGAATGATTGTTATATTAATAGATTATGACTGGATTGATTATTTTCTCTATTATTTCATATATTTCATTTGTATTTCTCAAAACATATAAAAACCCCACTTAGTAGGAAGAAAACAAGCAATCTCAGTTGCCTCTTTTCTCTATCTGGGTTTTCAAAGTGGAAATCTATTTTGGGAGTGATCAGATCAGTGATTCAGTTGCTTCAACTCAAGACTAAGTCAAAAACAAAGAGACTACAGGACAAGTGACTTAGCTGTAGAGGCAATGTCATAGGGGCTCTAAGATAGAGTTTGGCATTGCTAGGGAGTTGAGTTTTACAGGAAGAATTCATATTTGATCACATAGTCAAGAGTACTACTGTGAGGATAGTCTGATCACATAGCCAGAGAGTGCTACTATGAGAACAACTTTGAAATAGGGTATTAGGATGATACTAGCCAGGCAGAACTCAGGACCAGAGCTAGAATAGTAGTCTAGAACTGAGAATTGGATTTTGAACATCACTGCTACCACAGTATATTAGCAGAACTTTATCTAACTTCTTTCATCTTCAATTTTGGATTCATTTTCCCATGAATTTGCATAAGGGACACTGTGCTGAAACACAGTGTCAGCTAGAGTGCTTTCTTAGAAGACCACACATTTTATTTATTTAAAAAAACTTATATTTACCACTACTTAAACAGTAGTCAGGGAACTCTAAATAAAAGAGAACAGGAAAAGCCCTAGTATAAACAGCCTCTTTACTGAGTAGCCATTTAGGCAATATAAGTGATATTTTTCACTATAATAACTATAATAATCAGCTCAAGAGACAAGTCTAACTCCCCAGAGATAACTACTAGACACTCTGTTGTGAACTTGTGTACACCACTTAAGTAGCAGAGTAGTAGCTATAACCACTACTACAGAGACCTCACAAAAATTGCCCAGACAGTTTCATAATAGATCTATACTAGAACTCCCTCCAGAAGTGCTCTTAAGAGTAGAAAAGACCTTAGAAAGTTTGCTTCCAAGAGAATGATGTCATATCTTGACAGCTGTCAACCTTAGAATAACTATAGTTACTATTATATCATAGCTATTAATTCTGATGGTTAATTATAACTAGGACTAGAAAGATGAGTCCTCTCAAGAGTCACATTGCAAACCTGAGAAAAGAAGACCAAGCCTTGTTAAAGGTATGAGAAGATAACAAAGAAGTAGCAGAAAGATTAGGGAAGTCAAAAAGAGAGATAGAAGAAAGTAGACCAATAAAGACAATGTAGTTCCACTTGAGATTGGCATCTCTTATTACCAATCATTAAGAGACTTGAGAGCCATCTAGCATTCAGAGAAGTATAGCGACTTAGTCTAAATGACTTAATCATCCTCTAAGTCTAAGTTGACAAGGAGAATTCATGTTATGACTTAGCAAAATGACTAAGTCATTATTTAATATTTCTTTTCTTTATTACTAGGGTAGAGCATGGGAAAGTATCACATGACCATCACAGAGTCACAAAGGTGTGACCAAAATCACAGAATGGTCATGTCACATGGGAGTCACAGGTCATGGTCACAGCATATGACAAAGAAGTCAGCTGATAGACATAAGGACTGTGGGAAACAAGATGCATAGCCACAATAGTAATTGTATATATAGTATAGCAAATCTAACAGGAACTCTATCGAGTTCTCTTTGTCAAATGCTAATAAAGAGCAGTTGGCTTTATTCTGGTTTAGGAGTTGGCTCACTGACACTAGAACTCAATTCACTTTAGAGCACTATCTGCCTTGGACCTTGCTCACTCTCTTATCTCATCCAAATCAACCCTCAGCCACTGATCATTGTGATTAGCAGTCACCTCCATACATAGCTAGTGTTATGCTGTTAGAGAATTTTCTGCAGAAAAGTAGCATGGGATAAAAGTTATAACCCTGGGTTTCACTATTGGAATCCACTCTAGAGACTTCCTACAAGCCCCAGACATAATCTAGACCCAAAATTGGGTACTTCTCTTAGGTAGTGACCAAGCTACCACATGCTAGAATAGTATATACCTTGGGAGGCAAGACTGATGAGCTAGCATCAGGTTTCTCAGATACAGACTATCAATGTTGAAACTCTAGAAATCAGAGGCTCAGAGATCTCTTTGAAATATGAGATAATTTTGATCTAGAGTAGACTTAGACTAATATGACATCAAGATGGCAGATCAAAAGTCTATCAGTGACTAGTGATCCCATCACTGCTGGACTCAGTGAAGAAACAGACGTGCTGTTAGACAACAATCGTATCGCTAATACTCAGACATACTGTCATGTGTTTCTAGACCATATTTGGGATAGAAAGAAGCTGGTTCGGGATTTGGGGAATAATGGGCAGGAGTGAAGTATAGAGGTGAAGCAGGATCACATGGTTATGTCCAGAAGGTATAAAGGACAGGAAGGTGACAGCTATCATGGCCGTATGGTGGTGTCATAGAGAAGAGATGTGAGGGAGAGTGGTAGAATGGAGAGTTTCCTTTTCTATTTCTTTTTAATTGAGTCTCTAACATTTATAACATTCTAATATATTTTTCAGAGTGGAGATTGATAAGAGAGCCTCCTTGGCCCTTGTCTTCATCTCAGAAGCTCTTGAGGTTGTAAATGCAATTCTCTTGAGTATGAAAGGGGTGATCTTGGTAAGAGATTGAGTTGGTGCATGTTTTCTACTATATACCCTACTTTTTTATGAGCCAAGACGCAGCAGTCACTCGGGCAACCTTCTATGGAATAGCAGGCCTGAAAAGCCTGGCTAATCATCGACTTAGATTGTATCACACCCATAAGGTTTGGTATGGGGATACAGATGAGAGCTTGATTGAGTGTAATAAGGCCCATGAGTGGTTTACTGACTATTCTACTAGTGAGCTTGTTACGGTGTATAAAGGATGGATCTAAATTGAGCTCCCAATCATTCCATCTATTTTTATATTACAGATAAGCTGTACTTTTCCTTTTAATTTCTTTCTGATACCCCTACTTCCTCCTTCTTCCTATGAACCCTTTAGTATGCAATTGGGAACTGTCACCACCTCTTTTTACTTGCTTGTCACAGCTAACTTCCCTTTTGCCCCCTATACTGGGCCCTTGGCTTAAGAGGACTTGTCAATTAGTAAGGGATTGATGGTAAAAGAGTAGTACCAAACTCAGGTATTATTTCTAAGACCTGACCTTACAAACGAGCAGTGTCTAGTAGTCTACTTGTAACCTTTTCTCAGTATAAACCTTGTGCTGTGACTCCATTGTAAGTTAGTACATACAAAGGAGTGACAGTTACCTTTAGAGGGCCATCTAGATTAGAGATCCCATTCATTGGGTGATAGACAAAGTACTATTAGTGTAAGACTCTAGCTGCAATGACTTAAGTCTACTCCAAGTCAGAGTTGACAAGGAGAACTCAATAGAGTTCCCATTTGATTTTGTATACTACTTATACATTTTACTACTATGGCTATGCAACATTCTCCTATGGTCCTTATATTATTTTTGTCATGTGTCTATCTTCTCACATGTTGTGACTGTGACTGTGACCAAACATGTGACTATGTGACTGTTACATGATGCTTTCCCATGCTCCACCTTAGTAGTGATCTAACTAAATAAAAGAAAAGAAAAGAAAAGAAAAATAGAAAATGACTTAGCTGTTTTGCTAAGTCATAACAATTAGGACAGTAGTAAGTAAAGCAGTAGGTGTCTGGTTAGGTGAAGATCTTGCACCCCAACAGATATAGAACTAAGAAAGATCAAATCATTAACTCTGTACCCTTAGAGACATTACCACAATGTCTCAAATGCAATATAACTCTCTTATGAGCAACTTGCTCAATGAAAAGCATGCCCTTGCTAAATTAAGGGCAGAACTTGAAGGAAGGAGGGGAAAACTGTGTTTATATTGCAAAGGGTTTGGGCACCTGGCCTGAAACTGCAGAAACAAAAGAAAAGGAGAGAAGGAGACAGTCATTCCCCAAAATAAGTTTGAGGTATTAAAGAGTAGAGTAATGCAGTGCAGAGTAGAAGAAAGCATGATAAGGAGATTGGAAGTAGTAGAGGTTGAGTGTTTTAAGTATAGGAAGAAAAGGCATAAATGTAGGGAGTGCCTATTGTAGGTGAAAAAGAAAAGGGCAGCACATGTGACAAGGCCACAAAAGGCATAGCAAGAAAAGAGACCAGTGTACCCTATGAAGGGAGAAGTGCAGGAAAGAAGGTTGAGAAGGATAGAGAAAGAAAATACAGTATATGTTATTATGCCGCAAGTGAATTTTCTGTGGAAGATAATATTTGATACACTTTATACTAATGGATTCTCAATTAGAATTTGCTCTAGAACCCTTTCTATATCCTTAGAACATAACACTATATGATGAGTACATTGAGCAGGTGATAATCAACCTAGAGCTCATGTTGAGACCTCAAGAGACAATTAAGATGAACTGGCATCAGGTTACTAAGAGAGTTACTGGAGGACTATACTCTAGATCTACCTTTGGATGGATCAACTTAGAAAGATGGTAAACTTGTACTCTAGAACCAGTATTACTCAGATGAAGAACTTAGCCTAATAGACTTTGTGCTTGTAAATAAGCATTGATGGCATCAGATCAATTATATTTAGATAAATGATCTCTAGGATGTAACTTGGAGATACTAGGCATTTATTAAGACTTGCTAACTGCTTAACAGGTAATTAATGAAGTCCAAATTACAAAGCAACATCAAGAGCATAGTAGGGAAAGACAGAAGAATATTCTAGAAAGAAGCAGCGATGAAGACATGTTATCTTTGATGGGAAGGACGTAGTAAGAGAACACATTACCACAAAGAAAGAAGAGGGCCATGTCATCAGTGGGAATTTGGGAGGTCTTAGAACAGAAAGGAGGCAATGGAATCCTAAAAGTAGTAATAGTTTTTCTTTTATATTTTATTTCTTGAGTTTCAGGGCTTTATAATATCTTTAATATAGTATCTGGAGTGCAGTTGGATCGAGAGAGGAACCTCTTGACTCCTACCTCTATCTATATTGCCTCTGAAATCATAAATGTGGATCTATCAAGAGTAAGAAGACTGGGACCAGTGGAGTGTCTTGAGAAGAACACAGAATATACTCAGAACTTGATCTAGGGAGAAGATACAAATGCAACTCAGACAGGCTTCAGAGAGAACAGTAGGCTGGGAAAGCTTGGCTAGGTGCACACTTGGATTGCATCACACCTATAAGGTTCAGTGTTGGGGGTACAGACAAGGGGGTAACTGAGTGTGGAGGGTCTATGAGTGATCAACTAATTGTATTTTCCAGAGAAGCTTTTGTCACAGTGTGTAAAGGTTGACATCTTAGGGAGGCTATATGACAATGATCTAGAGAGATCTTACAATCCTTTTACAACCACCAACATATATATTACTAGAGCTGCATATAATTCTTATTTCTCTAATTATCTATAAACCTTCAATTTTAATTATCTCCTCTCTGACCTTTAGTATGCAATTGGGAGCTAGCACATCATTGTTTTGTTTGTCCCAGTATGCAACCCCCTTTTGTATCCTTTCAACATGGCCAAGCCACAAGAGATGTAGCAAGGGTGGAGGAGGAGTTCAGTAGCAGAGTTGAGGAGAAGAGCAGAAGAGCATTGTAACAAGGGGTACTGGTGATAGGGATCAAAGAGAATTGATCACAAAAAAAGAGTGATAACAAATGGGAATTTAAAAGATCTCTGAGATGTCTCACAATTGTGCACTAAACAAGTAGGCACTGGGAAAATGATCAAATATAAAAGAGAGCTTAAGAATAAGAGAGGGATAGTAAGGTGCAACTCAAAAGACCAAAAGAAATGATAATAAAGTGTTTTTGAATCCACTTGAGATAGATCTCACTATAATAGGCTCTCTAAGACACATGTTTGTCTCATGTCATGACACTACTGCCCTTATCTAGTCTAGTAGTCTGGCTCACCATCGATATAGCAGAACTACCTAGAACTCCCATGCCGTTATATAGGCTCTTCTTCAGTTGACCATACAACTAGAAACCAACTCCAATAACACATAGTGAGCTGTTAACTCCTAGCATAAGTGAATGCCCAAGTCCATTGGGGCTCAAATTCCTGTCAAGAGAGAGTTTTAGTGAGTTTTAGAAATTAAAAGAGAACACCTTAGAAAGCTAGAGACTCAGTTACTCAGAATAGCCATTAAGCTCTAGAGCAACAGAAAGGAATGATGATAGGAGTATAATGCTTGAGTTCCCTTCTATGCCCTAGAGTATTTTATTATGATTACAAAGCAAAGAGACAACAAAGAAAGTGAGACAAAGAAAACCTCCAAATTCCCAAACATAGTAAAGTCATACTGATGAGACGGCGCCCTTCCCAAACACTAGGCAACTACTTCCCGATCCTCTAGCCCTACTCTAGGAATCCTCTCTTGTATGATGGTCAACTCTTAAGCCTCTTACTAAGCTATAGATAGAGATAGCAATTTCAAGTCATCTTGCTCTCAAGCATGTTATCTTCATCTAGCCTTTCTACTACCTCTCTCCTCAGCTTCTTTGTTTCTCTTTCTATCTCTTTTATGTCTTCTTGTTCCTCCAGATTCCAATTTCCTTCCACTGCTGTTGCGATACAACTCTGTGGTGGCTTGACTCTTTTGATCTTGCCATAATTAGCCATCAGTGATAGTAGCTTGGATCTGATCATAACTCTTCTACAAATAGCACCACTGGCTACTGAGGTATGATATCACTTGGGTCGTGCTACTCCATCTAAGTTCGCTTTCACCCTCAAGAGTACTTCTAGAAGGGAGATCCATTGTAAATCCAATACAAGGTGCCTGGACAAGCAGCTATGAGGTGTATATAGCAGTGGTCACAGTCACTACTCTGCTACCTAAGCTAGATAATTGAGTCTACAACTGGGCATCTAGGAAACATTCCTAAGGGGCCAAGCTCTTCTCTCAAGCTAGTTATTCTAGTTATAAGGGTACAAATTGTTACTTATTTTGCCTTAAACGTTTGTATAATATAATACCAGAAGAAACATGCCTACTGGAGTTAGAATGGTGCATGAAAGAAGTGATAGTGATATATGTGCAGTACAAAAGGTGTAGAGAGAAAGGATATCATGTGGAGGAAAATAGGAGGCAGGGGGTGATCAAGGATAAGCAAAGATGATGTGGGTATATAGGGAAGGTAGTGCGGCCCAGAGGCAAAAGCACAGTAAAAGAAGGGGGTAGCCAAAAGAAGGTCAGGAGGACCTTCAAAATACTAAGAGAGGTGTGGTTAAATATTGGGATGGAGAAAATAGACATACATGAAGGCATAATAGTAAAAGTGCTCTTGGATAGTGGCATAACAGGGATGTTCATGGATAAGAGAATGGCAGCAAAACATGGGTTTAGGCTGCAAAAACTAGAAAGACCAATAGCTGTCAGAAATGTAGATAGAACAAATAATAGTAGAGGGGCTATTATGCACCAAGTAAAGTGCAATGTGTATTACAAAGGTCATGTAGAAAGAATGAGGATGGATGTATGTGACTTAGGAAAGACAGAAGTGATTCTGGGAATGTCATAGTTGGTAGCACATAACCAAGAGATAAATTGGGAAACTGGGAAAGTCAAAATGATGAGATGCCTGCCCCTGTGTGGTAGAAAGAGTCCAAAGAAAGAGAAAGTCAAAAGAGTAGTAACCCTAGAGGAAGAGAATATTGTTAGATGAGCAATAGATGATAAAGAAGATTGGGAAAAGGAAGAAGAGATGGAGGAGGACCATAGGAAAATCAAAGAAATGGTCCCAAAAAGGTTTTTGAAGTGGAAGAAGGTGTTTGGAAAGGTAGAGTCAGAGAGGATGCTGACCAGAAAAACTTGGGATCATGCTATAGATCTCAAGAAGACATTCAAACCATGAAAGGGAAGAAGTCCAGAAGTTTATGGAAGATCAATTGAGAAAGGAATATATCAGACCCTCTAAATCACCTCAAATGTTGCCAGTTTTCTTTGTGGGTAAAAAGAATGGAAGTAAGAGGATAGTGATAGACTACCATAACCTAAATGATCAAACAATAAAGAACAACTACCTGCTTCTATTAATCACTGAGTTAATCAACAACATGGGAAGCAAGAAAGTATTTACTAAAATAGATCTTAGGTGGGGGTTCAACAATGTAAGGATAAAAGAGGGAGATGAGTAGAAGGGAGTGTTTATAATGCACATTAGTTCCTTTGAACCAATAGTTATGTTTTCCAGAATGACAAACTCACCAGTAACATTCTAAGCAATGATGAACAAAATTCTGAGAGACCTGATAAATGAAGGAAAAGTAGCAGTATTTGTAGATGATATATTGGTGGGGATAGAAACAGAGGATGGCCATAATGAAATTGTAGAAGAACAATTAAAGAGGTTGGAAGAGAACGACTTGTATGTTAAGCCAGAGAAATGTGTGTAGAAGACAAAGAAGATAGGGTTCTTAGGGGTTGTCATTGGACCTAATGGAATAGAGATGGAAGCAGAAAAGGTAGATAGGATACTCAGTTGACTAGAACCAAAAAATATGAAAGATGTCAGAAAGTTTTTAGGCCTTGCAAATTATTACAGGATGTTTATCAAAGACTTTGCTCAAGTAGTAAGGCCAATGAATATACTGACAAGGAAAGATGAGAAGTGGTAGTGGGGAGAAGAACAGCAGAAAGCATTTGATGAGCTGAAGTGAGTTTTCATGACAAGGCCAGTATTAGTGGTACTAGACTTAGATAAAGAGTTCAGAGTAGAAACCAATGCATCAAACTATACTACTAGAGGAGTACTATCAATAAGGTACTCAGACAAAAAGTAGAGACCAGTCACTTTTATTTCCAAATCTCTTAGTGAAACAGAACAAAACTATGAGATATATGATAAGGAGATATTAGCAGTTATCAGGTGTTTAGAAGCATGGAGACATTTCCTAGAAGGAGCAATAGAAAAATTTGAGATTTGGACAGATCATAAGAACCTTGAATATTTCATGAAGACACAAAAGTTGAATAGGAGACAAGCAAGATGGGTTCTATACCTATCTTGCTTTAATTTCACTTTGAAGCATGTTCTAGAAAGTAAGATGGGGAAAGTGGACAGTCTGAGCAGGAGACCAGACTGGGAGGTTGGAGTAGAAAAAGGACAATAAGGATGAGACATTGGTAAAACCAGAGTGGTTAGAAGTAAAAAGAACAGAGACAGTAGAAATAATAGTAGACAGGGTAAATCTACTAGAGGAAGTAAGAAAGTCAAAGATAAAAGATGATGGGGTAGTAAAGGCAGTAGAAGAAATGAAATGAGCAGGGGTGAAAATGCTAAGAGACAAAGAATGGAAAGAAGTTAATGGTATAATATATAAAGAAAAGAAGGTGTATGTACCAAAGGACAAAAAGCTGAGAGCAGAGATCATCTGGTTACATCATGATACACCAGTAGGAGATCATGGAGAGATGGTAGAATTAGTTATCTAGAACTTTTGGTGGCTGGGAGTAACAAAAGAAGTAAAATGTTGTCATGCTGTACAAATATTTAGGCAAAATAAGTAGCAATTTGCACCCTAATAACCAGAATAACCAGCTCGAGAGAAGAGCTTGGCTCTCTAGGGATATTCCCTAGACACCCAGTCATGGACTTGAGTATCTAGTTTGAGTAGCAGAGTAGTGGCTGTAACCACCACTACATATACCTCATAAATGCTTGCCCAGGCACCTCATATTGGATTTCCAATGGATTTCCCTTCTAGAAGTACTCTCAAGGACAGAAGTAAACTTAGATGGACTAGTAGAACCCAAGCAATATCATACCTCAGCAGCCGGTGGTGCTATTTGTAAAAGAGTTACAATTAGATCCAAGCCACCATCACTGATGGCTACTTATAGCAAGATCAAAAGAGTCAAGCTACTATGGAGTTGCATCACAATAGTAGTAGAAGGAAATTGGAATCTGGAGGAATGAGAAGGCATAGAGGAGATAGAAAGAGGAACAGAGAAGCTGAGGAGAGAGACAGCAGGAAGGCTAGATAAAGATAACATATTTGAGAACAAAATGACTCAAAATTGCTATCTTTATCTACAGCCTAGTAAGAGGCTCGAGACCCAACCATTATATGAGAGAGGATTTCTGGAGTAGGACTAGTGTTAGCGTCTAAAGTCCGATGACCAGAATTAAGCCAACTGTCTCTTTGTTCAGAGTTTGACAAAGAGAACTCGATGGAGTTCTCTCTCATTTCTCTATCTACTTATACACTTTACTACTGTGGCTATGTGCTTATTCTCCCATGGTCCTCATGTTACTCTAGTCATGTGACACCTTGTGACTGTGACTTGTGACGTGACCATCTGTGACCATCCGTCACACCATTGTGACATTGTGACAAAGTCATGTGATACTTTCCCATGCTCCACCTTGTAGTTGTAAGTCCAAAGAAAAAGAAAAAGAAAAGAAAAGAAATATAAATAATGACTTAGCCGTTTT
>Ga0153965_1000158_pt1 | contig 12991 bp, 12 predicted proteins | sample TSFL049MetaG_FD_104707 | JGI IMG/M metagenome (GOLD analysis project Ga0153965, IMG submission 104707) | Attine ant fungus gardens microbial communities from Florida, USA - TSFL049 MetaG | ecosystem: Host-associated > Fungi > Mycelium > Unclassified | place: USA: Florida, Paynes | collected... | reverse complement strand
TCTTCGTGGAAGCTATACCAAATGAGGTAAGTATGGCCCGTCCAGTCTGTCCCTAGTACTCATTCTCTAAGTTCTGTCCAACATCTTGGACGGAAGAGCACCAGATACCCAACATGGTCTATGCACCACATTGGTATGACCTGGACTCCCTTTTCAACAAAAAATATGGTGAATTTACTGTTAATGTGCAAGGTTTGTCACGGGTGCGTTCGTCTTCTTCTATATGACTTTCGTCATGATCTAATGCTTTATTCAGGGGATGTTTCCTCTCAAGGCTTTTTACTGGGGCCATAAAGGCGCCCGTGATAACTATAGTCTTCAAATACGTACTCTGGTTGAAGAAGCATACAAGTCATTAGGAGAGAAGCCAGTTTTGTTAGGCGAGTGTGGTGTCCCCATGGACATGAAGCACGTATTTGCCTAAGGGTCTCCTCTTGTTCGGGCTAATAGTGTCTTAGTAAGGGAGAAGCCTTTGTTACCGAGGATTTTATCTGGCAAAAGCGCATGATGGACGCGATGATCACTGCCTTAGACCGCACATTAGTCGGCTTCAAGTAAGTCTATACTTCATCATGCGCGCTCCATTGCTAATTGTCCTACCTCGTAGTCTCTGGAATTATAATCCTGATAATACAGACCAAGAAGGTGACAACTGGAACGGTGAGAACTTTTCGTGGTTCTCCCAACGTCGAGTGATGCCAAAATTCCCGCTTGATCACGAACAAACTTCTCTGCATCTTGATGGCGGCGGTCGTATCCTTGATGCTGTCATCCGACCATACCCCGCCAAAGTAGCTGGCATACCACTCGAGTTCAACTACGAAATGATGAACGGCGAGATGTCGTTCTCATGGATGATACCTCAGGGAACAGAACATGGCCATCTTCATGCACATGAAACAGAGATATTCTTTCCCTCATTTCTCGTGTCCGGCCGAAAGCTTCTTCTTGAGGCTCGAGTCGATATGTCGCAATACAAGTGTGACAACGAGTCTGAGCTCGTCAAGAAGCTCCAAGTATTGACGGAAGAGAGGTATGCCTACACCTATGATGAACGCCGACAAACACTATTTGTCATTCCGAAAGACACCTCTGCTGGTATCAAGCATGATATAAGGGTGAGAGTATGGCCTCCCATCCAACCCGTGTTTAGCTTGAACGATTTTTGGAGTGATTTTGGTGTATGGATCAGCGTGGTTGGTTCTGCACTTGTTGCCATTCTTGTGGCATTCGTAATTAGTATTGTGAGTGTCTGGATGGGATACGACTGAGGATGCCAAAATGGATGTGGCGGATACCATAACGAGTAAAACACAACAAATGTTGTGAACTTTGGGAACTGAACAGTTTTCGCATATTACATATTTGTTCTATGGTTATAGTATAGCCATTCATATGCCTTTAGCATGTAGAGAAGGGAATGCTCACTGTTGAAGTGGACTATCCCACTTGCATCAGGTTCATGTGTTGCATTTGCTTAGGTAGAATCTAAGTCGACCAAGTCGTTCCTCTTTTTCTGGTTAATTCTTAGCATTTTTTTTACCAGCATGCACTCTTTCTTGTGTAAAACTCAAGGCCATCCTTTACACCGACTCAAGTCGACAACCAAAAGTATTGACCAGTTATCTCATTATTCTAATTAACTATCATCTTTATTTTGATCATCTACTTATCCTCTACTTATCTATTGTCACAAAGTTAGGGTGAGTAGATGAAACAACCTTGGTGTAAAGGCAACTGGCGTGCTCTCTGAGGGGTCCTTAGATTCACATAGTACAAATGGATGGGATTCACCTCTGGGGGGTTCTTAGAGGGCAGAATGAGAACCCCCAGAGGTCAGCGTCCTTTGACTAGTGTATTAAATCTTCGACATCATGGCAATTTCTTATGGTCAGGTGCGAATTAACGCATTCAGGTGAGGGTTAGCGGCGTCAGGCAGCCGTCAAAGTCAGTCCTGGAGATTGGTCCATTTACACTTGGCCTTGGTCTCAAGAAGGCAGGGCAATAGTGAATGAGCGCGGTTGAACTTTAACAATCAACAGGCAAGTGCCTGAAGTCCGAACGAAGTGAGTCAATAGTGAGTCAATATATTACTGATAGTAACTACCTGACTACACACCTGAAGTCCGAACGAAGTGAGTCGAACTTCAATAAAATGGTGAGTGAAGAATGCTGCGATGACTAATATGAAATTTTTCGTGATGAAATAACGATGGAATGGACGAGCAATGATGTCGGCTATTGAGAAAATTCCGAACCGACCTCGAATTACACCCTGCGACACTTGGCTTGCTGTTGGATTTCATGCGAGCCTGTGCAATGCATGTGATTCCTCATTGTTTTATATTCTCTTGTTTTAGACAGGTATATAAGTAGCATAGTCATTTGTATTCACTACCCGTTTGTACCCTCCCCCGATTGTATTTCAAATCACCAATTTTTGACATGGTGCTTCAGTGCAGTGCAGTTTGTCCCAGGATGTGCCCTAATAATCGAAGCAGAAAACAGAAATAGGACTGATATATTTGAATCGATGTCAGACAAAGATAGATATGATAAACAGAGAGCAGATATTGGACGCATCTTTCGAAAAGAAGACGATCCCCCGTGTGCAAAAAGTAGCAAAAAGTCGTAATCACGATCGAAACACCTGGCACACAGAAAGGAGCCAGATGGGTGGGTCCTCCCTTGCCTCAATTGCTCCCAGTCTACTCAGTCAAGATACTTTACAAGGTGTGGAATTTCCATAATGCATGTTTGTGATCTCTTTAGATTGTGGCACCTAGGTAATGTTATCTTTGGTTACTGGTCAACACGTAGATTTGCCCATTCAAGTCCAGTTGTAAGGTTACTAAACTGTGACTTGAGTGCCCAAGAAGCACATGGATCAAAGGCATAATGGAGGTATACTCTATCAATAGTGTGCTCAGTGCCTCTGTACCATTCAACCTCCTGCAGGAAACTTCAGGCAACAAAGGCCCAAACATGCTCCTCCTATGGAAAGCATTCTCAAAGCAGATAATCTTTGTTTTCGTACACTTGGAGTCTTGTGCATTCCATGGCTTGTTATGTTCAAGCAACCAACGATCTTTTCAGATGTTTTGGGAAATTTTGAGTGTGTCTTCATTTGCCTTGGTACCAGAATTTGAGAAGACTTGAAGCCCATTGGGAGGATGTTGGCCAGTGACCGGGCGCAAAACCAAGAGCTGGGTAGTCGCTACAAGAAGACATGTGAGTTACAGAGACTACTCAATGTGGTACACATTGCTGGATGATTTTGGAGGCTTGTTTGTTTATAGTGTACAAACACTCAGACATTCATTTGGTGCCCTTAGACAAGATATATGCCTTCAAGACACCTTCATCTACATGCCCTAATGAGTTGAGAGTGATGCCTGCACTGAAATCCAAGTATTTTCTGCCCCAACTGTACGATCTTTCCCCATGCAAGATAACAAACTTGCAATGGGAGTAAATGTTGGGAAATCAAGCCGACGCTGTGATCTGGCTGAATTTTTGGGAACCTTCTGGAATGTTTCTTTAGTATATAAGTCTGTAATTTGTTGTATCTAATTATTGGTTTGCAATGGAATACACTTTATTCCAAGTAAAACCAACATGTGACTGGGTTTTTTTTTTTTTGATTCTGCATTTGTATTCCACAACAAGCAAGCTAGTACTAAGACGCGGAGGGCCTAAGTAATGTGACTGGGTTTCTGTAACAATAAATGCCAAGAAGGGGAGCTCTGGGCAGTGTTCTCTGCTCTGTTTGTACATTTAAGTTATAAAGTGGTTTAGCATACATGTAGGCTGACTTGTCTATCCATCAAAAAACTGTGTAAAAAATTTATAGAACTCAAATGTCACTACCAAGATGGACAACTGAGGGGATGTATGCATACAAAGAGCTACCCTAGTAATTGTGTTGTCTGCTGCCTGAGCCTAACCGATAACTTGTACCCTACTAACCGATATGGTCAATTAAAGTGTTCTTTGTTCCAAGCACATGTGAGTGTAAGTCATGAACACATGTATTAGAATTGAGCACCCACAGAGAGTAGACGGGTGTACGGTGCACTTAGACTGATGCTTCGAGGTATATGACAATACACTACAGAATCTGCACTGAGTCGACGATGAGCCTCAGGTATAGTCTCTCTTATGGAAAATTTTTCTCACAGAGTCGCTCCTCAAAGAGACTGTGATACTGAGCAGTCATTGACCAGGTGTGGAGTCAACCAGATAATGAGGTAAACGTAAGTAATGAAGAATGGCATTGGATGTGGGTGCAGATAAATTACTAATCTCTAAGGGTCTAGCTAGTGCTCCACATACCTGAGACCTGAGACAGATAAGAATTGAGCTTTTCCAAAAAAAGGTAAAAAAAATCAACCAACATTCTGCCCAAGTAAAAGAACCAGATGAGATTCCAAGATAAGAAGATGACATCGTAATATTGACTGAGTCCCCACTACCAGCTCAAGACAGCACCATTATGATGGCCAGTGTAGGAGGTCGGTGAGGGAAAGGTGGAGTCTGTATTCAGGAGCAATAGCATATTGGAATTTTGGAGAAGCGAGCACTGCATTAGATTTGAAATAATGTCTTGATCATCAATCTCATAAATAGAAATGGCTATGGCGAAGGTCAGCTGGTCAGTGTGCATTCGCATTGAGTTTCCACTCCCCCCATTATCTGAGCTCGCTATGAGAGTAACCTCAGCCCCAGTCTGCTCGAGTGAAATCCAGGAGACTGACAGAAACTCGCCTCAGACGAAAACAATAGACATCGGATGATAGCCGCCCCGTAACAATTTTGAGGCACAAATGGATCCATTTCGGCCTAGTGGAATTAGGACTAGCACTAGGATGGAAGGTAGTGCATGACATGATGTTACCCGCGCTATTTCTGGATCGGCCGGAATTGGAGCTCCGGGCAGTCTATAAAAGCATCTCACTTTTTTGCAGAGGAGGCACCAGCTCTGGCAACCCTGATGATAAGCGACTCACAGGAATTCTCATATGGCATGGATCACAGGTGCGCCTGTGTTCTGCTCGCACTGGAGCGCTAATACTGTACAGGTCTCCTTACGTTCATACCCGTAAGTCAACGTCTAGTACCGTACTGTCTCAGTCTGACAATGGTGTCCAGTATGTAGACTGCAACCCTGGCTGTGGTGGATGCCTGCGAGAAGGGCCCCATAGGTGGGTGTATAATTTGTTTGTATTGCATAGTTCTGACGCAGTGCAGGTTGGACACGAGACACTGTTGACGAAGCGGTGGCGTCCAGTGTCCCGGTCACAACCTGGTCCAAACCATTGCCGCCATGTAGAGCTGCTGGGCTTCGTCAGGCGCCGAACCGTGACCGTGAGGTACGGTTTGTGTGCCAGTGTGGGTAAGACCCCAGCTCCATGGTGTTTTTAAGCCCAGGCCCATAGGTGAGTTGGCTGTTGATGAAATGTATTATGCAATTCTGATGTCAAATAGGTTCGGCGACGGGGGCATCTTGGAGTCATGGCTGAGGGCCTACGCCTCGCACCGGACTGGCAGCATGAGTGCTGTGTAGTCTGTGCTTGTGCGTACGACCCCAGTTACATGTGTCTCCTTGATGTCGTGGTCGCAACCAGGCCACCCGTGGCACGTTACCTCGCGTCTGGCCAGTGGATAATAAGGATGGCACCGTACTAGGGTAGACAAAGAGTCTCCAGTATTGGTTGCTGAAGAGAGTAAATATATAAGGTCAGCAGTCCATAGTCTAAAGGTGAGTTTGTCTTGCATCTGAAGTCAGTTGTACCATTCTGACGTTGTACAGGTTGAACGAAGACCGCTTGGTGGCGGTAGTGGGATATATACTGGGAACCCGCTTGATATGCGGTGTGTGGATTGAAGTGGGCATCATACCAGGTACACCAGGCACTCTGTTATTGTTATGATCGGTTACGGTCAAGTGCCCCTGGTCCACTGGTGAGTCGTTGCTTGATGATATCCAACCGACTCTGATTATCTGTAGGTTGAAGAAGATACTTGTGGCGGCGCTGAAATGAGTGACACCGCTTGGTGTGCGGCAGTTGGATAGGATACTGCGCTTCATGTGCGGTAATTGGACTTGAGTGTACACCAGGCACCGTTTTACTGGACAAGGAAGGTGAAGTGCCCTGGGCCCATAGGTGAGTTGTTGATTCATGTACCGCTCTGATTTGTAGGTTGAAGAAGATTACTTTCGCGCCGCTGCTTTGGATCCTAGATAAGTAGATGGATCCTTGGTGAGTAGATAGATGCTGGGTAGATAGATGCTGGTGAGTAGATAGATGCTGGGTGAGTAGATAGAGTAGATAGATACTGGGTGATTCGGTGAGTGGATTCATACTGCATAATTCGGTGAGTGAACGGATGTTGGATGAGTGGGCGATCGGGTGAGTGAGTGGATCCTGGGTGAGTGGTCAATTTTCTTCTCCCGGTCGGGTCACCTTGACGCAGTGACCCGTCGTGCGCCCTTGACGTGGGTCGGGAGCTCAGTAAGCTCCATTTTCGCAATGGAGCTGAAGCTAACAGCATGCCCAGTCGTCGTAAATATAATTTCTGAGTGTTAATCATCGTCATCAATGAACAATTCTGTTTTTTTTTTATATATGAATGAGTTGAGTGATTACGGCTTCATTTTTATTAACCCAGTATCGTGCACCTGGTAATGAATTGTTGAACTAAAACAATAAGATTCAGTTTGTCATGCATTTGACACTTGGTCTGTTCTGCCTCTCTTCCCACACTGAAGTCAACAGTTGCGAGAGACTTCTTGAGATCCTCTGCTTTGGCATCTGACAACAACTTGGATGACTTGCACCGCCAGACTACAAGATCTGCAGCGCCATATCACCTCACTGCCACAATCTAAGGAGATGACCAACATCCTGGAATTGCATTAGGGAAATTCCACACCCTGCAAAGTATCATGAGTGAGCAGACTGGGAGTGATTGAGGCAAGGGAGGACCCACCCATCTGGCTCCTTTCTGTGTGCCAGGTGTTTCGATCGTGATTACGACTTTTTGCTACTTTTTGCACACAGGGGATCATCTTTTTGAAAGATGCGTCCAACACAATGAGGATTTTTTGCCTGTTCTTATTGGCACAGTACACACCTCTCACAGAGATAAACAGAAGACGGTCAATTTTGAATATTTCATCCGCTCTCTTTTGGGGCGTCCTGACCATTGATCTCCAAATCATGAAAATCAGAGAATTTTCGCACACAAGACACATCGAATTACGCGCTCTGCCCTGGGTGTCCTACCGAGTCCTTCCATGTATTACCTCCTTTGTCCAAGACAGAGTCACGGGTGATTGCTGGCAGTGTCCCTTGTGCGGCCTCACCACCGAACATCCTGAGATGCGTATATTTTATTAGGCAATTTTTTTGGCGCCTTTATCTTGTGTATGCTCCAAGAATGCATCAGTTATGAGAGTGCATCCCAAAGCACCTAACTAGGAATAAGGCGCCTCTAGCGATCACTTTCTGATAAGAATAGTCACTCGACTTTGGCACAAGTAGCCAGACCAGGCGAGCAAAATACCGTGAACCAGAGATAGCCATATGTGTGTGTTGCTGCCTAAAATTCAATGCACCACAGAAGATTCCCATTCATTGCTGTCCTATGTAATGCAGCGCCTAACTATGCCTCCGGAGTCTCCTCTGGGTGAACAGCAAGCTTGACACCAGAAACTCGGTTGTATTCCATTCTTCTGAGGCTTTCTATAATCCTCCGCGCAACAAATGTACTCTATTAGGCCTATATCAAATATAAGCAATCGTCACCCACTGAAACAAGCAAGCAACTCACCTTGATGATCCCAGTCTCGACCCATTCAGTTAATTTCGTATACATTTCTTTCAATATTTCTGTACTGTGTTCAGACTGCCTAAGTGCAACGATACTCGTGATATGCCTATCGATCGACTTGACCTGCGGAGACAACACGAGTATCGCCTATCCCTCAGGGTCCATCACTTTGATGGTGATAGCTTGTGTGCCGGGCAAGGAGATTGCATCATAGACATATTTGATAGGTGCCTCATCGGTGATCTCGTCGATTTGAGTTTTGATATCACTACGATGAAGGTTTCTATCGAGAACGTGCGTGGCACCAAGGGACTGAAGGTACGATGAATGCTTGAGTGAGGCGGTAGTAATGATAGGCGAAAAACAGGAAAATTTAGCAAATTGGATGACTGGAATTAAAAAAACACACAGAAGTTGAGTCTCAATTTGATTCCGAGCGAAAGGGAGACGAACCGAACTGGCCAACGGAGGATGCACCCCCCAACACGACAAACGGATCATTCCTGTAGTGACCTTGACCTGCAGGTTCGATTGGGTTGACGAGATTCATGCCGTAGGGAGCCTTGTGGTACATCCCAAGGTAAGCTGCGGTCATACCAAGAGGGATGGAAGCGGCTTCGTCAAATGAAATGTTCGAGGGTATCTACACGCGAGATGATACTAGGAATCCTTTTGATGCTCAAGAAAATTGGATACCTTTGCCAGGTGGACCTCATCCGCCAATGCATATTCCTGGAACGATGCACATTCAGTAGTGAAAGCCCTTGGAAAAATCTGTCATACAAAGCAAATAACTAGGTGAAAAAGAGAGAAAAAGAGAGACGCAGATGCATACACTTTATTCCCAACTGCGAACCTAGTTACCCCTTCTCCAACCACCACCTCTCCCAACAGATCTGTTCCCACAATTGCAGGATAAGTATTGAGAAATATACTGTGTTTCTGGATCTTCCAATCTCTGGGATTCAAAGCAGTTGCCTTGATCTTGAGCAAGAGTTGCCCTGGACCAGGATCATTAAATGGAGTCTTCTAATAATGAGACTCACAAAGGCCTGATCAACTCACCACTTCATATTCTGCAGCTCCATCAGTGAGGCTGAGTAGACTTCAGCCGTGATGGAATTGTACTGGGATTATGACTATTATCAGCCTTAAAGGAGATATTGGCAATAAGGAATGAAGCCAATGATAAAGAGAACACAATAGACCATGTATTGATGTATTAAGAAACAGTTTGAAGAAAGGAGGTTTTGGACTCAATTGGACTACTCAATTGGACTAACTACAGATGCCAGACTGTAGGAGAAATATTGGATAGACATAAAAATAGCTATGGCCAAACTTCATAGTATTATGGACTTCAGGATAAATGGGAAATTATTGGACTAACCCATTTATTGTAGTGACTTAGCCTGAGATGACTGAGACACCCTCCTTATCCAAGTTGACAAGGAGAACTCAATAGAGTTCCCATTTGATTTTCTACACTATATATACAACTACTATCATAGCTATGCACTTCACCCACAGTCCTCATGTTACCTGTCATGTGATTATCCTGTCACATTGCTGTGACTGTCACTGTCACTGTGACCATTCTGTGACTTTTTCCCACACTTCATCTTCATAGTAGTGATTCAGCTAAATAAAAGGAAAAGGAAATAGAAAATGAAAATAGAAAATGACTTGGCTGTTTTGCCAAGTCATGACATTTATAGAGTCTGACTTGACTAGTTACTCACTGTTACTCACTAGTACTTAGGTGTTACAGAAACACAGTTGCATGTTGGTTTGACTTGGAATAAAGTATATTCCTCTGCAAACCAATAAGTAGACAATAAATTACAAAACTTATATACTAAAGAAATTGTCATGACTTGGCAAAATGGCTAAGTCATTATTTATTTTTCTTTTTCTTTTCTTTTTCTTTTATCTTGGACTTACTACATAGAAGGGAGTGCAGGAAAGTGTTGCATCACAGTGTCATAGTATCACATGATATGACATCACATGATGGGTCACATGATAGGTGTGGGAAAGTAGTACACAGACCATATAGTAGTTGTATAAGTAGTATAGAAAATCTAATAGAAACTCTATTGAGTTCTCTTTGTCAAACACTGATAAAAGAGCAGTTGGCTTTATTCTGGCTCAGGAGTTGGCTCACTGACAGAAATATTCAAGAAGGTTTCTGAAACTTCCACCAGATTATACTTGTCACAAACTTCATTTGGCCATATCTCCATCAATTCTTTAATGATTTTCACAGTCTCAAAGGCTAGGGAAAGCCCTCAAAAAGACCTTTCAATCGATGCCAGTCATGTCTTGAGGCAATCAATATTGGCCGAGATATTAAGCAGATTAACTGGTAACCACCATGTTACTGTTCATTAAATTGCTAATATCTTGGAAACTGCCATGATTGATGCTTTGGTTCTAGGCTCAGCAAAAGCCCTCTTCATAACGCTCAGAATGAGCCTAGAATGATCTCAAGGCAACTAATATTAGTGGAGATATGAAGGCCTCAATATTTGTACATAGACTTCATTAATTACTCGTAGATAGTCATCTGCTCTTTTCTTAGAACAAAGGACAGCCTCCATATGGTTAAGTTATCACTATTTTAAGTACAAAGGCACTACCTGTCATGACTTGGCAAATTGGCTAAGTCATTATTTATATTTCTTTTCTTATTTACAACTACAAGATGGAGCACAGGAAAGTATCACGTGACTTTGTCACAATATCACAATTGGTGTGACAGAGGGTCACAGATGTCACATCATAGTCACAGTCACAGTGGGTCACATGACAAGAGTAACATGAGGATTATGGAAGAGTAAGCGCATAGCCACAGTAGTAAAGTGTATAAGTAGTAGAGAAATGAGCGAGAACTCCATCGAGTTCTCTTTGTCAAACTCTGAACAAAGAGACAGTTGGCTTAATTCTGGTCATTGGACTTTAGACGCTGACACTACCATATGTAGAACAATAGGTAGTAGCATGTGATGATCTGTCCTAGTGCACAGACCATTACAATTATGTATATAAGGACTCTGTCATGACTTGGCAAAACAGCTAAGTCATTATTTAATTTTCTTTTCCTTTTCTTTTCTTTTATTTTTCTTATCGATGGACGCGCGAGAGAATAGTGACTCATACGGAAGCATGGGACTTTAGTATAGGGTTAGGATTAGAAACTTGTATAAATAGGATAGAAAATCTAACGGGAACTCTATCGAGTTCTCTTTGTCAAACGCTGAACAAAGAGACAGTTGGCTTAATTCTGGTCATCGGAGTTTGGCTACTGACAGACTCATAGTCTGAGGATTAGACCTCAGACTTAACAACATCTCTTGTCACTGTCTAAAACTTGCTTTCTAAGCCTTTTTGAATATTCAAATATCAAATCACAAATCAGTAAGTGGCCTTTTGTGATAATGATGTCAGCTTGATTCCCCAACATCAGAGTAGTAGCTCTGTGATGTTATTAGATAGGATAAATACAATCCAGAAAGAAAGAGAATGACAAGTTCTCTCTTTCTGTGGTTCATCTGAAAATATACTTCTCTTAGAACCCCACATCCTCCCTTGTCCTTGCACTATCCCAAAGAGTGTGACTAAAAGTCTTAATATTCTTACCTTCAATATAACTCTTCTGAAAACCCTAACCAGACTCTCTGCAGAGAGATGAAGAGATATCAAGTGTTGACAAAGGCTTAAGATTGAAATGTATATTCATTCTTGTGGGCTAGAGTCTTAACATTCTCTTTCTCCATTTCAATTCCCTTTGGACCTATAACTGCTCCCAAGAAATTTACTTTATTTGTTTTCCAAGTGCATTTCATACAGGTCATAACTCATTGCCCCACCCAACAATGCTTTCACTGATAACCCTTTATGAGTGTCTACCTTCTCCAATCCAATCTTCAGCCACACTTCTTGCAGCTGTTCTCTTGTCCTCCTTACATCTCTTTCTTGTTGTGTATTTTCCTTTTCAGGGCATGCTGCTACTTCCCAATTCCACCATAGCTTCTTTTTGCCTGTTTCACACTCTGGGCACAAAATCTCCTTCCTTTCTTCTTCTGACACTTCTCCCACTACTGCATTCTTTCTTCCACATTTGGTGTACCTTACTTTTGTCTCACAATGGTTTGAGGGGGAGTGTTGTAAGGGGCAAACCCTCATTGATACCTTAGGTACCTATTGCAAAGTCATTACTATGATACCAAACACTTACTCTATGTTGACTGACATTTCTTTCATCTCAAAAATACTGTTGTGACAGCGAAACATATGTATAGCTAGGGAGAATATCATCATCAAACTATCCTATTTTTTATTCTATTATATACTACATTAACTTCTTGGCAGAAAATACCTGAATGTGAACTGAGTCTCTGATTGTGTTGGTGCAGCTCCATTGTTGTTAGAATCGCCGCCACCAGCATTAGGTAGCGGGAATCTGAAGAAGGGCTTTCCTTGCTGAACAGTTGTCACTGCTGATGCAGGTGTACTCGTTGAGGGTGAAGCAGATACGGTATTAGATGTTGCAAGGGTATTCGTATTCGATGATTGCCCGAACTTGAAAATTGGCCTCGACATTTGGTTAGATTCTGCCTGCATATTTGCACCCATTGTCGTCCCACCAAAGAAATTTAAAATTCTAGCATCATTGAAGGTCGATGTACCGCCGACGGTACCAAAAATAGACATGGATGGCTGATGCATGTTGACATTACCATCTGAAGCTGACCCTTGGAACCCGAACGATGGATTAGAACCCGGTGCCAGGGTATTCGAAACATTGTTCATGTCCCTCCCCTGGGGAACAAAAGGATGAGAGGCGGCCATCGATGGTTGACTATGTGCATTTGACACAGAAGGGTTGATAGGGAAGGAACCAGTTGCAGGACTGGGACCTGCAGTCGAAGTATTGGAGGATGTGGGATTGAACTGGTTGAACGAAGTAGGCTGAGCTGCAGGTTGGGGGAAATTGGTGGTAAATGGATTGGTAACAGCGGTAGGCTTGAAAGCAGAGGTGTTGGCATTCATTCCGGAGAAGTTAGATTGAGGGGGACCCGAGGCAAAAGTATTAGATGGAGGACCTAAACGTGAAATCAATATAGCGCCAATCAGAGGATGTTTAAGGCAT
>Ga0153965_1000157_pt1 | contig 13005 bp, 13 predicted proteins | sample TSFL049MetaG_FD_104707 | JGI IMG/M metagenome (GOLD analysis project Ga0153965, IMG submission 104707) | Attine ant fungus gardens microbial communities from Florida, USA - TSFL049 MetaG | ecosystem: Host-associated > Fungi > Mycelium > Unclassified | place: USA: Florida, Paynes | collected... | reverse complement strand
TAGGCAGGTTGCATATCCAGAGATGAAACTCGATTGACAGCAATCTTGCGTAGGACATCCCTGTGTCTAGTAAATATTGTTCCTAAAAGAATAAATTACTTACTTGAGCGAGCTCAGCATTGATGGAGTCGCAATCAGTTTCGCACTGGGCAGGGATCATGTCGCCAGTTGAACTTTGTCTAGCCACGACAAGATCCCGAATATTCAAGGCTTTGATCGGACGTGCGATCCTCAATAAAGAGCCTGCAGTGACAAGATGGGCGAGAGTCAGGAAGGACCAGATCAGCATGATTGGAACTGGAGTCGTGGAACGTTATGGCGGGAGGCAGAAGGAACAAAATTAACGCTTGTCTCACCAGGACAACAACGATTAGGGGAGGCTGAGAAGACATTGAGATGCACTCCGTGGCAAAGATCAGAGTTCGTTCATGGGAAGTCTGATGAACCGACAAAGCAAAGTGATGTAACGATCATAGTCCTAGTCTCACGGACACGGACACTTGAATAGCAGTAATATGTTCCTGTTGAGTTAAGATAGAGCAAGAAAGGAGAGGCGAAAGCTCGTTGCAAATAATTACTTGTATTTCTTGTCTGTCTACATAGAATGAAACACTTGATCTACTATGAAACGAATGAAAATTCCAGCAGTTCCCAACATTTATTAGACTGACTCCAAAACATGTGACGGCGTGATTGCGGATGCTTTCCTCTGTCACAATCCGGCAATGGCTATCCTTGCCCATCATGCGCGTGGTCCTCTGATATCTAGCTTGGTGGTCAGGATCATCACCTTTCCCGGACTCCTTACCTCTTATTCCCCTGTTGCTTGGAGTAATCTTCTCTCCACTCTCCGATATGTTGACACCTGGACATTGCATCATGGGTCGTTGAATTATATATCCCGCTCACTGCTGGTCTTAATATGCATCGTTGTCGTCACCGTCCCCTCGGTTTCCAGATTATCCTCGTCGCCTTTCAACACGACAAACACTTTACCCCGGGCTTCAAATATTGCCTATATCATACACCATTGGCATTTGCGGCGAGGTATATGTCTCCCACTCCCGTCCCACATCTTTTACCTGGCTGTCAACTCTTCCCTGCGCAGTTACACTACACGAATCCGAGCTCACGCTCTCAACACACCATTCTTGGAGGAGATTCTGTCATCTGGGGGACACTGACTTTTTTGTGATGTTCGAGTACGTCTCTTCATTTTCTTCTCGCTCGCTGGCTGCAAATCTCATCGTCTGCACTTGCACACAGCCCACCTGTTAGAAGAATCGGCCTCCATGTCTCTCAAAGACCTCGGTTCTTCTGTCTTTTTCCCCCTCGCCCTTTCCCTTTTCATATTTGCCTTTGTAGCATGAAAAAAATCAAAAACTTGATGGCATTTGCTATATCGAGTCTGCGACCACATTGATCGTATGAGTTGATCTCAAAGCACGCGTAGCCTTTTGTCAGAGTTGCATGGGCCATACCTTCTATCAAAGTTCAAGTAGTGAACTAAAAGACATCGAGCCTCTGCACTCATACTCGAATGAAATCTTTGCTCTCGTAGAGGAGCTCTTTTCGTTTTTTAACACGACAAATGTCGTCCTTTATACCACAAGAAACGTCGAGAACTCTGCACCTGAGACTGCGTTCCTTTCCGCATTACATCCAGGGCGAGTTAGACCAAGTTTCTCTCTGAGAGAGGAAGCACATTCCAGCATCTCTACCACTGTACTTCACATTGTCCGCCTTGGAACTCGATTGGGTTATCTATGCGATTTCGAGTCGACCTCTGTGCTGGGCTTGAGCTCCACAAAGTCTTTGCTTCTGTTTTTGTGGGCGAGTATATCAAGTCAACAGTTCGTGCGGGATGAGGTTGGGGGGTAGATTCTACTATCAGGTACGTCTTTGTGAGAATTCTATCCATGACCAAGTGTCAATGACCGAAATCTAGGACGTCAACTTGATCGTTCTCTGCGATGGATATAGGGCGACGCCGAGTTCACCATGCAGGGTCCTAAAACATGACCTTGATTGCCCAACGAGAGAGGAACATGATGAAGAAGGAGGGGAGGGGTTTACAATGACCTGCCCAGGATTGTGGACAAAATACCAGGCTACAACTGGATTTCACAACCTCGCTGGCTCGTTTTGAACGTCTTGTCCGAACAGTGTGCGCACGGTACTTTTGTTAGTAATGCAGGGCCTGTCTGAATAAGAGAGATAGCATGTACCACAGGATTGCATAGAATTGAGAAACTTGTGTGCTTTGTACGTTCTCAGCTCTCCACGAGTGAATCACACACAGAGTACGCAAAACATTACATTCACTACTTGGATTTTGATAGTATGTAACTCTGACAAAAATGCTTACACACGCTTCGGGGTCAATTCGCGGTCGCAGACGCCATTTTGATTTTTTTTTCAAGCTACAAAGGGCAAGTCAAGTGTAGATGATAAGATTTGCGGCTAGCGAGCGAGAAGAAAAAACAAGAGATGTACTTTACAAAAAGCCATGCTGTTTCCCATCTCTTTTCCTTCATGAATGGTGTGTTGAGAGCGTGAATGGCGTGCACGTCAGGGGACTAACACAGGCGTCCAAGCTGAAAATTCGACGTTGATATGACGAAACAAAGCTAGGTAAAATGTGAGACGAGAGTGTGAGAGACATACCTCGACACAAATGTCAATGTAACAGAGATGGGGCCTCCTGACCACGTGTGGATTGTTGACGAGTAGAGGATAGAGCCAAGAGCTTGTCGTGCATTACTTTGCTTTGTCCGGTTTTCCCATGATCTACTTATTTTACGAAACAGCTTTGACACGGAATGCATCTCAGCCTCCCCTAATCGTTATTATCGTGGTAAGGACCGGTGCTGATCTGTTCCTTTTCCCTCCCGCCATAACGTTCCACGACTCCAGCCCCCAATCATGCTGATCGTGTCCCTCCTGACTCTCGTCCATCTCGTCGCTGCAAGCTCTTTATTGAGGATCGCACATCCGATCAAGGCACTGAATACTCGGGGTCTTGTCGTGGTTAGACAAGGTTCAACGAGCACCAACACCACAGTCCCTGACCAGTGCAAATCTGATTGCGACCTCGTCGAAACTGTGCTCGCTCAAATTCAAGTAAGTCATTTGTTCGTTTAGGAGCGCACACTATTGATTTTGGGACGCAGAACGAATGTCTGCCAGAAGACTGCTGTCAACCGGATTTCATCACCGAATATGCAACCTGCCTCGAGTGTCTTGGCATCGCTCTAGGTGCTACTGATTTCACTACTGCACAACAAGCCCTTAATAGTACGTTTACAATCCCCTGAGTGTTCTCTGACCGATGGGTGTGTGAATGTTTTTAGACTTGACTATGCAATGTGATGACACAGAACACAATGTCCCTTCAATTACTCTCCCTGGACCAGTGGCCAGCGGAGGCCTTACATCAAACCTTGTCACGGTCATATCTACCCAAACTACCAATGCCCCAGCCGATGGCTCCCTGTTTACCATCGTCCCAGCCCAGTCTTCCAATACCCCAGCCCAGTCTTCTAATACCCCAGCCCAGTCTACTAACACCATCTCACCAGCCCAATCAACCAACACCACCACTTCTAGCGCAAAACAAAGCTGCTTGATTCCTCATCTCTTACACGTGCAGGTTCCAGTCGTTCTATTGAGTGGTCTTGTCCATTTGGCGCTGTGAAAGGCTTCTTTTTTTTCTCTTTCCCTTTAGTGTGTGAATGACAATGGCATGTGTTGTTTGATCAAATGGTGCCGCTTCGTGATTAGTCTGGGTTAGGCCGGTGATGCAAGGTCAGTGTCACCTGTTGGAGTGCTTTTTCCCTTTAGTGTGTGAATGACAGTTGGGTGTCGTTGATTTATACGTGTGCTTACAAAATGTCTTTATTCTTCACTCCCTTATAGAGTTGTGGGCGTAGATAACAGAGCGATCAGCCGTAAGAACCACTATCGTTACTGGGTGTGTGTGTCTATTGTACTTCATTGACCCATCGTGCCTACTCGAATCCAGCTGGGTAACAATATACACACACGTGCACAGAGGTAGACATCTCTTGTTCGCAAGACATTTCATGCAGACCAACTCGCAATTCATTACATCGTCCCAGAGCCGATGACCTCCGCTAACTCCAACACTTTGTCCTGCTTGCACCTTATCACAATACAACTTCATATATGTGCTGGCAGGAGCATGTAAGCAGGTGAGGGCACATATGATTTTTTGGTTGTCTGTAGTAATACCAGACACTGAGCAATACAGAGCAATTTGGCTCAACCAATCATGTAGTTGCATCTTGTTTTCAGAGCCTGCAAATGTTGGTGGCTCTGGTACCTTGGTCTTGGAGGCAATGTTGACAGAGTATGTTCTAGAAAATTCATTTACCTTTTGTCATTCCTCCTCTTGTCTCATTATGTTCCAGAATGAGAGACATATGCAGAAATACCTGAAACATGTCCATTCTTAGGTAAATAGTCATACACTTGTATTGTACATAAAGTGTTTATTGTGTAAGCCCTAAGACCAATTGTTTCTATCTGGTCTTAGGTGCATGTACCTTCTGTTTTTCCTCCCAAACATTCAATTCACTTAGTCATTTCTATCTGGTCTTAGTCCTGCACTTTTAGAGTCATTAAAGACATACTTGTGTATTCTTTTCATTAAATGTTTCCTCTAGGGAGCCTTGTCAGCTCTCCCCAAAGGCAGGTGACTTCTGCCTCCAAATTGGCAATCCTGCTGTATGCAGTAGAAAGGGCACCATTGTAATGATTTATTGCTCTGTTGAGCACCTGATCCACATAGTTTTTAAGGGTATGGGTGGTTCCTCAATGCACATTTTGCAGCATCAGCATCTTAACCTTATCCCAAGAGGTGTTTTCAGGGTTTGTGCTATCCCTAACAAGTGCTTCCCAGTTCTCAGTGCTGAAGTCAGCAAAGGGAACAGTGATAGGAAAGTTGGTAAAAGTTGACATGTCTATTTATAGTAGTTAATTACAGTTCTTAAGTATGTTTTCAAGGAGGTAAAAGGAAAAAACACCCAATTTTAGCCTCTTAATGCCATTATGTTACACTGAATACCATTCCAATCATATTATGTCTATGGAATAGTAATGTTAAGCTCTAGGAGAGCTTTACAAATGTCTAGTACTCTAGTAGCTGGTTTTGAAAAATCTACATTTTTGAGACACTTACAAGCACCTTTTAACATTCTCTACTCTTTGGCTGTGAGCTTATGACCAATCTCATCTAGCTCTATTATTACATCCTGCAGTTGGTTGAACCATTTCCACAGAGAATCATACTGTGAATTCTCAGCCCAGGTCATGTTTTTATCACAAAAGGTTATTTACTAATTTGTGATGGGTGATTTGATACTTGAATAGTTCAGAAAAGTGAAGTTTAGACAATGACAAAAGAAGTTGTTAAGTCTGAGGTCTAATCCTCAGACTATGAGTCCTTATATACAGAATTGTGATGGTCTGTATATGTCAGGGATGGATGGGCAGAATGTGAAGGAACAGAGTAGTGATAGAGTTATACTCCAGAATGATGTAATATACTATCTCGGAGAATAGATATTACTTAACAGGGATTGCAATACCAAAAAGAAGACTCTGGTGGACTGTCAAGGACGTTGGAGCAGAGAACAACTTGTAGAACGACCTTGGCTTCAACTTATGTGTTGCACCCTGGTCTCTAGTCGTAAGATGGTTGCGTATTTCAGAGTAGAGAAAGTCATCAAGACAGAGGTCCTAACCGTTTAAGTTTAAGGAGTCAGAGAGGATGAGATATGATTAAGACTAATTGACGTTAATTTACAGACTGAGGAAATACACTGTAACTACTCAGTACTTATAGGAAGCGCAGAATAGGAGGAGAGTAGTCTACAACGCTATCCTACTATTATTAATTTTAGGGGAATTATTAGGAGAAAGAATTACATAATTATCATATTTCCGGAATATGATAGTATACTAGGATAGATCATCACATGCTACTACCTATTGTTCTACATATGGTAGTGCCTTTGTGCTTAATATAGTCATAACTTAACCTTATGGAGGCTGTCCTTTGTTCTAAGAAAAGGACAGATAACTATCTATGGGTAATTAATGAAGTCTATGTGCAAACATTGAAGCCCTCATATCTCCACTAATATTAATTGCCTTGAGGTTGTCATAGGCTCATTCTGAGTATTATAAAGAAGGCTTCTGCCGAGCCTAGAACTGAAGCATTGATTGTAGTAGTTTCCAAGATATAAGCGATTTAATAAACAGTAACATGGTGGTTACCTATTGATCTGCTTAATATCTCAACCAATACTGATTGCCTCAAAATGTGACTGGTATCAATCAAAAGGTCTTTCCAAGGGCTTTCCATAGCCATTGAGACTGTGGGAATTGTTGAAGAATTGATAGAGATATGGCTGAATGAAGTTTGTAACATCTCTACTCCTTCTGTTAAAGTCTTTTCTATAGATGGCACAAAGTGTACCATTTGTAGAAATTATGGGTCAGAGCTAAGGATAGATTGTATTATTATTTCTAGTAGCAGATACATTGCTTTTATACCTAAGATGAATATAACTAGAATGTTTTGTAAATTCATAGCATAATAGAATTACATAAAGAGAATGGAAACAAACAGGACTTTCTGGAAAATCCTATGGCTGTGCTTGTCTTCATGACTTGGCTTGCTTACTAAGATATATTCAAGAATATTCTATATACCCCCTCAAGCTAAAATTAGTCCCAGTATACAAACAAAAGGTTTGAGCTTATAGGCAGATAGGAGCTTTGTGAAAATATCAATGGTCATCTTGTTGGTAGAGCAATAAATAACTTCAAGTAAGCCATCTTTGATTTTCTCATAGCTAAAATGGTAGCATATATCAATATGTTTTGTTCTGGCATGGAACTAACCTGGTTTGGCATATGCAAGAGAGATGGTAGACTAATTGTTATTATATATATTGAGTGGGAATATAATAGGACTAATGAGTTTTGAGAGGAAGTTGTAGAACTAGATTGCTTCTTTGGCTGTGTAGATAAGGACAATGTCCTTAGCTTCTATGGTTGATAATTTAGTAGGAAGGAGAATATTTCAAAGTAGTCTACCCCTTATACCTGGGTGAATCCACATACAACAAGTCAGGCTTTATATTTGTCAATTTTACTATTGGTCTTTCTTTTGATTTGAAGTGTTCATTTTGATCCTATGATATTTTTATCAGGGGATCATAGGATAGGGCCATTTCCAAATGTGTCCATTCTTTTTATTGCTTTTATCTCTGTGTCTATTGCTATCTTGAATAGTGGCCAGTCTGGTTGTTTTATTGCTTCTTCAACTGTTGGTACATCTGGTATGTTTTCTATTTCAGTAAGAGCAAATTCTATGTTTTTTTTCAGTAGCAAAGTTAGCTAATTGACATGTTCAAGATCCTTCAATAATGTTTCAAATACTAATTTAGCTAGATATGTCTTTTGGGACAATAGGTTTTGGTAGTTTTGGTTTGGAAGGAGTGAGTGAAATATTTGGGAGTGTTGGGGATTGAAGAGGTGTTTGGGGTGGTGTTGTAAGTGGGTATTCAGTTTCTAGAATGTTGTCTGGGTTGTTTTTTGTTTTAGGTGTGTACTGAATATTTTCTGGTATTTCTTTGCTTTTAACTTGTTTCTTTCTCTCATTCACTACTTTATAAATTCCTCTACTTTGTTTGTACTCCAGAAATTTGATGCTTTGCTTGACCCAAATGGTTTTGATGTCCTCATAATATATCCAATGTCCTTAAATGCTTTCCTAATCAAGTCCTAGCTAGTGTCCCTCTCTTGCTTGTCCTCCCAGGTTGTTGTTATTATCATTGTGTACTATGACCTTGTATCTCCATTTGTGTAAGTTTTATAGGTCAGGCTTGTTTCCATACAATGCTTCAAATGATGTTTTCTTTCCTAATAATTAGGTAAATGTCCAGTTCTTAAGCCAAATAGCATGTTTTAGGGCTTTGTCCCATAGGGATCCTGGTAAGTTTACAGTATGTAACATGGCTTGTACTTTTTCTAATAGTATTTGGTTTAGTTGTTTTGCTATTCTATTGTGTTCAGGGGTGTTATGGACTATAAAGCAATGTTGGATTTCTCATTTTGCAAGGTATTTGTCAAATTCTTTGCTTTTGTATTCTCTATTGTTATCAGAATGCAAGAGTTTGATTTTGATTCCATAGTTCTTTTCCCATTGTGTATCAAGGGTCTAGAATGATTCAAGAGTTTCACTCTTTTTGTACATAAGGAATGCTACTGAGTAATGTATTGCCTTATCAGTAAATATGATATAGTATCTCTTTGTCACAAACTTCATTTGGTTATATCTCCACCAATTCTTCGACGATTCCCATGGTTTTAAGGCCAGCTTGAAGCCCTTAAAAAGACCTTTTGATTGATACCAGTCACGTCTCAAGGCAATCAATAATAGCCAAGATATTAAGTAGATCAACTGGTAACCACCATGTTACTGTTTATTAAATCACTAATATCTCGGAAACCGCTGTGATCGATGCTTCGGTTCTAGGCTCAGCAGAAGCCTTCTTCATAATGCTCAGAATGAGCTTGAAATGACCTCAAGGCAATTAATATTAGTGGAGATATGAAGACCTCAATGTTTGTACATGGATTTCATTAATTATCCATAGATAGTCATCTGTCCTTTTCTTAGAACAAAGAACAGCCTTCATATGGTTAGATTATCACTATTTCTAGTACAAAGGCACTACCATATGTAGAACAATAGGTAGTATCATGTGATGATCTGTCCTAGTGCACAGACCATTACTTTTCTGTATTTAAGGACTCATAGTCTGAGGATTAGACTTAACAACATCTTTTGTCATTGTCTAAACTTCACTTTTTTGAACTTCTCAAGTATTAAATCATCAATCACAAATTAGTAAGTGACCTTTTGTGATAGTTGATGTCATAGAAAAGTGATTACTAAATAGTATCATGGAGGTATAACAAAATACCTGTTCAAATGAACTACATAAATAGCTAGACCCTCGTTAGCAAGTAGCCTTGCTAACGTCACCCTTTTGGTGTAGTGGTAAACCATACAGTATGTGACTACTGGTCCATAGCACAACTGTGACACTCTTATGCTATGGGGTTTCTATTAGGGCTGGTCCCTAAACATTAGTGTGAATCTCATCTTCTGTTTTTCTACTTGCTTCCATTTCTAATACTTTTGAGATAGGCTTTTGAGTCATTTTACCATACAGACATAATTTGTACATCTCTTTGAGAGTATCCTAGGATTCATTGAGTTCTATTTCATCTACTAGGTGATCCTTAACTAGTTTTGTTGCTATATCTACTGATATATAACCCATCAGTCTATGTAGCTTGTCTAGTGTTATAATGAGTAGGTCTTCTATTACTGTATTTGCTTGTAGTAGTATTTTGACTTGAATGCTGTATAGTGTTAAATGAAATAGTTATTGTACCATGTATTACTATCTACTATGTACATGAGACCAAATATGGGATGATAGCAGCTGATTCAGAACTGATCAAGTAGCTTTTTTCACATATATAGGACTCTAGCCACAATAACTTAAGCCCACTCCAAGTCAGAGTTGACAAGGAGAACTCAATAGAGTTCCTATTTGATTTTCTATACTATATATATAACTACTACTGTGGCTATGCACTTCACCTCCCACAGTCCTCATGTTGCCTATTATGTGATTACCCTGTCATGTGTTTGTGACTATGACCCATGACATGACATTCTGTGACAACTGTCACACCTTTTGTGACTTTGTGACTGTGATGTGACTCCTTTCCCATGCTTCACCTTTATAGTAGTAATTCAACTAAATAAAAGAAATAAAAATAGAAAATGACTTAGCTATTTTGCCAAGTCATAACAACATACTCTCTTGAAAAATTCCATAAAATTCAAATAAATTGAGAAAACTCTACTATGTACACGAGAAGGAACATGGGAGTAATAGTACTGATACATAGTCCAATTTTTCACATGCCCTCTTTTATCACTCAAAAACTCTATAAAATTCAATAAAATTCAGAATAAATTGGAATAAATTGGAATAAATTGGAACAGGCAGTGAGCAAAGTGAGCTGACTGTGGCCTTGCTATTGTAGGAAGGGAGAAAAGCAACCTGACTTACAACAGTATAATTTACCAGTGTAGAAAGAGAACAAAGCAACCTAACATACAATATTACTCACTGTGTTGCAGACTGTTGTTGGAAGGGAGCAAAGCGACCTGATCAACAATACTATCTGTAACTGCACAGATCATTGTTAGAAGGGAGCAAAGTGATCTGATAAACAACACTACCTGCTGCTATGCAGACCATTGTAAGAAGGGAGCATAGCAAACTGACCTCAACACAAACTTAATAATATAGAATTAGTAGAGGGTTCAAGAAGGGCTGGAGACCTAAATGAAAACCTTGTAGGTTAATATACAAGCTGTGCTTACATAAGCACACTCACTTTTTTGTCTCAACTACCACATTATGAGAACCTTTCTGCTTCTCTTGAGATCTCTTTTTCCTATCAGGCTATCTATTAATATCTGTTGGATAACCCAGTGAGTGGGCCATTATTTGTCCCCACTGTAATTGCTGCTCTCTATCCTTCTAACATATAGTCCATTTGTGAGTGGGATTGTCCCTATTCAACAATTTTTGGGGTCAAGAATCTAGTATCACTATTGTTTGAAGTAAAGTATATATCTTGCTTGGGTAATATATGCAACTGATAGAAGAGTGATACTAAGGTTTGGTGCATATAATATATTTTTCACATACATCTTCTTGCTCTTATCTCCATCAGGTATTTGAATGAATATGTCTCCTTTCCTAATTGCTTCAAAATGTTTCTTATCTGCTGCAAGAATTCCTTGTGGTTGAATAGATTGAAAGTTTGTAAGTCTATGATGTGATGGTGTCATATGTTATGTGGCTCCTGAATCATAGATTTCAAGTTTATGTTCTGGTCCTGTGGTAGTTGCTGTTTTTGCAAGATTGGCAAATGTGAGTAGTATTTTCTCTGTGGTCTCATATATTCCTTTAGGTTCTTTAGTTTTACTGTTGTCTCTAAATATGTTCTCAAGTGCTGGTATTATTACAAAAGGTCACTTACTGTTTGTGATTGGGTTGAAGATATATTCAAAAAGGGCTTATAAGAAAAGTTCAGATAGTGACAAAAGATGTTGTTAAGTCTGAGGTCTAATCCTTAGACAAGAAGTCCTTATATACAGGAAAGTGATGGTCTATGCACTAGGACAGGCTATTACATGCTACTACCTATTGTTCTACATATGGTAGTACCTTTGTACTAGAAATAGTGATAACTTAACCATATAAAGGCTATCCTTTGTTCTAAGAAAAGACAGATAACTATCTATGGGTAATTAATTAATGTCTATGTACAAACATTGAGGACTTCATATCTCCACTAATGTTAATCACCTTGGGGTTATTCTAGACTCATTCTGAGAATTATGAAAAGGGCTTTTCTTGAGCCTAGAGACAAAGCATCAATTGTGGCAGTTTCTGAGATATTGGCAATTTAATAAACAGTATCATAGTGGTTACCTACTAATCTGCCTGATATCTTGGCCAGTATTGATTGCCTCAAGATGTGACTAGCATCAATCAAAAGATCTTTTCAAGGGCTTCCCATCATCATTAAGAACATGGGAATTATCAAAGAATTGATAGAGATAGGTCCAAATGAAGTTTGTGACATTATCCCTGTTCTCTGTTGATAGCTGGTTGATCTTGTTCTGTTCTGTTTTGTAGGTTACTGCAAACCATACAACATCTGTAGTGCTCTCTACTTGGGCTATGTTAGCCTTTTCTTGGCCTTTCCTTTGTGGGTTCTAGCCTTCTTTGCCACCTTCCTTCGTCCAACAGTCTTTTGCTATGTGATTTTTCTTGTGGCAATTGTAGCATTCTATTCTGTCTGGGTGTTTTTTTGGTCTTTTGCTGCCATTTCCACTATAAAATATAGCTTTTCTCTTTGGCCTGCATAGTCTTTTGTTTGGCCTCATTATTGATGCCTTATAGCACCATGTTAGGGCTAAGGGTCTTGCCTAGGAATATTGCTGTGCCAGTGAGTACTAATAGATATATCTTGTATGATGCTGGGAGTGATCCTAGTACTATAGCAACAAAGTTTTTATTTCTAGAGTTTGCACCTATTACAATTAATCCTTCTTGGATAGTCTATAACTTCATTAGGTGAGCCTTTACATTTCCTCCTTCTGGACATTTCTCATCCTATAGCTTCCTTTGCATATCAACTGTGATCATTTTTTGATTTCTTTTCATACTCTGCCTTTACTTTGTTCCATATCTCTCTTGCTGTCTTCTCCCCTTTTAAGAATAGTGAGTCTTGTAAGGCTCTAGCCAAGATAACTCAACCCTACTCCAAGTCCAAGTTGACTTAATGGAGTTCTCATTAATTTCTATATACTATTTATACAACTACTACATAGTCTATGCACTACTTTCCTGTAGTCATCATGTGACTATCTATGTGATGTCACTTGGTGTGACTTGTGACTTGTGACCTTTGGTCATGTGATACTTTCTCACACTCTCCCTTTGTATAGTAAACCCAAAAAAGAAAAGAAAAGAAATATAAATAATAACTTAGCTATTTGCCAAGTCATGACAAAAAAGGACTTCTCAGTTAGTTAGGGACTGAGGGAGGAGACTTTATACCAAGTCCAGATGTACAGTTTAGTCCTGACCTTTGAATTAGCTATTACTTTATACTTCTCTTCTGTCACAAACTTCATTTAGCCATATCTCTATCAATTCTTCAACAATTCCCATAGTCTTAATGGCTATGGAAAGCCCTTGGAAAGACCTTTTGATTGATGCTAGTCACACTTTGAGGCAATCAGTATTGGTTGAGATATTAAGCAGATCAATAGGTAACCACCATGTTACTGTTTATTAAATC
>Ga0153965_1000156_pt1 | contig 13006 bp, 7 predicted proteins | sample TSFL049MetaG_FD_104707 | JGI IMG/M metagenome (GOLD analysis project Ga0153965, IMG submission 104707) | Attine ant fungus gardens microbial communities from Florida, USA - TSFL049 MetaG | ecosystem: Host-associated > Fungi > Mycelium > Unclassified | place: USA: Florida, Paynes | collected... | reverse complement strand
ATCTACACACACTTGCTAGTATATATACTACACTAGATAGTCAGGCACACAGCACCATGGCAACTGACCTATAATCACAGAATGTCCTAGAATAACTAATAATAGGCATCGCACCACATGACATAGATAGGAGAAGTCAGGAACAGTGGGAGTGTGATACATGATCTGTCACTGGGCCATTAATAGAACAGACCCTCAGAACTTACTAAGCATGACCCTAGATGTCCCCTTACAGGAAGGTGGCAGGACTGTTGGTTATTCTGAAGAATATCACAAGAGGTTCAAAGAGACCACAGTTGGTGTAGAAGGCCACTTTCTATTCATCTCTGGACTTGATGCATACATTATTGAAACCCCATCGGACATCAAGTTTTGTGAAGTACTTGGCTCTGTGGAGTTGGAAGACGAGTTTGGAGATGAGGAGAAGGGGGTACCTGTTCTTGACAGTTACGGCGTTCAGCATATGATAGTCTTAGACCAGTCAGAGCAAACTATCCTTTTTTTTAATGAAGAACACAGGGGCTACTATGGGGGATTTGAAAGGTCAGATTCGTCTGGTACATAGGTTTTCCTCTAGGAAGGCATCCAATTCAGCTTGTTCTAACAGGGACAGGGGATAGACCTTTGACAACTTAGGCTCTGCTCTGAGGATCAGCTCGATAGCATGGTCCCATTTGCGGTGCTCCAGCAGTATGTCAAAATCCTCCTTAGCAAACACAGATTGGAACTCCATGACATAGGTGGGCAGCAGAGTGGCAGTAGCCTGTGTCTCTTTACTGCATCTGGCTCCTTCTGCGAGATGCTGGGAGGTTGTAGCTGTGGCTCAGAGGTTAGCCTGAGTAAGCTCTGGAAAGATGTGTGTAAGGAACAGTCGGTCTCCAAGCTCCCAATCAGGGTAGTATGTTTGTAGAGGCATTTCTTCAAGCTCTAGCTCTTCTTAGAACAGGGGTGTGGGTCCGTCATGACATGATTAGAGGGCCCAGAGTTCAGTTCTCTTCTAGTAGGTCTGTTCCTTCTGTAGGACGTGTCCTCCTTCGCACTGGAGTGGACAATGGGTCATTTTGACTTCTTCTTTCTCCCAGTCAATCTTAGGATTGTGGTCCTTGAGCCAGTCATAGCCTAGGATCAGACTCTGTTTCCCAAGTCTAGAGATGGCTAAAAGCATCCTCTTGGAATGAGTTTTGTAGTAGAGAAGTATGTCTACAACCTTAGAAATCTGTTCTGCCTTGTTGGGGGAACTGTTAACATTAAAGACTGGGATGTTACGCAAGAGGGTCTGAGTGTTTATCTCTTTCAAACAGATAAAATCTCTGTCGATAAAGCTTCCAGTTGCTCCGCAGTCTAGGAGAGCCTTGATAGAGTGGAGTTCACTTGTGTTCATGGTTCCAATTTCTACTGGTAGGAGCAGAGAAGTTCCTTGCACGTCCAAGGCGCTGATCAAGAAGAGCTTGGGCAGCCTCTTCTCCCACTTGGGTCTATGGAGCGGAGCAGGAACTAGAGGTTTAGGGGGTAGTGTGTCTACTAGTTCACTGTCAATTATATTGGTATCCTCTATAGTCAATACAGTAAACTTATTTACTGGCGACCAGAGCACACTTATTGCTGGCCACGTTACACAAAATCCTCCTCTTTCAGAGGACAAGACTCCTCTGACAAAACTGCATCTTTCAATGTCAACAAATCTTCAATCAACTCCTCTTGCTGTTCTGAGGTGAGTTGGCAGATGTCCATATGATGGGGGCAATTTCAGACTAGATGGTTTGTGTCTCTGCATCAGTAACATCTCTGCGGAGGCAAGGACCTTGCTTTTCTAGTTGCGTTATCACACCAGACAGCCATTTAGGCAATAAAAGTGATATTTTTCACCATAATCACAAGAATAACCAGCTCGAGAGATGAGTTCGGCCCCCCAGAGATACCCATTAGATGCCCAGTCATGGACTCGAGCATCTTGCTTGAGTAGCAGAGTAGTGGCTGTGACCACTACTACAGAAACCTCATAAAGATTATCCAGAGAATTTCATAACAGATTTATAATAGAACTCCCCTCTAGAGTGCTTTTGAGAGCAGAAAGGACCTTAAAAGATGTTCTTTAACAGCATGATGTCATATCTTGGTGGCAGTCACTTATTTATAACATTTAGGTTACCATCAGAGTAGGGCCATCATTGCTAATGGCTAATTATAGCAAGAACTAGCAAGACGAGTCATCTCGAGGGCTGCATCGCAAACCTAACAGAAGAAGACTGAGACTTGAAGATGTGATAAGGTATAGAGGAGTAGTAGAAGGACTAGAGAGGTCAGAAAGAGAGGTCAGATAGAGAGATAAAAGAAGTGCTGTTTGATAAAGACAACATGCTCGAGAGCAAGATAACTTGAGATTGTTGCCTTTCTCTACAGTCCATCAAAAGGCTTGAGAGCCATCTATCATTCAGAGAAGATCCCTAGAAGTAGGATTAGAAAAGTGGAAAGTGGTAGCTAAGTAATCGGGAGAGGTGTCATCTCATCATTTCACTCTTACTATCTTTGGGAATTTTGGAGTTTTCTTTGTTTCTTTTCTTTTGTTGTTGTATCATTGCTTTGTAATCCTAATAAAATACTCTAGGGCACAGAGAGGAAAAAGACTTCACCCCCCATTATCTCTCCTTCTGTTGCTCTAGAGCTGAAAGGCTATTTGAGTGATTTTGAGGTTTTCTTTTGTCTGCTTTATGAAAACTCTATAAAACTTCCCTCGAAGGGAGACTCAAGCCTAATGGACTCAGGTATTTGTTTACACTAGGAGCTAACCACTCACTATGGGTTATTGGAGTCAGCTCCTAGTTGTACGGTTAGCTGAAGAAGAGCCCACACGATGGCATGGGAGTTCTAGGTAGTACTGCTGTATCAACGATGAGCCAGGCTACTAGACTAGGTAAGGGCAGTAGTGTTATGGTGCAAGATGAACGCGTGCCTTAGGGATTCTATTACGGTAAGGGTTCTCTTAAGTGGATACTAAAAACATTTCTTTTCTTCTTAGGTTTCTATTTAATATGTTTTGGTTATTCTTTGGACTTCTACCTTCAGTAAGCTCTCTATTATTTAATTTATCTCCCCAGTACCTACTTGTTTAGTGCACAATTGTGAAGCAGCTTGGAGATTTCGCCTCTCTGACCTCGCTTTTATCTTTGTTTCATGATCAAACCTTTTGATCCCTATCAGTATCGATGTCCATAGGGACTCCCATAGACGGAGCAGGTGGCAGAGATTTTGGAGTGACTGGAAGGGGCAGAATGGAGAGCAATCTAGTTACAGACAAAGGTGGAAATCGGATGGAGGCAGTCTTAAGCAGTATGGCAGGGGCAGAGTGCGACATGGACTGAAAGACCTCATTGGCAAGGCATGCCTGGTCAATCCTCCATGCTGCTCTATACCACGTGTCAGAGTCAGTATCAGCAGGTCATTCATATGGCATAGTGGCGATCTGGTTCTGAATGCCTGACCTGAGACCTTGTCAAAACTTCACCACTAGTGTCTAGGGATCTGTATAACCTGCATCGGAGACCAGGGCCTAGAAGTTGTCTAGATAGTCGTCCACCATCCAACCTCCTTGGTGGTAGGAGGTTCCTTCTAGAGCATTGATCGCATTTGCTTCCACATTAACAGGAAAGAAGTGGACCCAGAACTGTTGTTCAAAGTCCCCCTAGGTTTGGATGGAGAAAATGCCAGTATCCGCTTTCTGACAGAACATGTTTTTGGACTACTTGATGACATGACTACCTTTGAAGAATGTGAAGGCCCAGAAAATTTTCTCCTGTTTGTCGTGGAACTGCTCCGGGGTGAGGCAGATGTAAAGGAAGCAGGAGTTTAAAAATGCATGGCTATTGTGATATTCTCCACTAAAGTCCAGAGGACAGGAGAGCTTGGGACATGTTTGTCTCGCCATCAGAGTGGAGGGCAGAAACACCAGAGGAGATGGTACAGGTAGGAGAGGTGTGTTTGGTATGGGTGGAGAGGGGGGGTTAGCTACTAGCTGTGTAAGCTGCTGTAGCTGCATGGTCAAGGCTGCTAGTGTGGTATTAATGTTGTTCTCAGAGATGTTTTGTCTCTCTGTTAGCTTGTAGAGATGGTATTGCAGATATTCTAAGGTGTTGGCTATGCCTTGGGGAGTGTCTAAGGGCAATGACATCTGGAGAGTGGAATTCCTGGAGAACTGGGTATAACAGGAGAGGGTGACCTATTAGGTGGCTGTCCACTGGAATAGTCCAAGGCTCTATTTTAAGGATCCTAATCTGCTGTAAGGGCGACTGGGGTACAAGACTTCAGAAGAATCCTTAGTTCATATTACAGTTTGTAATTATGATACAACTTACCTCCAGGAGAATCCTCAGAGATTAGAATGAGACTTCTGAAGGGATCTTCTACATTATATACTAAGTTTACATTCTTTGGTGTCAGGGTCAGTGTGATTGGAGCTATACTAGTGTGTTTAAGTATTACTTTAGTAATACTTGAACAGGCTTAGGTTGCTCCAGAGTATTGTTATATAGTTCAGGGGTGGAAATATAGCTATCCCCTTACACCTCCTAAGTACCAACATATCATTAGTAGCTTAGGCAGTGAAGAATAAGAAAACTGTATTAAATGACAAACTCTTTACTACCAAATATCTGCCTTCCAAAAACATTTATCCATCTAAAGACTTTTCTATCCCTTCTGTAAGGGGATGCTCTAGAGTAGCTTAGGTAACCTGGTGTGGGTAAGTATTATTTAGCTTGCTCTCAGATCCTCAAAGCCCACTATTCATAGTTCCCTTCCCTCTTGTTCTCATTGCCATGGTTAGTACTACATAGCCTTATTAGGTATAGTAGTTATTAGTGTCCTGATCTGTATTCCCTTAGCAACCGGTGCACAGACTAGCTAGTCTAGTATAAGTAGCTAGTGATGTATAGTAGAATACCTTACCTCAACATTGATTAGAACTCCTAGACTATTCACTGCTCTTACTTAAGTTTGCCTTCACCACTCATGCTTAGTGTGATTAGGGGTTGTCTATGAGTAATCCTCTTACACCTTCCATTCACAATATCTACTGCCCCACTCTAGCCTTCAGCCCCTGCTATAGAACTTGATCATCATAGAACAATTCCATTAGAATCAGGTAACAGACACCAAGATGAGTACTCTGGTCAAACCTCTTTTCAAGGGTACCAGTGACTCCCTTAGAGATATCTTATCCTGAGAGAGAGCTCGAATCAGTTTATCTTTGTACCTAATATACTTCCCAAAGGTGATACCCAGATTTTGTAGAGAAACACATGTATTTGTGGTGAGCTATAGGGAGCTCTTTCATATGGATACTGTTCAGTGACAAAGTGTTCATAGGATTCTTTTCAAGAGTAGATTTCCTCTGGCCATTAGTTCAGTCCCCAGATGGTGCCTTCTTCTAGCCTCAGCAAAGAGTAGGTGTAAAGGGAACATACTATGGTAGTCATGCTCCCAATGCATAAATGCACAAATGTGCTGCCCCAAAGGGCAATGAGAAATAAAGTAGATAGGTAACATTATAACAATATTAGTGAGAGGTGTTGAGTAGAGTACAACCCCCAGGGGTCATCTTGCCCCAAGGGATAGTGATGGTAAAAGGAATACCAAGCTGGAAGCAAAGCATTGATCATGGTGGTTTCTGAGATATTGGTAATCTCATATGTGGTACTATAGTGGTTACCTACTGATTTGCTCAATATCTCAACCAATATTGATTGCCTTAAAATGTGACTAGTATTTATTAAAAGATCTTTTTAAGGGCTTTCCAGTGCTATTAATACTATAGAAATCATTGAATAATTAATAGAGATATGGTCAAATGAAGTTTGTGACAGATACAATCTAAGTGTGTACCTAACTAAGCTTTCTTAGCCTACTGTTCTCTCTGAAGCCTGTCTAAGTTGTGTCTGCTGTTCCTCCCTAGATTGAGTTCTGGGTATATTCTGTGTTCTGCTCAAGACATCCTACTGGTTCTAAACTCTTATACTTATTAGATTTGCATTTCACAATTTTAGAGATAGTGATAATAGAGGTAAGTGCCAAGAGGTTCTCTCCTATCTTCTCTACTCTCCAGATACTATATTAAAATCACTACAAATAGCTGAAACTCAAAAGATAAAAAGTAAAAAGAAACTATTACTACTTTTGGGATTTTCTTAACTTCTTCTCACTCTAAGTCCCCCCAAACTCCTAAGGCTTATATATCCTTTTCCTAGATCTTTTCTATTAATGATGATGTATTCCCACTGTTGTTTCCTTTTAGAATCTTCTTTATACTTCATTGTTCTTTCTTCTGTTGCTGGCTTGTAATTTAGAACTCCTTAGTTACCTATTAATTGTTTAGTAAGCTCCAACCACTGTCTAATTTCTCTAAGTTGTGTTCTAGGTATTATTTATCTAGATATATCTGATCTAATACCATTAATGCTTATTTGCAATCAGAGGTATATCTGTTTAAGTTTGTCTCTGACATACTTAATGGTTCTAGAGCCCAAGTCTACCATCTTCTCAAGGTAAACCCAACAAAATATAGATCTAGAATGTAGTTATCCAACAACTTTCTTTATAACCCAATGCTAGCTTATCTTGCTTGTCCCTAAGGTCCTTTCATAAGCTCTAGGTTAATTTCTACCTGCTCACTGTTCTATATAATCATTTGGTACATTCTAAGGATCTATAATAGGCTTCAGAGCAAATTCTGTCTAGAAATTTGTTAGTATTAAGTATATCAAATGCTACTTTCTGTGGCAAATTTGCTGACAGCATAACAGCACTTGAGAAAAGACTAACTCAAGATTAACACTACTCTTTATCAGTCATCAAGAGACTCAAGAACTATTGTACTATCCTAGAAAGAACTCCAGGAGTAGGATTAGAGGACTAGAGAGCCATAGTTATGTGATCAGGTAGAATATAGTACCATTATTTCTACTCTTACTATCTTTGGTAATTTAGAAGTTTTCTTTATTTCTTTTCTTTTGTTATATTGTTGATTTGTAATCCTAATTGTCACAGTTGCACTATGGACTAGTAGTCACATACTATATGGTTTACCACTATACAAAAAGAGCAACATTAGCAAGGCTACTTGCTAACAAGAGTCTAGCTATTTATGTAGTTCATTAAATAGGTATTTTGTTATATCTCTATGACACTATTTAGTAGTTACTTTTCTATGACACTAATAAAATACTCTAGGACACAGAAAAGACATCAGAATATTCTTTCTCTATTATTTCTCTCTGTTACTCTAGAACTAAAAGGTTATTTAAGTGATTAAGTTCTTATTTTTACTTCTGCTTTATGTATAAAACTTCTCTTGAAGGAATACTCAAACTCATGAAAGACTTGGATATTCACTTGGCTAGGAGTTTAATAGCTTGCTACATATTTTCAGAGTAGGTTTCTAGCTGTATGGTCAGTTGAAGTAGAGCTTGTACAAGGATATAGGAGTTCTAGATAGTTCTGCTGTATCAACAGTAAGCTAGGCTACTAGACTAGACTGAAAAGGGTAGTGTTACAGTGTGAGATAAATATATGCCTTTGAGATCTAGATTGGTAAGGGTTCTCTCAAGTGGATACTAAATATTTCTACTTTCTAGGCTTTTGTTAAATATTCTTTATCATTCACCTTTGTAAGCTTTCTATTTTTTGATTTACCTCCTCTGTGCTTACTTGTTGTACACAACTATGAAGCAGCTTGGAGATTTTATCTCTCTGATCTTGTATTCACCCTTGTTTGATTTTGATCTCTATCAGCACTGTAATACTATATTACAAATAGCCACTTACTGATTTGTGATTGGTTGAATTAATATTCAAATAGCTCGAAAAACCAAAGTTTAAATAGTAGCAAAGATGTTGTTAAGTCTGAGGTCTAATCCTTAGACAAGAAGTCCTTATATACATGAAAGTGATGGTTTGTGCACTAGGATAGATCATTACACACACTACTACCTATTGTTCTACATATGGTAGTGCTTTTGTATGAAAAATAGCAATAACTTAACCATATATAGGCTGTCCATTATTCTAAGAAAAGGCAAATGATTATCTATGGGTAATTGATTAAGTTCATGTGCAAACATTGAGAACTTCATATCTCCATGAATACTGATTGCCTTGAGATTGTTTTAGACTCATTCTGAGCATTATGAAAAGGGCTTCTTCTGAGCTTAGAAGCAAAGCATCAATTGTGGTGGTTTCTGAGATATCAGCAATTTAATAAAAAGTACCATAGTGGTTATCTACTAATTTGCCTGATATCTTGGCCAATATTGATTGCCTCAATATGTGACTGGCATTGTTTGCAAGGTCTCTTTAAGGGCTTTTTGAAGCTATTGAGACCATAGAAATCATTGAAGAATTAGTGGAGATAGGTCCAAATGAAGTTTGTGACATACTACTGCTCTTACCTAGTCTAGTAACCTAGCTTGCTGTCAATACAGCAGAACTACCTAGAACTCCCATGTCCTCATGTAAGCTGTACTTCAACTGACTGTACAGTTGGAAGCCTACTCCAAAAATGCATAGTGAGTAATTAGCTTTTAGTATAAGCAAATGTCCAAGTCTACTTTGAGGTTCAAATCTCCCTTCTTGAGAAGCTTTTGATATTTTAATATAAGAAAAGAAGCTTAGAATGTGAACTTAGTCACTTAAATAGTCTTTTAGCTCTAGAGCAATAAAGAGAGATAATAGGAGGATAATATTATAATGTCTCTTCTGTGCCCTAAAGTATTTTATTAGGAATATAGAAAACTTCCAAATTTTCAAAGATAGTAAGAGAGAAATGATGAGATGGCACCTCTTTTAATCACTTAGCTACAACTTCTTGCTTCTCTAATCCTACTCCTAGGGTTTTTCTCTGAGTAGTATATGGCTCTCAAGTCTCTTGATGGACAGTAAAGAAAGCTGTTGATTCTAAGTTGGCCTGCTCTCAACTTCATCAATCCTCTCTTTTATCTCTCTACCTGACTGCTCTAGTTCTTTTTCTACTTCTTTTCTACTTCCTCACATTCTCAAGTCTTAGTCTCCTTCTGCCATGTTTGCAATATGTCCCTTAAGAGGACTCATCTTTCCAGCTCTAGTTATAATTAATCATTGGAAGTAATGACTTTGATCTGATAGTAACCTTGGTATTTATAAAGAGTAACAGCTGCCAAGACATAATATCATTCTTTTGGAAGTGTTATAAACTTTATTTAGACCTAACTCCACCAATTCTTCAACAGTTTCTATGATATCAATGGCTCCAGAAAGCCCTCGAAAAGACCTTTCAATTGATAACAGTCACATCTTGAGGCAATCAATATTGGCCAAGCTATGAGGCAAATCAGTAGGTAACCACCATAGTACTGTATATTAAATTGTCAATATCTCAGAAACTGCCACAATCAATGCTTTGCTTCTAGACTCAAAAAAAGCCCTCTTTAGAGCCCTCAGAATGAGCCTAGAATAACCTCAAGGCAATTAATATTAGTGGAGATATGAAGTCCTCAATATTTGCACATAGACTTGATCAATTACCCATAGATAATCATCTGTCCTTTCTAAGAACAAAGGACAGCCTCCATATGGTTAAGTTATCACTATTTTAAGTACAAAGACACTACCATATGTAGAACAATAGATAGTAGCATATGATGATCTGTCCTAGTGCACAGACCATTACAATTCTGTACATGAGGACTTATAGTCTAGGGATTAGACCTTAGACTCTTTTGTCACTGTCTAAACTTTGCATTTTTGAACTATTAAAGTATCAAAGCACCCATCAAAAATCAGTAAGTGACCTTTTGTGATATCTAGAAGGTCTGACAAAAGGGGAATAGGGTATTTATCCTTTCATGTGATTTGATTCAAATTCCAGAAGTCAATGCAGAGTCACAGTAATATATCTTTCTTCTGAATGAAGAGAACTGGGGAGCCACAGGAGAATTGTGAAGATTGAATAAACCTAGTTTGCACATTTTCATCAATAAATTCCTTGAGAGTCTAGAGCTCTAGTGACATCTGAGAAGATTTTGATGGTCTCATATACTCCTTTCTTAGTTGATTATCCATAAAATTCTGAACCTTCTCTCTTTCATCTTTAGAAAAAGAATAGATTCTTCTCTTTTACAGTTTAAATATCTTTGTCACAAACTTTATTTGGCCATATCTCCATCAATTCTTTGACAATTCTCACAGTCTCAATGGCTATGGAAATCCCTTAAAAAGACCTTTTGATCAATGCCAGTCACATCTCAAGGTGATCAATATTGGCTGAGATATTAGGCAGATCAACTGGTAACCACCATGGTACCATTTATTAAATCACCAATATCTTGGAAACCACCATGATTGATGCTTTAGTTCTAGGCTCATCAGAAGCCCTCTTTGTACCGCTCAGAATGAATCTAGAATGACCTCAAGGCAATTAATATCAGTGGAGATATGAAGGCCTCAATGCTTGCATATGGATTTCATTAATTACCTATCAATAGTTATCTGTCCTTTTCTTAGAACAAAGAACAGCCTTCATAAGGTTAAGTTATTGCTATTTACAGCACAAAGGCACTACCATATATAGAACAATAGGTAGTAGCATGTGGTGATCTGTTCTAGTGCACAGACTATCACAATTATGTATATAAGGACTCATAGTCTAAGGATTAGACCTTAGACTTAACAACATTTTTTGCTGCTTGTCTAACTTCACTTTTTTGAGTTTTTCAAATATCCAATCTATCAATCACAAATCAGTAAATGGCCATTTGTGATAATCTCCTTAAGATCTATAGTATGATTCCAAACCTTTTTTGTTGGCATCTGCTCCAACTCCATCTTTTCAAATACCTTTTTCCATTTCAGGAATTTCTTGGGAACCATTTTCTCAATTTTCCTGTGGCCTGCTTCAACTTCTTCCTCTCTTCTCCAATCTTTTTTATCATCTACTGTCCATCTTATATTCTTTCCTTCTTCCAAAGTCACTATTTATCTTTCTTTCTTTCTCTCTCTTATTTTTTAACTTTATATTTCTTCCACATAATAGTGAACATCTTGTTATCTTAACCTCTCCTATTGTCCAATTAATTTTCAGATTGTGGGCCTGTAATTATGGCATGCCTAATATAATATTTGTTCTCTCTAGATCATATACATCCATCTTCATTTTTTCTACATGGCTTTTGAAATATACATCTACTTCTAACTCACATGTTATTGCTCCTGCACTATTGTTTATGCCATTTACATTTTTAACTATCAGCAATCTTTCTAACTTCTGTAGCCTATAAACATCTCTGTTACACTACTGTCTAACAATGCTTTAGCTGATACTCCCTCATATGTGTCTACTTTTTCCACCCCAATGTTTAGCTATATTTCTCTTAGCATTAAGTGCAGGAAAGTGTCATGTCACATGATCAAGTCACATGAGGAGCATGGGAAAATAGTGCACAGACCATGTAGTAGTTGTATAAGTAGTGTACAAGAAATAAATAAGGACTCCATCAAGTTCTCTTTGTCAACTCAGACTTGGAGTGGATTTAAGTCATCTTGGCTAAAGTCTTACACCAAATGTTTTATTATTTTGTTTATTTTATTACCATTTTTGATACAAATCACATATAACCACCACTATCTTCCCTTTTCAGGCTGTAATAGCTGCTGAGGGGACTATTACTCTACTAAAACTCTTTTACTAATATCATTATAGCTTGTCATCCTCTTTATTTCTGACCTCCCTTTGGGGGTCAATGTTCAATATCTATACTCTGGCTTACTGGTAATCACAGCTAGTATTGGACTTTCTTGACCTAGTGAAGACTTTCCTTTTGGGTGTGCATCTTGCTTTGAAATATAGGTTAGCAGTGTTTCTGGTGAAATATTGTCCTTGGCTGCTCCTTGGCTCACTCAGGCAGAGTATGAGAATTGGGAGTGGCTAGTATGGGGTAGTGTGAGGAAGGTGGTGGTTTCTGGTCACTGATTGTCTGAGTGGATGTAGCTACTATCTATATGGGAGAGCCCCAGTACTTGCAATATGGATGAGGGATCCTACCCTTTGTCTTTACTATGTAGGGAGTCAACACTAGGAATGATGCCCTGGCAGCTCAGACTAGAGTGAACCCATTCAGGATCTACACACAGAGCTTTAGCTTGCTGTGCAGTCACCAGTACTGGTTTGACTAGAGCACCTGGATAGGTGTCTGTTATCAAACATGGTATTCATGAGGATCTATGGCAGTGGGGCACATGTTTTGGGGTAGGAAGCAATGTCTGGGAGGCAAGCACATGTTGGAAGCTAGGTTCTTTCCCTTTTCATCATTCATTTCATTTGTAGCTATACTTCTTTGCCTCATGCTTAGTTAGTGTAGTAGGGGCATTAAAAAAAAAAGAAAAAAGATACAAATCACATGACTTATAGCTGATCTCTAGGGAATTAATTTCAGAATTTTAGGGTTCATACCTTTAGTGATATTAGATGATTAATTCAAAAACACTAAACATTTGGTTGGTTTTGGAAGCTACTGTACATCTCATAGAGAGTCACATACATGCTGATGTACCTAATAGATCTTATATTCTTATAATCATAGTAGTATAACTTTTGATGGCATCTTATGATGCCACACTACTGTTGGAATTTGGATCTCATGCGAGCCTGCGTGGTGCATGTGATTCTTTATTGTTTCACATTCTATTGTTCTAGATAGGCTATATAAGTAGAATAAGTAGTTTGTACTCGTCATCTGTTTGTACCCTCCCCTGTTTGTATTTCAACAACTACAACTCAAGTACCTGTTCAGTTCTATGAGTTGTGATATTCTCATAAGTTTGAGATTCACATACAAACCATGCTTAGTCAGCACAGTTGTCCTCCTCTTCGTCTCTCTGCCACATCACCAACTTTGTCTTGACATCCTGTGTCCTAGTGTTAACCTTGCTTCTTGATGTTTATAAGCTTATATCCTTGGTAAGTAAGCAATCATTTGTTCCCATT
>Ga0153965_1000154_pt1 | contig 13048 bp, 11 predicted proteins | sample TSFL049MetaG_FD_104707 | JGI IMG/M metagenome (GOLD analysis project Ga0153965, IMG submission 104707) | Attine ant fungus gardens microbial communities from Florida, USA - TSFL049 MetaG | ecosystem: Host-associated > Fungi > Mycelium > Unclassified | place: USA: Florida, Paynes | collected... | reverse complement strand
TAGAACAAAGGACAGCCTCCATATGGTTAGGTTATCATTATTCCAGTACAAAGACACTACCATATGTAGAACAATAGGTAATAATCAGGTGATGATCTGTACTAGTGCACAGACTATCACAATTATGTATATAAAAACTCATAGTCTGAGAATTAGACCTCAGACTTAACAATATCTTTTCTGCTTGTCTAACTTCACTTTTTTGAGCTTTTTGAATATCAAATCAACCAACCACAAATCAGTAAGTAGCCATTTGTGATAATTGCCTAAAATGTAGCTGGCAAGTTTGTTATCTCAAAGAATATTACTATTGGCTTAAAGGAGCTCACATGTATTATAAATGCTTCTTTTCACTCATCTTCTTCTTTTATCCTTATGTTGTTGAACTCTCACCTTTAGTAAATACTTTCTTGCTACCCATATTGTCAATTAAATCTGTAATTAATAGTAGTGGATAGTTATTTTTCACTGTCTGGTCATTTAGGTTGTAGTAGTTTATTACTATCTACTTACTCCTATTCTTTTTTCCTACAAAGAACACTGGTGACATTTGAGGGGACTTTGATTGTCTGATATATCCCTTCCTTAACTGATTATCCACAAGCTTTTGAACCTTCTCTCTTTCATTCTTGGATAGAGAGTAAATTCTTACTTTTTGTGGCTTGAATGTTTCTTTGAGATCTATAGCATGATCCTAAATTTTTCTTGTCAGTATCCTTTCTGATTCCATTTTCTCAAATACCTTCCTCCACTTCAAAAACTTCCTTAGGACCATCTCTTCAATTCTCCTATGGTTTTCTTCAATTTCTTCTTCTCTTCCCCAATTCTCTTTATCATCTATTGCCTATCTAACTATTTTTTTCTCTTCTAGGATTATCACTCTTTTTTCTCTTTTCTTCTTCTCTTTTCTTTTTACTTTTGTTCCACTGCATAAGGGCAGACATCTCATCATTTTGACTTCTCCTGTGTTATAACTTGGCAAAACAGCTAAGTCAATATTTATATTTCTTTTCTTTTAGGTTATTACTAAGGGGAGTGTGGGAAATATTATGTGACAGTCACAGAGTCACAAAAGATGTGACATCAGTCACATTATGTCATGTCACAAGGTCACAGCATGTGATAAGGTAGTCATATAATGGGAATAACATGAGGACTATGGGAGAATATTGCATAGCTACTATAGTAAATTGTATAAGTAGTATAGAAAATTAAATGGAAACTCTATTGAGTTCTTCTTGTCAACTCTGACTTGGAGTGGACTTAAGTCATCACAGCTAGAGTCTTACAATGCCTTTTGTGGCATTGCCATATGTGCTGCTTCTCTCTCTCCTTGTCCTCTCTTTTTTACTTTATACTGTATAACTCAGCTACTCAATATCTCAAACTTGTTTTGGGGGACTGTCTTCCCTTTTTCTCCTTCTGTTTAATTCCTACAATTTTGGGCCAGGTACCCAAACTTTTTGCAACTCCAACATTCTCTTTCTTTCTTTCTTTCTTTGCTACTAGTGAAGTAAAGGCATGCTTTTCTTTGAGTAGGTTACTTGTGAGGTTATTAAATTGTTGTTGAGACATCATGGTGATATCTCAAAGATATGAATATAATGTTGATTCTTGCTATATACTTTTACATTTGCCAGGGCACAAGATCTTCACCCAACTAGGTGCCTACTGCCCTACTAACTACTGCCTTAATAATAGGGTTATATGATCACTCTATGGAGGAGATCCATACTCTAGACAGTTTTCTAGGAATAACTATCACTTCTCTGCATGTACTACTCACAATGGAGCACAGCACAAGGTTTCTACTAAGAAGGCTACTCTACTTAATACAACTCAATTGCAAGGTTAGGTCTTGGACACAGTGCCTAAGCTTGGTACTATACCTTCATCTACAGTCTCTAACTGACTACAAAGTTCTCTTAAGCCAAGGGCCTGGCTATGTATAGAAGTAACTAACAATTGTAATAATCATTAGTCGAGGGTCAATTAGTAATAAGAATAAAAATAGGTAGGGCTCAAGGCAAACAGTGCCTAGAAGTGATAGAATCAAGTTCTAGTATAAGACTTTAGCCAAGATGACTTAAATCCACTCCAAGTCTGAGTTGACAAGGAGAGCTCAATAGTCCTTATTTATTCCTATATATTACTTATACAATTACTACATGGTCTATGCACTATCTTCCCATATTCCTCATGTGACTTGATGCTGTGACATCCCATCATGTGACTGTGACTATGTGATACTTGTGACATGACACTTTCCCATACTTCTTATGTAGTAAGTTCAAAAGAAAAAGAAAAGGAAAAGGAAATATAAATAATGACTTAGCTGTTTTGCCAAGTCATGACAAAAGTGACCTAATGGACAACACTATCTACTACTACACAGACCATTCTAGGAAGGGAGCATAGCAGACTGACCTTAACACAAACTTAATAATATAGAATTAATAGAGGGTTCAAGAGTTTCTCAGTCTATGGTTTGTACTAATCTCGATGCTCTTATCAATAGGATTTATTCAGGAATTGGCAATCCAAGACCTCAAGATGACCAGTATTTCTTGGATCATATTATTCTCTGTCCTAAAAATGATGAAGTGCATGATATTAATGAGGCCATTCTTCAACAATTCAATACAAATGCAAAGGTCCATATGCTGAGAAGTATGGACTCTGTGTCTGAAGAAGATAGAATGTACTATGCCTATCCTACAGAGTTTCTTCAACAACTCAATGCTAGTGGATTACCTCCTACTTTACTCTGTCTCAAGGTTGGTTCTCTAGTGATTTTATTAAGGAACTTGGATCTAGGAGAAGAACTTTGTAATGGAACAAGAATGACAGTGTTGAATATCAGGAGAAAGGTGCTCTAGTGCAGGATTATCAGCAAGGACAAGAGATTTAGAGACAAGGTGGTGTTGACTCCAAGGGTCAGGTTATCACCTAATGCAGAGACATTACCTATGCCACTCAAGAGACTTTAATTCCCAGTTAGGCTGACCTTTGTTATGACTATTAACAAGTCTGAAGGATAGTCAGTAGAGTATGTGGAGATTAATTTGCAGACATCAGTGTTCTTTCATGTGTTCAAGTGGACTTATATACTTTAGGTTTTGTTTTTTCTCTCTTGTTCTTCAGAGATACTACTTAGTCACATTGGAGACATGTTACACTAAGACATTACTAGGACATATTTGGCATGCACATGTCTTTATAATAGTTGAGTAGTCTAACTATGTCCCACAGTTGATCACCTAAAGGTATTATCTGAGGTGAGCTCCTTGTAGCTGACATTTACCATTTCACTTACTACTATTGTATAGTTGTCTTATCTTTTAGGTATTTAATATACTAGTTGATTACCTGAAGATGTTATCTGAGTTAGCTTATCTTTTACCATGGACAACTTTATGTGGTCTTTTCAAGATATAATTCACCTCTTCAAGATATACTTCACCTCTTAACATCTTAGTACTTCTTCCAGAGCAGAGCCAAGAGAGTAAAAGAATACTCAATGTAGTATATATATCACAAAAGGTCACTTACTTATTGTGATTGGTGATTTGATACTTTGAGAAGTTCAAAAATGCAAAGTTAAGATGGTGAGAAAAGCAGTTGTTGAGTCTAAGGTCTAATTCTCAGACAGGAAGTCCTTATATACAGAATTGTGATGGTCTGTACACTAGGACAGGCCATTACATGCTACTACCTATTGTTCTATATATGTTAGTAGCTTTTTTCTCTAAAAAGTGATAACTTAACCATATGGAGGCTGTCCTTTGTTCTAATTAAAGGCAGATGACTATCTATGGGTAATTAATTAATATCTATGTACAAACATTGAGGGCTTCATATCTCCACTAATATTAATTGCCTTGGAGTTGTTCTAGGCTCATTCTGAGCATTATGAAGAGGGCTTCTGCTAGGCTTAGAACCAAAGCACCAATTATGGCAGTTTCTGAGATATTGACAATTTAATAAACAGTACCATAGTAGTTATCTGTTGATCTGTCTAATATCTCAGCCAATATTGCCTTGAGACATGACTAGTATTGATTGAAAGGTCTTTTCAACTTTCCATAGCCATTAAGACCATGAGAATTGATAGAGATATGGCTAAATAAAGTTTGTGACAATATAAAAAGGTATTCAATAGTATTAGATTATAGATTGTATATGTATCTAACAATGGACTTGAGATTGATTTTTAATAATTTGAGAGATGAAGAAATAGATTTAAAAAAAGAACCTCACAGACTGTTGTAGAAAGACAGTGTAGTAAACTAACTACAACACAAACTTAATAATAACACAATATTCCAGAAAGTAAACAAACTTTAACCTCATAGACTGTTAAAGGAAGAGAGCATAGCAACCTGACAGACAACACTATCTGCTACTCCATAGACTGTTGTAGAAAGGGAGCATAGCAGACTGACTTCAACACAAAGTTCAAAATACAGAATTAGTAAAGGGATCAAGCCAGGTTGGAGGCCTAGATGAAAACCTTGTATGTGAGACCAATGTGGGATGATGGTACTGATAAATCATGTACCTAAGTATTTCCATACCCTTTCTTTTCACTCAAAAATGCAAATAAATTCAGGAAAAATTCAAATAAATTAGAACAGACAGTGAGCAAAGCAAGCTGACTGTGGTCTTATTATTGTAGAAAGGGAGCAGAGTGACCTAACACACAATATTGCTCACTTTCATGTAGACTATTGTTGGAAAGAAGCAAAGTGACCTGATAAACAACACTACTTGCTATTACATATACTATTGTAGGAAAGGAGTATAGCAAATTGACTTCAGCACAATAACACAAAATTAGTAGAGGGTTCAAGATAGGCCAAAGGCCCAGATGAAAACCTCATTGTAGAGTATAGTGAATTGATTTTTTTTTCCTTTTATAAATCTACAACACAGTTCTTGATTGCAGCCTATGGTAGGATATATGACTGTAATGTTTAACATTGACATATGATTAGAACCTTTATCTTGTTTTAAATTGACAGACAATCTCTGAGCATTTTCTTGGTTAAGCAACATCACATAATATGCATTGCTCCATTCTCTTATAGGATTGTTTAGTATTGTTCTCTAATTTCTGTCTTTTCTTTTTCTACCACCCTTCTTATTTCTTCCACTTATGTCTGGATCAGTTACAAGTAATCTGTTTTTTTTAAAAAAATCAATTATTTATTACACAGGGCACAGAGGCAAACTGTGGCAAGTACATAGTATCTACTTAGATAAAGAGAAAGTAAAGAGAAAAAGAAAAAAAAGAGAAAAAAAAAATTTAGAAAGCAATAAGGAGACAAATAAGAAAAGAGGTGACAAAGGCTACACTTCTACTCTATGGAGTCACACCATAATGGGACCTTATCTATTGTCAAAACTAAAGGTACCAGGGTTATTCACAAGGAAATAGACAAAGCTGTTGATAATGATACCACATGGTCACATGGAAGGGTTGTGCATATTACATTCTATGACAATGTGTTCTCAGGTTTGAACTGCAGTTTTACCATATGGGCAGCTAGTAAGAAGGTGGGGGAGGAATCTTTGTTTGTATTCTCCAATAAGGCATGTTCAGTAGTTATGTAAGTGAATCAAGCACATAATGAATTTATGAACTCTATGATAAGAAGCTATGAGCCACTCTTAGCATATGTTAGTTTGATGACTCTTTGCTTTTCATTTTCAAAATTTAAGAAGTAGTGGCCTTTTTTGAGGCTATTAGTGAAAGACATTTACCATTCATAGAGGATATTATTACATTCTTTCTTTTGACTGAATAAATGCTAGAGAACATAGGGATACATGTGCTTGCTTTGACTTGATCATTAACAAGTTGACATTTGGACCATTTTGCTTTACTGGGGCAATACTAGAAGTAGATTTTATTCCTACCATCTTTGCTGAGATGGGCTTTGATTGTAGAGGCTATTAGGATAAATATATTCTGAAGGAAATTGATTTTAGACTCTAGGATTTTTCTTGCTATGGTAATGGAATTAGTGATGATAATAATATCATAAATGTTGTTTATTTCCATAGCAGGTATAAGACTAGTGCAAATAGCTATGAGTTTGGCCTCAATTGATATAATGTTTACAAAGTGGACTTAAAGTTGTTTGATAACAGAATTGTTAGACCAGATGTAAGCAACTACTATAGTAACATAAGATTTTTTAATACTGCTATCTGTGATGACAGCAACACTATTGAAAGATATTTGAGATATCCTAAAGGTATAATCAAGATTTTGAAGATGTTAATATAGATCCTCATTAGATAAAGAAGGAGGGGAATGAAAACTAATTCTACTAGAGAAATGATCAACTATCCTTGAACCAGGAGAAAAAAAAGGATGAAGAGAATTAAAACAATTTCTAATACCATTAAGGTGCTCATTGACATCTTTAATGGGGCTCTTGAGATTAGCTTGTTATTTTATAGTAAGTTTAGAAGTAGCAGCTCTATGAGGAGATTGATTCTTAGCATATTATGAGTCAAGTAGCGAGTTGATAGCATGTAAAGGAGAGATAGAGGTATAGCATAAGTAGTGTTTGCCATTTAGTTTATGAAGATGTAAAGTGATGGAAATGAGATCTATAATGACTTTTGTCACAAACTTCATTTGGCCATATCTCCATCAATTCTTTGATGATTCCCACAGTCTCAATAGCTACAAAAAGCCCTTGAAAAGAATTTTTGATCAATGCCAGTCACGTCTCAAGACAATCAATATTGGTTGAGATATTAAGCAGATCAACTGGTAACCACTATGTTATTGTTTATTAAATTGCTAATATCTTAGAAACCACCACAATTGATGCTTTAGTTCTAGGCTCAGCAGAAGCCTTTTTCATAACACTCAGAATAAGCCTAAAACAACCTCAAGGAGATTAATATTAATGGAAATATAAAGACCTTAATGTTTGTATATAGACTTTATTAATTATTCATAGATAGTCATCTGTTCTTTTCTTAGAACAAAGGACAGCCTCCATAAGGTTAAGTTATTGCATTTTCAAGTATAAAGGCACTACCATATATAGAACAATAGGTAGTAGTATGTGATGCTCTGTCCTAGTGCACAGACTATCACTTTTTTGTATTTAAGAACTTATAGTCTGAGAATTAGACCTTAGACTTAACAACATCTTTTGTCACTTGTCTAACTTTGCATTTTTGAACTCTTTAAAGTATCATAGCACCTATCACAAATAGTCATTTACTATTTGTGATAGGTAGCTATTGAAAAAGCCTATGATGTTAGTGTTAAGACTAGCTTTCTTTAGGCATATGAAAAGAGAACAATGATTTAGAGAAGAGAAAAACTATGTGATATCAAATGCTATAATACTGGTGTGGTATTGTTTAAGCCATCTTGCTCGAATAAAATGAGTGAGGCAAACACCAGCATCAGTTGTGGACTATTATCTGATATCTCTGAGTTGATTAGGATCCAGGAAGCCATTAGCTATTATGTGAATTTGAAGTTGATTGTTGATGACTTTCTCAATGAGTTTACCAGTAGTGTTGAGTAGGACAATGGGGTAGAAGGATTTGGGGATACTATATGAGTCCTTATTTGGTTTGGGAATAATAACAGTATTAGTGGATTTGAAGTGAGAAGACCAGTACTCTAAGTTAATATAGACATCAGCAATATTTATTAGTTTCTCCAAGCAAAGGTCATTAGAGAATAGGAGTTTAAGATATCTCTAAGAGATGTGGTCTAGTCCAGGAGATGACAATGATGAACACTTAGCTATTGTATTTCTAAATTCTTGCTTAGAGAATGTAAGCTAATTGATAGTATTCATTTGAGGGATTTCATTGAGAAAGCAAATGTCAACAGGTCTGTTTTCAGCTGAGTTATAAGAGTTGTGAAGGGCATACCATAGATCTGGTAAAGTGTTGTAAGGCTAGTTCTCATATGAGAGTCTCAATAGCTAGCATAGGTTTTTTCTAAACCCAATTTATTAAGTCCCAGGGCCTTTTATTTGAAGATGCAATTTCATGTATCTTATTATCAGAAAACTTCTTCTTAGTATCCCATAAAATTACCTTGAATTCCTTCTAGTGTTAAAGGTCACCTGATACTCAATATCTATTAAGACCAATAGAGCAATCTTGGTTCTACTACTCTTTGGAGTGTTTTATAATATGTTTCAGTTTTGAGTGATTGTTTCAAGCATTTTCAAATATAGTAGCCATCTATTGGACTAAGCTTTCTAGCTCCTCTTTGGTTCTAATGGCTAATGAATTTATGTTGGAAAAGCTGTTGGTTAGTGATGTGATAAAGCTTTTCTCTTCCTCACTATCTTTGCTGATTGACCTAATGCTGAGGTTGATATTAGTTGCTATGATATCCACTTCAATAACAAGTGGAATGTGATCAAAGGGTTTACAGATGTCAGGGTGAAGCATATGTTGACCAAACCCTCTATTGTTGGGAGGTAAGAAAACAAGATCTATAATAGAGTTAAAATCATGTGGGTTGTCTACAAATCTAGTGGGGCCAGGATTTGAAGGTGGAGAAAGCTCTAGACCTAGGCTATTAGCAATAGTGATAAGGTCATCAGTATAGATAAAGTGATGACAGAAATTTGGGTCCTAATCACTGTCTCTTACATTGAAATCACCTGTCATGATTATCATGTTGTCCAAATTAATAACATTTTGGCATAGGAAATATAGAGCGGTTTAATTGCTATCAGAATAGATGTTGATTATAAAGTTAATATTGCAGTCATTGTAGAAGGCCAGAACATTGATGTCGTAATAATTGATAATGTTAAGGTATAAGGCAAATCTCATCCTTAAGAGTTCTTTGTTAACATATGTAATGACTCTTGTATAGTTATCTTGTGATGTATCTTGGTAAAAGAAAAGAGTCTATTTAGGATAGTTAGAGGTACCATAGAGAGAGTCACCTAAAGGATTAGTATAACTAGGAATGTATTGGATAAGAAATCTAGGCAGTTTCTGAATAAAAATGATATTAGCTGTATTTTTATTTTTCCTAAGATGATATCAGTTAGGACTTTGTTTTTCCTAACATTCTGAGAGAAAATTATAAGGTTTTGTTTAATCATATTGTCTTACTGCCTATAACTAGGTGAATTGAATTGACCTTAGTTTCCTGAGCTTCCTGAGCTTTCTTAGAATGCTATTCTTGATTAAAGTGATTTTTCCAGAAAGGGCATTTATAGTTGTCTACCATGTGCTTACCTTTGCATTTTACACATTTAAATATGTGGGAGCATAGAGTGCCTTGTGCTATTTCAAGTCTTGGTGGATTAAGCTTAGGGTTAGTCTTGCAACACCATGTTATATTCCTATGGTGCTTGAGTTTATGGGGTCCATTATATTTTTGGCATCTAGATCTATGAGCTCTACAGGCAAAAGTTGAATAGTCCCATTTTCAGCAGTTATGATACTGGGAAATACCTGAGTTCATGTTCATGGCCCTGATAGTGGCAATAAATCTACTGAAATTGAAGAAATGATTAATCAAGAGTTTAGCTTTGGAGCCACTTTAAGAGTCCTATATGTCAAACCAAATGATAGCTATATCAGATTTGGAAGAAGCTTTGATGATCCTTGGTTTAGCTGCAAAGGAAATTAATTCAAAAAGTTCTAAATGGCCAATAAAATTGATGATGTCTTTGCTAGTCAGTTTTTCTCTGTTAGGTTGAACATGCAGTATACCAGTGATTTTAAGATACAACTTGGACTGAGAAAGGCAAGGGGCAAGGATTTTATCATTATTAGCTCTCTCAATTGATTTGAGGTAGCATTCCATAACAATAAGATCACTTGGGTTTGGGATGTTGTTGGTGATTATAGAAATACTACCAGAACAAGGACAAATGAATTCTGCTCTTAGTGTCAACTTGATATTTTTTAATAAATTGTTGATCTGGAAAACATAATTGTTAGCTTTCTTTATGATAGTGTTAGTAAGATTGGTGAAAGCAGGTACTATGGTCTGTTTTTGAGAAGGTCCCTTAGTGGTTGATTGAATCTTTTTATCCTTGTGTCCTGGTTTAGAGAATGTAGCATTGTGGATCTCAATGATCTTCTTGTTTGGAAATGCAGGAAATGCCTCCTTTATTTTGAGGATATTCACTGATGAATTGGCAGCCTGAGCATAGGAAGGGGTAGGAGCCATTTTGCCATGTATTTTTGATTTTTCCATCTGTTTTTTTAGTAGGACAGGGTGGAATTGGAGGAAGAATTTTTTGGTTGATAGCTTCCTTGGAGGTGGAGTTGTCGAGGGTATTATTACCATGGTTCTTGATGTTGCCAAAATGAGTTTTGACATTGTCCCTGATAGAGGTAACACCAGATGAGTATAGTTGATCCCACCCAGATTCGAAAATAGCGGAAATAAAGTCCCAGGCAGATTCTCCGAATAATTCAAGTTGCGCAATGTTATTGCCGTTACATCCATTAAGGCTTCTTTGCTTGAGAAAGCAGGCCATGCGTTGCAGCGAGCATGCCATGTTACGCACATCGCTGTGAAGAAATTCGTTAGTTCCGAAGAGGGAAGTTGCCGTAAAGTTGCCGTCCCACAAGCTGGGGTCAGCCGGGACGTTGGCACTGTAGGGAATGACCGTGGGAGGGGATGGTTCCGTTGACGTATTTGTATCACCGTTAGACGCAGGGTTAAGCACCTCCTCATTGGAGACACGTGGAGGTTGGGAAGGGGGCAGAGAGAAGTCGTACGATGGTATGTTTGAAGGGAGGGGGGAGGTGTGAGAGACCTCCACTTCCATGTTGTTCTGAGCGGCTACACGCTCAGCGCAGTCGCATTCCGATGGTGGTGAATCGTCTATGAGGGAGGGGGATGAGCTGGGAGAACTCTCAGTACTCGCACAAGACGAGAGGCGGCCACGTCGTATGTTAAGGGCAGTGTCATCTGGCCTGGCTTTGGTGTTGTCAATGTTTGGATTCATGGTGAGTTTTGTAGAAGAAATTTGTATATTGTATATTCGCTATAGTACTCTCGGGCGCTACCATACAAGATGGGTGGTATTGGAGTAAGAAGCGATGCGAGTTTTAAGTTCAGTCGAGCATCGCATTACAAATTTATGAATTAAAAAAAAACATTGACATGTGATTTGCTTATCGATCTTGCTGGATAGGCAAATCAGGATAGATAGATAGATTGACTTCCCGAATACGCTGGTGTCCTATCTATCGTATTCCCATCATGGCTAACGTCTTTGTATGTGGTGTTACTCTTCATTGTCATTGAAGTATTGAATCTCTTGAACACTCAGTTTGACATCACCATTGACGGCCAATCTGCTGGGCGCATCGTCTTCAAGCTCTACGATGACGTCGTCCCCAAGACCGCGAAGAATTTCCGTGAGCTCGCGACTGGACAACATGGCTTTGGCTACAAGGGATCCTCCTTCCATCGTGTTATTCCCAAATTCATGCTCCAGGGTGGTGATTTCACCAATGGAAATGGTACAGGTGGTAAATCAATTTACGGCGAGAAATTTAAAGGTACGGCTGACCCCGAAAGCTATACTCCTGATAGCTGAATATCCAGTCTAGACGAAAACTTCAAAATGAAGCACGACAAGCCTGGCATGCTTTCCATGGCTAACGCCGGCAAGGATACAAACGGCTCTCAGTTCTTCATCACTACTGTTGTGACGAGCTGGCTCGACGGTGCTCACGTCGTTTTTGGTGAGTGGTTATCTTACGAAGAAATTCATGCCATTTTCTAATAAGATATATAAGGTGAGGTCGTAGAGAATTTTGACCTCGTGAAAAAGATCGAGTCCTACGGCTCGGACAGTGGGAAGACCGCAAAAAAGGTCGTCATCGCTAACAGCGGTACTATTTGAAGTAATGGACTCTAAGGAAGTGGTCGTAATTATGTACATATGTATCAAAGCAAAATCGCAATATATGGATTTGGAGCGACGTTGATGACAGTCGAATTAACATAATTTTCTTGCTTGGGAATCCCACCTACACATAGGTAATGGTTAAGTGCACTCTCCACGTACTACTTGCGCCATAAAAAATGCCCAAGATATTGATTTACTTGTCATAGGTTGACATTGCCTACTGTTGCGCAAAACACAGACATGGTCAATGCTCACCAAACGCCAATCAATTTCATCATGTGAACCTGCGCAATGCAAGTGGTGTCCCTTATTGTTTCAAATAGTCTGTAAGTAAAGCACGATTTTTGTATGTATCATCTGTTTGCCTCATGCTCAATGTGCTTCTGAATGTGGTACTCTGTACGACCGTATACAATGAACTCGGCACATCAAGACGGCTCCTTTCATCACCTTCACTGTCTATCTTCCTATAAGTTGTGAATATGGTCTTCCTGGGAGTGGAAGAGAGCATTATTTCTACTCCATCAATGTCATGGCTTTGACTGTCATACAACTTATGGATTTCATTCAGGGTATTGTTATTGTAGAAAATCAGACTGATCTCCAGATATAGCCAGTGAAGATAGCCTGTTCGTAGTCGAGAACCTGGGAAAATCCAGAGGCTTATTAGATAGATCTGTTTCAAATAGCAGTAAAATTCAATTGGTCTGCTAAGACTCTGTCGCGAGGGATCCAATGCCTTTCTGATAACTACAGAGGAACACCTTGATCCTTCACTGGGGGTGGCCTTCCGTCCCCTACCATGACTCGAACACCAGCACTAGTGACATCGTCAACAGTCAAATATACATAAGCTGATTGGTTAATTTCTGTGAGTGAGACACAATTCTCGGATGATATACTCTGTTCGTACCTGGGCCAGGAGGGAAAACGCGGTTATTGGGAGGGGTTCTGATCACCATTTTCTGTGCACGTCCTGATTTTGTGCCTAGTTTAGCAGTCATGAAGACCAGACGGTTACTTGAATGGAAGGCATGACTAGAGTAGCCCAAGTCGATCAGTGCAACTAGGTAAAAATTGTGGACTATGCTGGAATCAACTGAAACTGAATGGACCGACCTTTGATGGAAGATGCACGGGTGTCGAGTCCC
>Ga0153965_1000152_pt1 | contig 13126 bp, 13 predicted proteins | sample TSFL049MetaG_FD_104707 | JGI IMG/M metagenome (GOLD analysis project Ga0153965, IMG submission 104707) | Attine ant fungus gardens microbial communities from Florida, USA - TSFL049 MetaG | ecosystem: Host-associated > Fungi > Mycelium > Unclassified | place: USA: Florida, Paynes | collected... | reverse complement strand
CTTTATATGAGTCACGCTTATCTCCATATCACCCTTGTATGGTAGACCCATGCGTGATCTTCACCTTCTGCCCTGCACCTGGCTCACAAGCTATCACTTATCACTGTCTATTGCCGTAAAGTGTCAATCAGTAAATGGTGATTAAGCTTCTGCTTCTCAACTGACCTAGTGCCATGCTTCCTGCTAATCTCGAGCATCGACGGCGTGCAAGCCCGTTACGACCCTGTAAGTGGTGTCATTGGAATTTCTCATGAGGCTGTATTGAAATGCTTGGCAGAAACCTTTCCCATCCCATCGCTTCATCTGACGTTGATGTTCGACACATCGGGCCCAGAACACGGTCCGTTTATAGGACATCTTTTTGTTCACCTGCACGTTGAAAACACGGTATGACGGCAAAATGAAAAGAGGTAGAACGTCAGAACCGCAAACTGCGGCCAGGTTGATACACTGACAGCCGCAAAGCCGACTCATTGCCTTTTCGGGACTTTAGAATGTATTGAACAAACGGTGCATGGTCCGCGTGCGATGGTTCAATACATATGATTTACTTACCACTCATTGTCATTAGTTGCGATAAGTCACTTCGACACTGAGTCCCATCGGCACAAGACAACAAGACTATTCGTTGTTGGGAGCATATGCCTTGTGATAAGTGCTGGTAATCCACTACCTTGTCATTCTACATTTCCAGCTTAAGCATTGGAAATATAAAGCACTGAAGCAGTGATTGTAAAAAGGTATTATACTCTGAATCACCAGTCTTACAGAAATATCATTAACTACCAAAGTCTATGATCTTGTTATCTAGGTGTCAAAGAATACTGACTCAGTCTCATGAAGGCAACACGAATAACATTTTTGCACCTATTAAAATACAGACTACTCTACATAGGTAATCTACATGGTGAATTTAATATGGGACTTACCTCAGTCTCACACAAGGCAACGTGAACGACTGAGGCGCAGCCACCCATCAAATGAAATGTACAAAATATCTGTCGGCAAATTGCAACACAAGTTGACAAGAAAGTAAAAATAGAACAAAAACAAGCTTGCCGACACTAGTTGTACTGTTGCACCTTTCCAAATAGGATCAATGAAAGCTGTGAGGGTGAAATAACTGGATAAGCTTCCTCGAGAACATAATGCAGGAGCCAAAACAAACTCTGTTGTCGCAAAGTATAATTGAGTTACGACCCCATTAAATCAATGCAGTGACAATCAAATGAAATCTTGATCATCGCTTCTTACTCCAATACCACCATCTTGTATGGTAGCACCCAAGAGTAACATAGCGAATATACATAATTCTCCTAAATTCATGAACCCAAATGTCGAAAGCACCAAAGCGAGGCCAGATGACACTGCCCTGAGTATACAACGAGGCCGTCCCCCGCACGAGCACCGAGAGCTCTCGCAGCTCATCCCCCTCCCTCATGGATGATTTGCCACCATCAGAATGCAACTATGCTGAGCGAGTCGCAGCGCAAAAAAATATGGACATAGTGGCAGACAACGCCCCCCCTCCGCTGGCTCCCAGAGGTACGACTTCGCCAGGCCACCCTTGCAAACTCCACATGCCCCCCACAAGGGAGCGCCTAACAACCCCCCCTTACTGACAATGTTAACACGTCACCGGAACCCTCACTGCCCACAGTCATTCCCTATAGTGCTAACGTCCCGGCAGACCCTAACCTGTGGGACGGCAACTTCACAGCCACATCACTATTCGGCACCAACGAATTCTTGCAAAGTAACGTTCATAATATGGCTTGCTCGCTACAGCACATGGCATGCTTCCTCAAACAGCGAAGTCTAGAAGGGCGCGACGGCAACAACATCCCACAGCTGGAACTCTTCGGCGAATCAGCTTGGGTTTTCATATCTGCAATTTTTGAGTCTGGGTGGGACCAGCTGCACTCATCTGAAAACAACTCCATCTGCGACAATATCTCTACTCATTTTGGAAACATCCAGATCCGCGATACAGCCGAAAGGAACTCTGCTTATCCCAAGACGTCAACAATCAGGAAAACCCCACCACCCATCCCACCCCGCCCCTCCAAGGAACAATTGGAGAATTCGAAGAAGTGCCAAGAGGCATGCTCGTCCGAGGATAAAAGCTCTATGTTCTCCCCTATGTCCTATGCCTAGGCCACCAACTCTGCAGCCAACATCCTCAAGATCAAAGAAGCATTCCCAGCTCTACCAAATAAGAAAATCCTCAAGATACACAATGTGGCATTCCCCAAACCAGATAACAAGGGACGAAAAGTACAACACACCACAAAGGGCCCGTCCAGAAAACAGGCTATTGTACCTGCCTTTGACAAAATCAGGGGCACCATCATGGGAGAAGCTAACACTCACATCTTCCAGATCAACATGCTATTAAAAAGCATCAAATCAGCAATGAGAGCTGAGTTCATCCACCCCTGCCCAGGAGGGGTATCCATCAACACAAATAGTGTTCCAAGTGCAAGCAACCTTAACACTATAGAAAGATACCTTAAGTCAATTGACAGCACTGGCAATGATGAGATACTTGCTCCCCAGCTCCCTCAATCTAAATCTTATCTGAAAATCACCAGTATTCTCTATATACAACCCAATGGCAACAAACTCACTGGTGATAACATTGCAACTACCATGAAGCAACTAGAAATATTTGAATCTGTGAATCTCGCAGCAAAGCCCAGGGTCATCAAGGCCTCTCCCAAATCTGATATGGCTATTATCTGGTTTGACATTTGGGATTCTCAAAATGGATCCAAAGCAAAGTTGCTGATAAACCATTCATTTAACTTTGGCAGGTACATCACTACCATTAGGACCACTAACATGAACCCTGGAGTCTCTCAGTGTCACAACTACTGGAAGTAAGACAACTCTACATTCTCGTGCTGTGCCCATAGCTCAAAATATCAAAAGTGTAATGGCCCTCATAAGCTAGAACACCATAAAGACTTAGCATAATGTTGTAAGACTAATTTCAAGCTCAACCCTCCCAAATTAGAAACCACCAAGAGCGAGCCATGCCCCCACTCTTTCAAATGTGTTAACTGCAAAGGCGAATATATGGCAGACAACAACAAGTGTCCCTTCTGAAAACACAGATTCAATTATGAATAGCACTCAAAGAAAGCTCAAAAAGCCAGGAAAACCAGGGCCAACTCAACATACCTAGCTGCAGGTGGCAACAAAGTATGATTAGGCACAACCTAAAAATCTTCTCACAGAATGTTAGGAAAAAAAAAGTCTTAACCAATATTATAGTAGAAACTCAGAAAAACTCAGCTGATATTATTTTCATTCAGGAACCACCTAGATCCCTCATGCGACATATTCCCAGTCACTCAAACCCTATAGGAGATCTACTTTATGACATACCTAATCATCCAGAATAGATGTTGTTTATCTGCCAAGACACAACACAAGAAAACTATGCAAGAGTCACTACTTATGTCAACAAATGTCTAGCTAGGATGAGATTTGCTTTGCAACTAGATATTATCAATCACTGCAACATTAATGTCCTGGCCTTCCACAATGATCAGGGCATCAACTATATGATCAACATATACTCAGATAGTAATCAATTTGCCCTTCAAGTCCTCCAGCAAAACATGGCAAATATGGATAATACAATTATCCTAATAGGGGACTTCAACATAAGAGATAGTGACTAGGATCCCAATTTCAAATACCACTCTTCTCATACTGATGATTTCATTACTATCGCAAATAGCTTAGGCCTCAAACTGTCTTTACTCTCAAACCCTAGCCCTACTAGGTTTGTAGATAACCCATGTGATACTGACTCCATTATAGACCTCATTTTCCTCCCCCCAAGCAACACAGGCTTTGGTTGACACACACTCTACCCTGAAATCTGCAAACCATCTGACTATGTTCCACTTATCATTGAAATTGGTATTAGTGAAATAAATACTGATATCCATATATGGTCTATTAAGAAGGATAGCAAAGAAGAAAAGGACTTCATCACCTCACTAGTTCAAGGAGTACAAAGCCTCAATACATCAGCTATTAGGAGCAAAGCAAATTTGGAAAACCTAGTCCAACAATTGGTATCTGTCTTTGAGAATATGTGAAGTACTCACTCCAAATGGAAGCACATCACAAAACACTCTAAAGAATGGTGGAATCAAGATTGCACTGACAGACTCAATAGATACTATGAATCAGGCAACCTTCAACACTAGAAGGAATTCAAATCAGTAGTACATACAGTCAAAAGGACATTCTTCAATGACAAAATCCACAAAATTGCATTATCTAACAAGAGACCCTGGGACTTAATGAGCTTGTAAGAAAGCTAAACTCCAAGCTGGAATAAAGCCAACTGCTCTTTGTTCAGCAATTGACAAAGAGAACTCAATAGAGTTCCTGTTAGATTTTCTACACTACTTATACAACTACTACATAGTCTGTGCACTATCTTCCCATGCCTATCATGTGACCAATCATGTGACATCATGTGATGTGACTGTAACCTTTGTAACACTTGTGATGTGACACTTTCCCACACTCCTTCCTGTATAGTAAGTCCAAGATAAAAGCAAAAGAAAAGAAAAGAAAAGAAATATAAATAATGACTTAGCCATTTTGCCAAGTCATGACAGAGCTGGGTCAGGAAAAAATCCCTGTCTGCTATCGAATCCATCTTGTATGAAAATTGCCTATGCAATATCCTCCTTGATCTGTGGAATGCTGAAAGGGTGCAAAAGGGAATTGCATACTAGGACAAACAAAACAATGATATACCAGCTCCCAATTATGTGCTAAAGGTCTGAGGGGAGGTAATCAAAGATGAAGGTTTATAAATAATTAGAGAAATAAGAATTATATGCAGCTCCAATAAAATATATGTTGGTGATTGTAAAAGGATTGTAAGATTTCTCTAGATTATAGCCTCCTTAAGATGTCAACCTTTACACACCATGACAAAAGCTTCTCTGGAAAATACAGTTAGTTGATCACTCATAGACCCTCCACACTCAGTTGCCCCCTTGTCTGCACCCCTAACACTGAACCTTATGGGTGTGATGCAATCCAAGTGTGTACCTAACCAAGCTTTCCCAGCCTGCTGTCCTCTCCGAAGCCTACCTGAGTTGCATCTGCATCTTCTTCCTAGATCAAGTTCTAGGTATATTCTGTGTTCTTTTCAAGACACCCCACTGGTCCCAGTCTTCTTACTCTCAATAGATTTGCATTTACGATTCTAGAGGCAGTATAGATGGAGATAGGAGTCAAGAGATTTCTCTTCCTATCTAACTACACACTGGATACTATATTAAAATGATTACAAAGCCCTAAAACTCAAGGAATAAAATATAAAAAGGAAACTATTACTACTTTTAATGTTCTCTCAGCTTCTTCTCGTGCTAAGTCTGTCCTAATTCCCAGTGATAATATGTCCTTGTGGTAACATATCTTCTTTATCAAATCCTTCCCATCAAAGATAACATGTCTTCATCGTCACTTCTCTCTAGAATATTCTTCCTAGTCTCCCATTACTCCCTTTGTAAGAGGGCCCTCCTTGGTTATTTGTTAAGTAGTCAGTAAGCCCTACTCAATGTCTAGTATCTCCGAGTCATGTCCTAGGGCTTATTTATCTAAATATAATTGATCTGATGCCATCAATGCTTAGTTGCAATCAGAGTCTATTTATCTAAGTCCGTCATCCAAACACTACTAGTTCTAGAGTCCCAGTTTGCCATATCTCTAAGTCGGTTCCATTCCATAATGGATCTAGAGCATAGTTCTTTTATGACTTTCTTCCTAAACCTAATGCCAGCTTATTCTGCTTGCCTCCCAAGGTATCAACATAAGCTCTAGTTTGGTTCTCTCTTGCTCAATGTCTTTATTATATGGTATTACGTTCTGAGGATATAGAAAGGGTTCTAGAGTAAACTCTAATCAAGAATTTGTTGGTATAAAGTATATCAAATGTTATCTTCTGCGGAAAATTTGCTTGCAGCGTAATAACGCGCTATACAAATCATACAATGTGGCAGAAAACAGACTAGTCAACACTAGATTCCTTAATGAACTTCTCCAAGCAAATGGCATTGAATGGACCCCATTCTCCAACTAGGAATTTATAGATGTAATAGCTAAGTGCTCATCATCATCTACTCCAGGACCAAACTATGTATCATGGAGGCATCTCAAAGCCTTGATCTCACATAACATATGCCTCAAAAGATTAGTGCACATTGCTAATGCTTATATTATATTAGAGTACTAGCCCTCCTACTTCAAATTTGCTAATACTGTTACCATTCCCAAACCAAATAAGACGTTGTATAACACACTGAGCTCTTTCGGACCTATTGTACTCCTCAATACAATTGGCAAGCTAGTTGAGAAAGTCATCAGCAATAGACTACAGTTTCATATGACAGCCAATGGCTTTCTAGACCCTAATCAACTAGGAGGCATCAGACAAAGATCTACTACTGACATAGGAATATATCTTACTCACCTCATTTGTGCAGGGTGGCTCAGACAATATAATACTAGCATTATAGTATTTGATATTGCCCAATTCTTTCCCTCTCTTAATCACAAGTTTCTCTTTACTTACCTAAAGAAAGCTAGACTTAACACTAATGCCATAGGCTTCTTTAATAGCTACTATTCCAACCAATCCACCACATACACCTGGAATAATTTCTCATCTCTAGCATTCAACACCAATATCAGAGTAGACCAAGGCTCTGCTTTATTTCCTATCTTTTCTGCTATTTACCTTGCCCCAATTATTAAAACATTCAAAAAAAGAATTAAAAATCTAAAAGAAAATATTCCAACTGACATTCTTTCTTTCATGGATGATGGTCTTTTAATTTCTCAGAAGAAAAGTTATTCACTATCTTTTTTCTTTCTTCTCTATAGCTACAATATTATGTCTAAGATTCTCATTGACACTGGCCTTGTTATGGAGCACAGCAAAACTGAGCTCTTCCACTTTATGAGAGCTTGACATTCTCTAACCTCTCTATCAACCTATTATCAGTAGGGGGCCCTGTTATCTCCCCTAAACCCATCTAGTGATATCTAGGCTTTTACTTTGACTGTAGACTCAATTTCAACTATCATATGCACTTCTATGCCACAAAATGCCTCTCTACCCTTAATGCCATGAAGCTACTAGGAAACTCTTTAAAGGGCCTCCTTCCCATCCAAAAATGCCTATTGTACAAAACCTGTGTCCTGTCTATCATCCTGTACAGATTTTAGCTATAGTTGTTCAAGGGTGCCCCCATTGTCAAAAATATTACCAAATTAAAGAAGATGCAGCAAAGAGTAGCTCTTTGGATCACAGGTGCCTTCTAAACTTCCCCATTTGACAGCATTGAAGCTATTGCATATTAAATAAATTATTATATTGTGTATTACTATAGTTTAATATATAAGTCGTGCTTACCTAAGCATGGTACTTCTTCATCTCAACTGCCACATTATGAACTGCTCTACTTCTCTCAAAATTTCTCTTTTCTATCAGGTTGTCTATTATTATCTGTTGGATAACTCAGTGAATAAGCTATTATTTGTCTCCACTGTAATTGCTACTCTCCATTCTTCTAACAGGTTATGGACCCCAGTTTGCCCTGACCTCCTTTAGTGCTCTCAAGCTGCCTTAGTTGATAGAAAGGACTTGACTGGCTTGCCAACCTATAGGGGAAATTGAGATGATCTCCCTGTTGAATTCCCTCATGTCCACAGGATTCTCTGCTCCTTTGCAGATGCTATGGCCCATAGCTATTTAGGATAAAGTGCTATGCATTCATTACTGCATCTGCTCCCTGAACTAAGCTGATTTCTTGATGATAGCTATGACTAGTTTAATATCCACTATCTCTCATCTCTCCGGCCCTGCTGTTTATCCATCTTGGGCAATCAGTGTGCATTTCTCTATTATCTTCTTTCACTCTCCAACTATCTCAGCTCAGTCCCTCACAACCTGTGCCAATGTAATGGCTGTAACTAGGAACTTTGTAACATCGAGTAGTATAGCCTGTATAGCTCGATGTAACAATAAATTTGTGTTACCTGTATCGCCTATAGCTGAGAATTTACAAAGATGTAATAGAGCACTATACACTACATGCAAGGGAAAAGAAGCACCATATGGCTGCTCTTATAATGATGAACAGTTCTTGGACTCTAGTGTCTTTGCCCATTTCACTCCTTTTGAGTCTGACTTTGTTTCTATGACTCAAGGAAATTATGGTCGTGTTGAGACAGCCAATTATAAAGCACCTCTTTTTATGGTTGCTGTAGGAACTGTCCTTATAGAACATGAAATCATTGACCTTAAAAACAGGACAACCAGAACTGCTATCTCTAAACTATGGCCAGTATACTGTGTTCCTGGTATAACTATGCGCCTCCTCTCCACTGGACAGCTACTCCAATCTAGATTGAGTATAGAAGGCACAATGGATGGTTCAACCTTTTGTGACTCATCTGGTGATGCTATTCTCTCTGTCCTACCTAATCTTTGGAGAAGCATTCAGGTTGTGAGGACATGTATCATTAAGAATAATGTTCCTAATCCTGTGAGCCTTGTTACAAGGCACCCAGATTATGAGACAATTTGTTATCATCTTAGACACATCTCTGATAAAGCCATAAGACATATTTCAGACAATGTTGAAGGTGCTGAAAAGATCTGCTTCCCTAACAAGAAGCATATATGCAGCAGTTGCGCTTTAGGAAAGCTGCACCAGCACAGTTTCCCTAAGAACCCTAAATGTTCTAGTGAGACTCTTGGATTGATCCATTCAGATCTCCTTGAGCTCTCCACTTTATCATACTCTAAGTATAAGTCAGTGATTACATTCCTTGATGACTATTCCTTCTATTGCAGAGTTGCTTTCTTGCACAAAAAATCAGATGCTATAGAAGCAATTAAAGCTGTTTTCTGGCTGTGGTCAAATACTACTTCTCACTTTGTTAAATGCCTACATACTGATAATGGGGGAGAGTATATAACATCAGAATTGCAATCCTTTTTATGTGAGCAAGGAATTGTCCATGAGACAAGTATACCATATGTATATCAGCAAAATAGTCAAACAAAACAGTTGAATCAGACATTGTTAGAAAAGGTGCAATCTATGTGACTTGAAGCATGCTTACCTGATTCCTGGTAGGAGTTTGCTTTTGCAACTGCTACCCATGTCTATAACCATACTTCCATTAAATATCTTAAGTAAAAAACACCTCAGGAGATCTTTACAAGTGAAAAACCTAAAATATTGCACCTCTATGTCTTTGGCTATGAAGTATATGTGTATCTCCCTAATGAAGTTTGCACAAATAAACTTATACCATGCTCTGAACTCATGATATTTATTGGGTATGAGGATAATGGCTATAGATTTATTCACCACACACAAGGAAATGTTATATTCTGCTCTACCCAAGCTATCTTTGATGAAGGATACTTCCTTAGATGTCTATCTTCTCACTCCAGAGAGCAAATACCTTCTGGTAGACTAACCCCAGAGATAGAGTCATCAGTACCTAAACCTTTTGGTATAGATAAACCTGCTCCAATACCCTTTCTACCAATACCTGCACATTCTAGACCCTTTACTCCTCCAATTCCTCCTCCTAATTTGCCAACTCACTCAGAATCTCCATCTCCCTCTCCTCCACTGACACCACCTAAATAGTCCTTAGTAAAAATTGAAGAGGTTGAAGATGATAAATATAAAGATGTTGAGATACATTCCCCAAGTCCTCCTCCTCTTAAAGCTGGTCTCTCATAGTATACTTCTTCTCAGGTTCCAACTGTAATACCTCAAAAATGAGGTAGTGGCCCACAACCAGGAGAAGATGTTCCTCCTCTGAGATATGGCTTAAGGAGATCAACCCGTGAGACTAGAGTCCCTCACAGAAAAGACAATATATATGGAAAGGATTGCTATCCCACAGATGTCCTGAGTGGCGATAATATCCTGGTGAGGCTGATCCAGATATGGCATGCAGAATGCTTGAGAATGCTCACAGACATATTCAAGCACAGCCTGAGACTATACCAATTGGAGGAGTATACTATCCATATAGTTAATAAAACAATACCATTGAAATTAATGGAATTTGCTATGAAGTTGATTAGGTAGAACAACGACCTATCATAATTGACATAGAGGGAAATAGGATGGATACTCCACCTCCAGCAGGTGAGTCAGCTACCACAGCTATTACCAACCACATGGTACGTCTTGTAAGAGAAGAGGGAGTAGAGTATATTCGCTTTCTCTTGGCACTCAGAGCAACTGAGACTTATGTTCTACCAAAAACCTTTAAAGATGTCGCTAAACTACCAGCTGATTCTAAGAAAAAGTGGCTTGAGTCCTGCCTTGAGGAGTTGAAATTGCTCAAAAACAGAGATGTTTATGAAATTGTAGACCTCCTTAAGGGAAGAAAAGCGGTCAAGAACCGCTAGGTATTTAATATCAAGCCTGATGGTTGTTATCAATCTTGTCTTGTTGCCAAAGGATTTTCTCAAGTCAAAGGCATTGACTTTGATGAATTATTCTCTCTAGTTGTCTGCTATGAAACTATGCAACTGCTTCTTGCTGTTGCTGCACTTGAGAATTTAAATATCCAAAGCATTGACGTCAAAACAGCCTACTTATATGGCAATCTGGATGAGGAAATCTATATGGAGCAACCTGAAGGTTTCAAACTACCTGGAAAAGAAAACAAAGTCTGGTGACTTTGCAAAGCATTGTATGGCCTTAAGCAAGCTGACTTATCCTGGTAGTACACAATGACCAAGTCAATGCTTGCCCTAGGATTTAAGAGATATAAATCCGATGCTGGTGTATATTACTATTATGACAAAAAGACTAAAGCACTAGTTATAGCCATTGTCTATGTTGATGATGTTTGCTTTATGGGTACTAAAGGTTTCCTGCTCCTCAATGAGTTAAAGCAGAAATTTATAGCTAGATGGGAATGTCATGACCTTGGTGAAACCACAGAGTTCCTAGGCATGCACATAAGCTGTGATTGTAAAAATTGAAAGATATTTATTGATTAATATGAGTATTTGGAGAAGGTACTGGCATACTTTAATGTTGCGACTAATCCTACTCATACTCCACTGCCATCTGAGTTTAGCTTTAAACCAAATGAAAAGCAGTGTGATCCCAAATTCCACCAAAAGTACCAACAACTGGTTAGTTCTCTAATGTACTTGATGATTAGCTTGAGACCAGATATTGGCTTCGCAGTTGTCAAGTTAGCTCAACAGATAGCAAACCCTTCTAACAATCATTATTGAGTTGGGTTACACCTCTGTAAATACTTGCTTGCCACTTACAGATATTGGCTTGTCTATAATAGATTAAGCAATGAATCACTTATAGCATACTCTGATTCTAATTGGGGCCAAGACTATGAGCATCGCAAGTCAACTACTGGCTATTTCACTATGCTGGCTCAAGGAATCACTTCCTGGTTAAGTTGCAAACAGAAATTAGTAGCCCTCTCCTCTACTGAGACTGAGTATATAGTGCTCTCTGATTGCAGCTGCCAACTCGTCTAGACATCAAATCTCCTGAGTGAGATTGGTTTTGATATTCCTGTCCCTTACCTCTATGGTGATAACCTTGTATCACTCTTCTGGAGCACCAACCCAGAAAAGAGGTCCAAACACATTGATATCTGATATCACTATATCAGGGATGCAATAGAGGATAACAAAATCAAACCATACCACATTGATGGAGCTAGGAATCCTACTGATATCTTGACTAAGAATCTTGGTCAGATACTGTTCCACTAGTTCTGTCTACTCCTTGGTTTGGAGGTTCTATGAACTTTCCTTTTAATTTATATTATCACTCAATGACTACTACTTTGAGTAAGGGGGGGTGTTAAATAAATTATTATATTGTGTATTACTATAGTTTAATATACAAGTCATGCTTACCTAAGTATGGTGCTTCTTTGTCTCAACTGCCATATTGCAAACTGCTCTGCTTCTCTCGAGATCTCTCTTTTCTATCAGGTTGTCTATTATTATCTATTGGATAACTTGGTGAGTGAGCCATTATTTGTCCCTACTGTAATTGCTGCTCTCTATCCTTCTAACATTGCAGACCTCATCCCCATTACTCTATACCTCTGTAAACTAAATGGCAGACACCACTTCCATTCCTCCTTCGTATGCCATCAACTCCTTACTAAATTCTCAATATGCTAAGAATCAAACCCCTCATAAAAACATGACTTCCAAACTCACTAAAAAACAATACACCAACCTCAAGAGCCCCATCAAGGATGTCAACGAGCAGCTCAACGGTGTTATGACTTGGCAAATTGGCTAAGTCATTATTTATATTTCTTTTCTTTTCTTATTTACAACTACAAGATGGAGCACGGGAAAGTATTACGTGACTTTGTCACAATGTCACAATGGTGTGATGGAGGGTCACAGATGGTCATGTCACAGTCACAGTCACAGTGGGTCACATGATGAGAGTAACATGAGAACCATGGGAGAGCAAACGCATAGCCACAGTAGTAAAGTGTATAAGTAGTAGAGAAATGAGCAAGAACTCCATCAAGTTCTCTTTGTCAAACTCTGAACAAAGAGACAGTTGGCTTAATTCTGGTCATCGGACTTTAGATGCTGACAAACAGCATTAGAAGCTACTTCAACCCTCTCCATCCCCTCTTTTCCCCTGGTTTCCATATCACAAATGGTCACTTACTTGATTCATGATTGATGAGTTGATATTCAAAAGTGCTTAATAAGTGAAGTTAGACAGTGACAAGAGATGTTGTTAAGTCTGAGATCTAATCCTCAGACTATAAGTCCTTATATACATAATTGTGATAGTCTGTGCACTAGGACAGATCATCACATGCTACTACCTATTGTTCTACATATGGTAGTGCCTTTGTACTTAAAATAGTGATAACTTAACCATATGGAGGCTGTCCATTGTTCTAAGAAAAGGACAGATGACTATCTATGGGTAATTAATGAAGTCCATGTGCAAACATTGAGGCCTTCATATCTCCACTAATATTAATTGCCTTGAGGTTGTTCTAGGCTCATTCTGAG
>Ga0153965_1000151_pt1 | contig 13143 bp, 13 predicted proteins | sample TSFL049MetaG_FD_104707 | JGI IMG/M metagenome (GOLD analysis project Ga0153965, IMG submission 104707) | Attine ant fungus gardens microbial communities from Florida, USA - TSFL049 MetaG | ecosystem: Host-associated > Fungi > Mycelium > Unclassified | place: USA: Florida, Paynes | collected... | reverse complement strand
TAGATTAGAGATCCCATCCGTTGGGTGATAGTCTAACCATAGTATTAGGGCAGTAGTAAGTAAGGCAGTAGGTGTCTGGTTGGGTGAAGATCTTGTGCCCCAACAGACGTAGTACTAAGTAAGATCACCATTAGCTCCGTACCCTCAGAGACATCGCCATGATGTCTCAAACCCAATATAAATCCCTCATGAGCAGTTTGCTCAACGAAAAGCATGCCCTCGCTAAATTAAGGGCAGAATTAGAAGGAAGGAAGGGAAAGTTGTGTCAATGCTATAAGAAGTTTGGGTACCTGGCCTAAAATTGCAAGAATAAGGGAAGAGAAGAAGAGAAGACTATCACTCCCCAAAATAAATTTGAAGTATTAAAGAGTAGAGTGATGCAGTGTGGGGTCAAAGAAAGAGTAGTGAGAAGTGTAAGAAAGGTAGAGGTAAAATGTTTTGTGTCATGACTTGGCAAAATGGCTAAGTTATTATTTATATTTCTTTTCCTTTTCTTTTCTTTTCTTATTGGACTTATAACTACAAGATGGAGCACAGGAAAGTATCACGTGACTTTGTCACAATATCACAATGCTGTGACGGATGGTCACAGATGTCAAGTCATGGGTCACAGTCACAGTGTGTCACATGACTAGAATAACATGAGGACTATAGGAGAGTAAAGCGCATAGCCATAGTAGTAAAATGTATAAGTAGTAGAGAAATGAGCAAGAACTCCATCAAGTTCTCTTTGTCAAACTCTGAACAAAGAGACAGTTGGCTTAATTCCGGTCATCAGACTTTATACGCTGACATTTTGAGTATGGAGGAGAAGGGCACAAGTGTAGGGAGTGCCCATTGTGGATAAAGAGGAAGAATAAGGAGAAGGTGGCGTGCATGGCAAGGCCATAAAAGGTGCAGCAGAAAGAGAGGCTGGCACACCCTGTAAGAGAAAAGGTATAGGAAAAGGAAAGGAGGCTGAGGAGAGTGGAGGAGGAAGAAGCGGCGCGCGTGGTTAAGCTATGAGAAGCACAGCAAGGAGAGTGGAGGAGAAGTTTGTGGGAGGATCTGAGGAAGAGGGCAGAATAGTACTGTGGACCGACAGTGCCATGGGATGCAGAGTTATGGGAGTTAGGGTGGCGCAGTCAAGAAGCCATCATTACTTACTTGAGATGCCCAGAATGTGGCAAAGGGGGATATTATGCAGAAGATGATCAGGGACAAGGGGTGCTCCCCTATTGGAAGAGGGAGAAGATAAGTTGGTGTGGATGCAGAGGAGGAAAGGAGTAGAGCGACATATGAGCAAGAGACTCAAGAGGTGCAGCAAAGGAGAAGAAGGCGGCGTAGCCCAAAGAGACAAAGGTGCAGCAAAGTGGCACATAGTCAAGAGAACCAGAAAGCACAGCAAAAGAAAAACAGAGCGGCGTACCCATAGAGAGGAGAAGCACAGCAAAAGAGAGGGGTAGTCGAAAGGAGGTCAGGAGAACCTTCAAGATGTTAAGAGAAGTGTGGTTGAATATCGGGGTAGAGAAAATAGATACACATGAAGGCATAATAATTAAAGTGCTCTTGGATAGTGGCGCAACGGGGATGTTTATGGACAGGCAGACAGCAGCTAGACACAGGTTCAAGCTGCAGAAGTTAGAGAGACCGTTAGTCGTCAGAAATGTAGACAGCACCAACAATAGTGAAGGGGCCATTATGCACCAGGTAGAGTGCAATGTGTTCTATAAAGGCCATGTAGAAAGAATGAGGATGGATATATGTGACTTGGGGAAGACAGAGGTAATACTGGGAATGCCATGGCTAGCAGCCCATAACCTGGAGATAAATTGGGAGATAGGGGAAGTTAAAATAATGAGATGCCTACCCTTGTGTGGTGGAAGGAGTTAGAAGAAAGAAAAAGTCAAAAGAATAGTGACAGAAGAAAAAGAGAAAATCGTCCATTGGGCGATAAACGACAAAAAAGACTGGGGAAGAGAGGAGAAGATAGAAAAGAACCACAGGAAAATTGAGGAGATGGTCCCAAAGAAATTTTTGAAGTGGAAAAAGGTGTTCGGGAAGGTAGAATCTGAGAGGATGCCGACCAGAAAGATTTGGGATCATGCGATAGATCTCAAGGAGATGTTTAAACCATGGAAAGGAAAGATTTACCCTCTGTCCAAGAACGAGAGAGAGAAGGTTCAAAACTTCGTGGAGGATCAGCTGAAGAAAGGGTACATTAGACCCTCGAAATCCCCGTAGATGTCACCAGTATTCTTTGTTGGCAAGAAAGATAGAAGCAAGCGAATAGTGATGGACTACTGCAACCTCAATAGCTAGACAGTGAAGAATAATTACCTGTTACTACTGATCACAGAGTTAATCGATAACATGGGTAGTAAAAGAGTATTCACCAAGATGGATCTAAGGTAGGGGTTCAACAATATGAGGATAAAAGAAGGAGACGAGTGGAAAGGAGCGTTTACAACGCACATAGGCTCATTCGAACCAACGGTCATGTTTTTTGGAATGACAAACTCACCAGCGACATTTCAAGCGATGATAAATGAAATACTGAGAGACCTGATCAACGAAGGAAAAGTGGCAGCGTTTGTGAACGATGTGTTGGTAGGAACAGAAACAGAGGAAGGACACAATGAAATTGTGGAGGAAATATTGAGGAGGTTAGAGGAGAACGACTTGTATATCAAGCCAGAAAAATGTGTGTAGAAGGCAAGAAAGATAGGATTCCTAGGGGTTGTCATAGGACCCAATGGAATAGAAATGGAGACAGAAAAGGTAGATGGAGTACTTAATTGGCTACAGCCGAGAAATGTGAAAGACGTCAGGAAATTCTTGGGCCTTGCAAATTATTACAGAAGGTTCATAAAAGATTTCACCAGGATAGCTAGGCCAATAAATGTGCTTACATGGAAGGATGAGAAGTGGCAGTGGGAGGAAACACAACAGAAGGTATTTGAGGAACTGAAAAGAATCTTTACTAGTAAACTAGTATTAGCAGCCCCAGATTTAGACAAGGAATTTAGGGTAGAAGCTGATGCTTCAAACTATGCAACTAGAGGAGTACTATCAATGAAGTGCTCAGACAAAAAGTGGAGACCAGTCGCTTTCATTTCCAAATCTCTTAGTGATACAGAAAGAAACTACGAGATATATGATAAAGAAATGCTAGCAGTTGTTAGATGCCTAGAAGTGTGGAGACACTTCCTAAAAGGAACAGTAGTTAAATTCAAGATCTGAACAGACCACAAAAATCTTGAATACTTCATGAAGGTGCAAAAGTTAAACAGGAGACAAGCAAGATGGGCCTTATACCTATCAAGATTTGACTTTACGCTGAAACATGTTCTAGGAAGTAAGATGGGAAAAGTAGATAGTTTGAGCAAGAGGCCAGACTGGGAGATCAGAGTGGAAAAGGATAACAAGGATAAGACGCTAGTAAAGCCAGAGTGGCTAGAAGTGAGGAAGACAGAAGCGGTAGAGATCATAGTAGATGGAGTAGATCTACTAGAGAAAGTTAGAAAATCCAAAGTAAAGGATGACGAAGTGGTAAAGGTAGTAGAAGAGATGAAACAAGTAGGAGTAAAGATGCTGAGAGATGAAGAGTGGAGGGAAGTAGACAGGATCATATACAAAGAAGGAAAAGTTTATATGCTGAAAGATGAAAAGTTAAGGGCAGAAATCATTAGACTATACCATGATACGCCAATAGGAGGGCATGGGGGACAGTAGAAGACGGTAGAACTGGTAACTAGAAATTTCTGGTGACTGGAAGTAACCAAGGAAGTAAAGAGATATGTGGAAGGATGCGATGCCTGCCAACAAAACAAAAATCGCACAGAACAACCAACCAGCAAATTAATGTCAAACTCAATACCAGAGAAGCCTTGGACACATATATCAGCAGACTTCATTACAAAGTTGCCCTTAGCTCAGGAATACGACTCGATCTTAGTAGTAGCCAACAGATTGACAAAGATGGTACATTTCATATCTACTACAGAGAAAACGTCGGCAGAAGGACTGGCAAGGTTATTCAGAGATAACATGTGAAAATTGCATAGTCTACCTGAGAGTATCATATCAGATAGGGGACCACAGTTCGCAGCAGGGCTAATGTGGGAGTTGAATGAGATATTGGAGATTAAGAGTAAATTGTTGACGGCGTTCCACCCTCAAACAGACAGACAAACAGAAAGGGTGAACCAAGAATTAGAACAGTACTTAAGGATGTTCATCGATCACAGGCAAGAATAGTGGCCAGAGTGGTTAGGAACGGCAGAGTTTGCATATAACAATAAAGCGCACTCAAGTACTAGAACGTCGCCTTTCAAGGCAAATTACAGGCAAGATCCCAGGATGGGGTTCGAGGGAAGAAAGAAGGGGAAATATACAGGGGCAGAAAAATTCATCAAGAAGATGAAGGAGATTCAAGAAGAAGCAAAAGCAGCGCTAGGAAAGGCGCAAGCAGACATGAAGAAGTATGCCGACAGGAAAAGATTGGACATGAAAGAGTATAAAGTAGAGGACCTAGTCATGCTCAGCACTAAGGACCTGAAATATCAGATGGTTGGGAGAAGAACGGAAAAGTTGACAGAGAGGTTTGTAGGCCCTTACAAGGTGAAGAAAGTCATATCGACGAACGCGGTCGAATTAGAGCTACCTGGTACGGTAAAAATATATCCAGTAGTTAACGTTAGTAGGATACGTAGATACGTAGGGCAAGTAGAGAGTTAGAAAAAGGAGCAACAGGCTCTAGTAATAATTAAAGGAGAAGAAGAATGGGAGGTAGAACGAATACTAAATAAGAGGAAGGTTAGAGGGAAAGATAAGTATTTAGTTCGTTAGAAAGGATTTATGGTGGAGTCGGATACATGGGAAGGAAGGGAAAATTTAGAGAATGCAAAAGAAGCGATTGAAGAATTCGAGAAGGAATATTGGCGAGACATGGAAAATGTGGTGCAGCAAGAACGCAAGGAAACGACGTTCAAGCGTGGAGAACTTCTGGGGAAGTTCACGGTGAAGATGTTATATGGATGGTCAAACAAGAGATACGACCAGGAATATTGGGGAAGGCTAGAAAGGAACTGGAGACAATGGAAGGGCAAGAAGCCAGTAAGAAAAGGGACGATGAAGACGATCCTAGAAAAGGAAGAAATTGAGGAAGAAAAATCAGGGGTTAGAGAATGGACAGAAGAAGATGACGACGAGATGGGCAACATGATTGACCTATATTATGAGTTGTAGGGAAATTCCTTGGGACGAGGAAACTTGAGAGGGGGGTGGTGTCATGACTTGGCAAAACGGCTAAGTCAATATTTAATATTCTTTTCTTTTCTTTTTCTTATCAATGGACACATAAGATAAAAGGGACTCATAAGGAAGCACGGGACTTTAGGTACAGGGTTAGGGTTAGCCATTTGTATAAGTAGTGTAAGAAATCCAATGGGAACTCTATTGAGTTTTCCTTGTCAAACGCTGATAAAGGAGTAGTTGGCTTAATTCCGGCTTTGGAGTTAACTATCCTGACACCAGTGTCCAAAGTATATTCCTACCAATATCTCAATTCTCTCCCTAGTCCCCCATACCTTGCAACTAGACCAACTCTCCTTGTACATAACACTTGTGAATAGACACTGAAACAGGTACTCTAGTCAGATCTCTTTTCAGGTAGATATCAATAACTTTTCAATGAGCCAAAGCTCTATGAGAAAGGCCTGTATTAGTTTATTCTATCAGTGGCATGTTTCCCATTCTTCATCAAAGCCTAACCTATGTGACTTTCTACAATAGTAAAAGTAAAGCAAAGGCAGCCTACCCATGTTTTGAGTATTGGGGCTTTACCATTGGGTTTTGATTAGGGGATTACAAAACCACCTAAATAGTGGTATTAACTTAGCATAATCCTTTTGGACTACCATTTGTGTTTTGGATACTGCTCTCTAGGAAACTAAAGCAAGAAATACACTAGCTTGGTTTATTAACTTACCCTTAATTCTTAAAGAGTGATCTCTTATTGTGGACTCTTTTTTCCTGATTGAATACATAATATAAGTACAAAATGATGGAATTATATTGGACTGTGAAAGAAAAATGCCCCTAATTTGGTATATAATTAAGAGACTAGTTGAACCAAAGTACAGCACCTCATCTGTAGCTATTGTTACTGAGATAATAGCTAGCTGATCTTGTTAGTCTGGGTGGTTGCTAAGACTAGATTGCCTCAGAATATTTGGTTATTAGGTGTAATAATGAAACAGAGGTAGCATTTTGTGTAAGTACAAATAATCTGTGGTTACATTTGACAGCTGGCACACAGTTGAAGTCTTAGTAAATTAGAAAGATACAATAATAATAATAAAAATAAAATAGTGTAATATGTGACACTGTATACTATATTTGATAGCTAAGTTGACAAACTAATTAACAGATCACTTGATAGCAAACATTGTGGCTCTATTTGTTTGCCCATGATATGATACCATTGTGTCATAACTTAGCAAAATGGCTAAAGTCATTATTTATTTTTCTTTTTTTTGGACTTACTACACAGGAAGGAGTGTGGGAAAGTGTTATGTCACAAAGTGTCACACAGTTACAGTCACATTATAAGATATCACACAATGAGTATGGGAAAATAGTACACAGACCATGTAGTAGTTGTATAAGTAGTATACAAGAAATGAATGAGAACTCTATTGAGTTCTCCTTGTCAACTCAGACTTGGAGAGTGATTAAGTCATCTTAGGCTAAGTTGCTACACATTGTGTATTTATCTCTTTTCCTAAAAGCATAGCACTGTTATACAACAGTTCTGATAATGGTGCTCACAAAAACCTTTCTGCCTCTATCCACTATAATAAGGGCTAATTTTAGATCTTTTCAATAGCCAAGAAGACTGTATTCATTATTACACTAGAATTTTCTACAAGAGGAGCTTCAAAAAAAGCAGAATAAGACATCTAGTCTGGAAGATAGTCTGGTGATTTTTCTAGATCATGAGAATATCTGGGATTTTGTCTCAGCTCAGCTGAGAAAATTTTATGGCTAGTTACCTAGTAATTGTTCTTTGTTCATCAAAACTGGTAGTTTAGGAGCCTAGAGATATAAACTGGAGTTCAATGGTCTATCACAGCTAGTGATCCTGTTCTTACTTGTCTTTTTTCTCTCTTCTCTCTGCTTTACTGTTACACATATGACATCATGATCTATCAGGATGGTTTAACAAAGATGATGCAGGTATGTTTTCAAAGCTATAAAAGGTGCTAGACTAAAGCTAGATAAAAACAACTGGCCTTAGGGTTTACAAGGTAGATACATTATATACAAGACAATTGTATAGTTATTTACCTAGAAAAGCAGATAAAAGTGAATAGCTCTTCTTCTGAGAAATTAAAAGGCCATCATTGACAAAGGAGAGGATATCAGTCAGAATCTTTTCTTTAAGGTTTTTTATTCTTTTTTTGAATGTTTTTATTATCAGAGCTAGATAGATAGCAGAAAGAATAGAAGAAAGAGCTAAGCCTTGGCCTACTTCAACATTGGTGTTAAAAGTCTGTGAAGAGAAATTATTCCATGAGTATGTGGTGGAGCAACCAGAATGATAACTGTTGAAAAATCCTCTAACCTTAGTATTCAGGCCAGCTTTCTTTAGGCAACTGGACAGGAAGCAATGGTTTAAAGAAGAAAAGAACTATGCAATATCAAATACTATGATATTAGTATGGTATTATTTGGGCTATCCTATTACAAAAGGTTACTTACTTATTTGCGATTGGTGCTTTAGAACTTGAATAGTTCAAAAATGCAAAGTTTAGACAATGACAAAAGAAGTTGTTAAGTCTGAGGTCTAATCCTCAGACTATATGTTCTTAAATACAGAATTGTGATAGTCTGTGCACTAGGACAGATCATCACATACTATTACCTATTGTTCTATATAATGGTAGTGCCTTTATGCTTAATATAATGATAACTTAACCTTATGGAGGCTATCCTTTGTTCTAAGAAAAGGACAGATAACTATCTATGAGTAATTAATAAAGTCTATGTACAAACATTGAGGTCTTCATATCTCCACTAATATTAATTGCCTTGAGGTTGTTCTGGGCTTATTCTGAGCGTTATGAAGAAGACTTCTGCTGAGCTTAGAACCAAAGCATTAATCATGGTGGTTTCCAAGATATTAGTGATTTAATAGACTGTAATATAGTAGTTACCAGTTGATCTGCTTAATATCTTGACTAATATTAATTACCTCAAGACATGACTAGTATCAATCAAAAGGTCTTTTTAAGGACTTTCCATAGCTGTTAAGACTGTGAGAATCATTGAAGAATTGATGGAGATATGGCCAAATGAAGTTTGTAACATATCCTATTCAGATAAGATACATAATGTTGGGAAATCAGGCTGATGTAGTGATCCAGCTGAATTTTTGGGAATCTTCTGGAATGTTTTTCTCTATTATATAAGTTTGTAATTTGTTATATTCACTTATTGGTTTGCAATAGAATATATTTTATTCCAAGTCAAACTAACATATGACTAGGTTTCTGCGATATATAAGATATATACCAGCATTAGGTGTGGAATGCTGTCTGATGCCTCCAAGTTGATTTGGGTCCAGAAAGCCATTAGCTGTTATGTAAAACTAAAAACAGTTGCTGATGACTTTCTCAACAAGTTTGCCAGTGGTGTTTAGCAGTACAATGGAACAGAAGAATTTTGGATTATTGTATGAATCCTTATTTGGCTTGGAAATAACAACCATGGTAGCAGACTTGAAATGAGAAGGCCAATACTCTAGATTTATACAAGTGTTAGCAATATATATAAATTTTTCCAAATAGCTATCATTAGAGATTAAAGGTTTGAGATGCCTCTAGAAGATATGGTCTGGTCTAGAAGTCAATGAAGATGAATACTTAGCTATTGCATCTCTAAATTCTTGCTTAGAGAATAGGGACCATATAGTTGTACTAGCTTAGGGAATATCATTAAGAAAGCCAGTATTGACAGGTTTATTTTCAGCTGAATTATAGGATATATAAAGAGCATGCCAAAGGTCTGTTAAAGTATTGCAAGGATGATTCTCATATGAAATAGATTCAATGGCTAGAAAAGGCTTTTTCCTAACCCAATTTATTAGATCCTAAGGCCTCTTGTTTGATAATATGATTTCATATATTCTTTCATCAAAGAATTTTCTCTTGGCTAAGTGAACATTCAATTTAAATCCCTTCTAGCATTGAAGATCCCCTGAGGCTTGATATCTATTCAGACTATCAGTATAGTCTTGGTTTCACCACTCTTTGGAGTGCTTTGTAATGTGTTTCAGTTTATAATGAGAACACTAGGCATTTTCAAAGATAGTGGCCAATTGTTGAACAGAGTTTTCTAAGTTCTCTTTTGTTCCAATACTTAATATGTCCTAGTTCTTAATGCCGTTAGTTATTAAAGTAATGAAGTTATTCTCTTTCTCACTGTCTTTACTAATGGACTATATATTGATGTCGATGTTGATATCCTTGATGCCTACTTCAATAGTGAGTAGAACATGATCAGAAGGTTTTCGAATATTAGGGTGAAAAGTATATTTGTCATGACTTGGCAAAACGGCTAAGTCATTATTTTCTTTTTCTTTTATCTTGGACTTACTATACAAAAAGGAGTATGGGAAAGTGTTACATCACAAGTGTCACATATAATAGTCATAGTCACATAACAGGAAGTCATAGCATCATATCACATGACATCATATGATGGGTCATATGATAGGCATGGGAAAGTAGTGCACAGACTATATAGTAGTTGTATAAGTAATATAGAAAATCTAATGGGAACTTTATCGAGTTCTCTTTGTCAATCACTGAACAAAGAGTAGTTGGCTTAATTCTGGCTTGGAGTTTAGCTTTCTTACAATGTTTACCAAACTCTGAGTTGTTGGGAGGTAGGAAGACCAGATCTATACCAGAATTGGAGTCTTGTGGGTTGTCCATAAATCCAGAGAGACCAGGATTTGAAGAAGAGGAGAACTCTAGACCAAGACTATCAATGATGGTGATGAGATCATCAGTGTGTATAGAATAATAGTAAATATATGAATCCCAATTGCTATCTCTTATGTTAAAATTTGACCTATCATGATAACCATATTGTCCAGGTTAACAATGTTTTGGTAGAGAAAGTAGAGAGCAATTTGATTGCTATCAGAGTAAATGTTGATCATAAAGTTGATGTTATGGTCATTGTGAAATGCCAAAACATTGATATCCTGGTAGTTGACAATGTCAAGTTGTAAGGTAAACCTCATTTTTGAGAGACATTTGTTGACATAAGTAGCAACTCTAGCATAGTTGTCTTGTGTGTGGTCTTGACAGATGAAAAAGATCCATTCAAGGTGACTAGGGGTACCATATAGCAGGTTGCCTAAAGGATTGATATGACTAGGAATGCACTGGATAAGGAATCTGGGGGGTTTCTGGATAAATATGATGTCAGCTGTATTTTTATTATTTTCTAAGATGATGTCAGTTAGGACTTTGTTTTTCCTAACATTCTGAGAAAAGATTTTTAGGTTTTGTTTGATCATAATTTCTTGTTGCCTACAGCTAGGCAAATTGAATTAGCCCTGGTTTTCTGGGCTTCCTGTGCTTTCTTGGAATGCTATTCTCAGTTGAAGCAGTTTCTCCAGAAAGGGCATTTGAAATTGTCTGCCATGTGTTCACCTTTACAATTTACACATTTGAATACATGAGGGCATGGAGCGCCTTGAGCTGTTTCGAGTTGTGGTGGGTTGAGCTTTGGGTTGGCTTTGCAGCACCATGCCATATCTCTATGGTGCTCAAGTTTATGGGGTCCATTACATTTTTGACATTTGGATCCATGAGCTCTGCAAGAGAAAGTCAAATGACCCCATTTCCAGAAGTTGTGGCACTGGGGGACGCCTGGATTCATGTTCATGGCTCTAATAGTTGCGATAAATCTACCAAAATTGAAAGAATGGTTGATTAGGAGCTTAGCCTTGGAACCATTTTGGGAGTCCCAAATGTCAAACCATACGATAGCCATGTCGGATTTGGGAGAGGCTTTGATAATCCTAGGTTTGGCTGCAAGGGAAATAAGTCCTAAGTGACCGATGAAGTTGATGATGTCTTCACTCGTAGGTTTTTCTCCGCTAGGTTGAACATACGGTATACCAGTGATTTTCAGATATGACTTGGATTGGGGAAGGCGAGGGGCTAGGATTTCATCTTCCTTGGCGCCCACAATTGATTTGAGGTAACGTTCCATGACTGTGAGATCGCTCGGCTGAGGGATGTTGTTAGTGTTGATTGAAATACCACCGGAACAAGGGCGAATAAATTCCGCTCTGAGTGTCGACTTGATGTTCTTCAGTAAATTGTTGATCTGGACGACGTGAGAATTAGCTTCTTCCATGATGACCTTAATGGGGAACGATGGCCTGCTTTCTAGGAGGGCCCTTGGTGGTCGATTGAATCTTTTTTCCCCTGAGGCCTGGTTTGGAGGTCGCTACATTGTGAATCTCGATTATCTTCTTGTTAGGGAGAGCGGGGAAGGCTTCTTTTATTTTGAGGATGTTCACTGTTGAGTTGGCTGCCTGAGCATAGGACTGGGGAGAAGACTTTTTGCCGGATGTGTAACTTTCCTGTCGTTTCTTCGATTTTTCCAACTGCTTTTTTGTAGGGCGAGGTGGGACGGGGGGAGGAATTTTCCGGCTTATAAGTTCCTTGGGGGTGGGGGTGGGGTCATTGCGGGCCATACTACCGTAGTTCTTGAGATTTCCAAAACGAATATTGACATTGTCCCTGATGGAGGTATCACCGGAAGAGTAAAGCTGGTCCCAACCGGATTCGAAAATGGCGCATGTAAAATCCCAGGCAGATTCACCGAAGAGTTCGAGTTGTGGAATATTGTTGCCGTTACGGCCTTCAAGGCTTCGTTGCTTGAGGAAGCAGGCCATGCGTTGCAGTGAGCATGCCATGTTGCGTACATCGCTTTGAAGAAATTCGTTTGTACTGAAGAGGGAGGTTGCCGTAAAGCTGCCGTCCCACAGACTGGGATCAGCCGGGACGTTGGCACTGTAAGGAATTACCGTGGGAGGAGAGGGTTCCGTTGACGTATTAGTTTCATCGATAGATGCAGGGTTAAGCGCCTCCTCATGAAAGGCACGTGGAGGGTTAAGCGCCTCCTCATTGAAGGCGCGTGGAGGTTGAGAAGGGGGCAGAGAGAAGTCGTACGATGGTATGTTCGAGGGGGGGGAGGTATGAGAGACCTCCACTTCCATGTTATTCTGAGCTGCTACGCGTTCAGCATAGTCGCCCTCAGAGGGCGTAGACGAATCGTCCATGGGGGAAGGGGACATGCTACGAGGTACTTTACTGTTAGCACGGTCATTAGAGCGACCACGCGGTATATTGAGGGCGGTGTCGTCCGGTCGGGCAATCGTTTGTTCAATGTTAGGATTCATGATCTTTAAATGAGTGCGGGAGCAGTTCAATGTTCGAAATTTATTTTGGGGGGATTCTTATCAAGCAAGAACATGTTCGGTTTCACCTTTGGGATTAGTAATCACAGAACGGTCATTTTTCAGCTCATCTCCCCCAGATATGTGATCAGGATACAGAGAATTACAGATGAATGATGTTGTTCATCATATGCACAAAGGAAAGACTTGGAATCGAGACTCCGGGTATACGCCGTTTTCTTCTATCGAGTTTAAGATTCCTCAATATTTATCTAATCTATATCTATCTCTACATAGTCAGTGTACAATCCAGGTTTGTAAAATAAAAAAAGTATACAGTCCAGGTGCATAAAACATTTAAGCATACATCATGAGGCAACTTAAATAAGCAACTCAATCATTTCAACGACTGTCCATTCACAACCACTCAACTCTCTGACCATGCTCCTTCAAAACCAAGTCGAAGCCTTCCTTAACTAGAACTCTCAACTCCTCTTTGCATTCCATTTTCCACCTTCCGAAACCCTCCAGCGCCGGATTCATGTCCGTATTCAAACAAAACTGAGATATATGGAAGACCTGCCTCCGCTGCTTCAAGAACTCGGTGAGCAAATCACCATAAATGATGGACAAAGATTGTTCGGGAGCTCCACGGAGAGGTGTAAAGACAC
>Ga0153965_1000150_pt1 | contig 13182 bp, 12 predicted proteins | sample TSFL049MetaG_FD_104707 | JGI IMG/M metagenome (GOLD analysis project Ga0153965, IMG submission 104707) | Attine ant fungus gardens microbial communities from Florida, USA - TSFL049 MetaG | ecosystem: Host-associated > Fungi > Mycelium > Unclassified | place: USA: Florida, Paynes | collected... | reverse complement strand
TCATAGTCTGAGGATTAGACCTTAGACTTAACAACATCTTTTGTCACTTGTCTAACTTCGCATTTTTGAACTCTTTAAAGTATCAAAGCACCCATCACAAATAGTAAGTGACCATTTGTGATAATAAGGACTTCCTGTCTAAGGATTAGACTTTAGACTTAACAACACATCTTGTTGCTTGTCTAACTCTGCCTATAAGCACTTTGAATCTATATTTCAACCCATTACAAAACAAGTAAGTGACCTTTTGTGATACCAAGTCTGAGTTAACAAGGAGAACTTGATAGAGTTCTCATTTAATTCTGTGCACTACTTATATAATTACTACATGGTCTGTGCACTACTTTCCCATGGTCCTTATGTGACTTAGTCATGTGACATCACCTGACTATGACCTGTAACCCTGTGACTCTGTGATACTTAGTCACATGATACTTTTCTCATGCTCTATCCTTTTTTTTTTTATATCATCAATTTATTACACAGAGCATATAGGCAAACCATGGCAGCACTATGTAAAAGGTAGCTACATACCCCTAGCACATGTTGTAAGTGTGCCTCCCAGACCCTGACTGTAGTTAGTAGCCTAGGTAGAGAAATTATATACTAAATGACAGATACCAGTGTTCAAAATATACTCCTGCCAACATCTCAATCCTCTTCCTAGCCCCTCATACTTTGCAACCAGACCAACCCTCCTTGCACATAACACTTGTAAATGGACACTGAAACAGGTACTCCAGTCAGACCCCTTTTCAGGTAGGTACTGGTGACTTCTCAGTAAGCCAAAGCTCTATGAGAAGGGTCTGTATCAGTTCATTCTATCAATATTTCCCATTCTTTGTCAAAGCCCAACCTATGTGACTTCCTGCAATAGTAAAGGTGAAGCAAAGGTATAAGGTTGCTAAACTCCAAGCCAGAATAAAGCCAACTGCTCTTTGTTCAGTGATTGACAAAGAGAACTCAATAGAGTCCCTATTAGATTTGCTACACTATATATACAATTACTATTGTGGCTATATATCTTATCTCCTATGGTCCTCATGTTACTTGTCAGCTGACTTCTTTGTCATATGCTGTGACTGTGACTTGTGACTCCATGTGTGTGTGACATGACTGTGATGTGACCATTCTGTGACTCTGTGATTGTCATATGATATTTCCCATACTCTACCTTAGTAATAATCTAAAAGAAAAGAAAAGAAAAAGAAAAGAAATATAAATATTGACTTAGCTGTTTTGCCAAGTCATGACAAAAGACAGCCTACCCATGTTTTGAGCATTGGGGCTCTACCATTGGGTTTTTGATTAGGGGATTACAAAACCACCTGGACAGTAGTGTTAACTTGGCATGATCCTTTTGGACTACCATCTGCATTTTGGATACCACTCTCTAGGAGACTAAAGCAAGAAAAGCTTCACCAACAAGAGCCTCAACTGGTACAATGTGTCCAACACATGTCACAATGATCATGAGTCAGATATAAATAAACAAACAAAGCAGATATAAAGATAAAAGGTGAAATCATGACAATATTAGTGGTAGAGGTTTGGTAGAATAGGGGTTTCCCCATAGACTTGAGGGAGGAGATGATGGTGGTTGGATTGAGTCTTTGTCATGCTCCATCCTTGTGTAGTAAGTCCAGAAAGAGTAGAAAAGAAAAGAAAAGAAATTATAAATAATAACTTAGCTGTTTTGCCAAATCATGGTAGGTTACTGAATGGTATCAGTAATGAACAGATATTATATCCCTTCCTTCCCTAGTTCATCAAAGAAGGCCATTATATTGAATGCCACAAACATAGTTCTTATGGAATGTTTGCTCCTAATACCACTGATGTTATTATTTATATTTCTTTTCTTTTCTTTTTCTTTTGGACTTACTATACAAGAAAAGAGTGTAGGAAAGTGTTATGTGATAATGTCACACATTACAGTCACATGTTCAGACGTCATAGTGTTGTGTCACATGAATGAAGTCACATGATGACCATGGGAAAGCAGTGCACAGACTATATAGTAGTGTCACAAACTTCATTTAGCCATATCTCTATCAATTCTTTGACAATTCTCATGGTCTCAATGACACCCAGAAGCCCTTGAAAAGATCTTTCAATCAATACCAGTCATGTTACAAGGCAATCAATGATGGCTGAGACATTAGGCAGATCAACAGGTAATCACTATGGTACCATTTATTAAATCACCAATATCTCAGAAACCGCCATGATTGATGCTTTGCTTTTAGGCATCAGAGAAGCCCTCCTCATACCACTCAGAATGAGCTTAAAACAGCACCAAGGCAATCAATATTTGTGGAGATATGAAGGCCTCAATGTTTGCATATAGACTTCATTAATTACCCATAGATAGTCATCTGTCCTTTTCTTAGAACAAAGGACAGCCTCCATAAGGTTAAGTTATTACTATTTTAAGTACAAAGGCACTACTATATATAGAACAATAGGTAGTAGCATGTGATGATCTGTCCTAGTGCACAGACCATCACAATTTTGTATATAAGAACTCCCAGTCTGAGGGTTAGACCTCAGACTTAACAACATCTTTTGTCACTCATCTAACTTCACATTTTTGAATTCTTTAAAGTATCAAAGCACCCATCACAAACAGTAAGTGACCATTTGTGATAAGTAGTTGTATAAGTAGTATATAAGAAATGAATGAGAACTCCATCAAGCTCTCCTTGTTAACTTGGACTTGGAGTAGATTTAAGTTGTCACAGCTAAAGTCTTATAACTGATGGCCTTGAATAGAATTGGGCTTCAAGAAAGTAGCAAGAGAAGCAAGATGCTGATACAGTACCAGATATGCAGTGAAGCTACCTAGAACTCCTATACCCTCATGTAGGCTAGGTTCTATCCTAGTCCTAATTTTGGGGCATGAAGTTGCAAGATTTGTTTATTTTTAGGCCTGGATATATTTCAGGCCTCATACCAGAAAGAAATTCTGTCAGCGTGTGTGAGCTCTACACATTGCACATATTTCCTTCCTGGAGAGAAATTCTGTCAGTGTGCACACACTTCTCACATTTCCTTCCCAAAAAGAATTTTTCTCAGTGTGTGTGAACACAGTACACTGCTCACCCTGTCAACCATGGTCCTATCCCATTCTATTCCTAGCCAGATCCCTGCCTCATTCCTAGCCAGGTCCCATATTCCCTCTGTTGTTGTCATTCTCTGGTCTAGTCCCTTTCCATCCCATGGCCTTGAAAAACCTGCTCACAACCTAGCAAGTCCCCAATAACCCTGTGAAAAGATGAGCAAAGAGTGGGTGAAAAGGATGGAGGACTCACATGCCAAAGTAGACAATGTCACTGTCACTGTCTGGGTCATTGTAGTGGTAGAAGAGAGGGGGGATGAGAGAGAGAGAAAGAGAAAAGCATACTTGATGACAATGCTGTGGTGGAGGTAGTAGTTGTTGAGTTAAAGACGAGCAGCACAAAAGGTGGGGGTAACTCGTTGCAAACGCGCAATGTTCTTCATTACTAGGTAGACTATTTATACTACATAAAACAATTAGACATAGAACAATAAGGAGTCACATGCATCGCGCAGGCTCGTATGATATCCAAATTCCAACAGTAGTCAATATCATCAACAACAGAGTGGATGACAATGACGACATTTTGATCTGTAAACAAGGACAGAGTCACAGAGCTCTCCACCAGTGGCAAGTTCACAAGAGGGTCAGTATTTTGCGTGAGACTCGAAGCCTTGAGAGACAGACAATGTTGGGTGGTCGATCTCTGTCCAGATTTTCCCTTTAAGGCTGGAAGTACGACTTATTGTTGACAAGGCCGTCACTGCCCAATCAATGAAAAAGGACAGCGCTCTGGTCTGAGGCAGTGAGAAAAAATCTCCGAAAAAAGTGCCTCATGTTGCAGTGGCTGTGTTATGCGAATCGAAGGCAGACACTTCAAGGAGGGGTCATCAGGATGTAAGAGGTTTCACTAGATATCATGCTTCTGGAAGACCATAGTGATGAGAATCACACCGCCAAGTATCCACTGATTGACGTAGAACTTGAACAGCATTTTCTGAAGCTTGAGACTGTGAAACCTGTCTGTTACCAACTGTCAATTGAATGAAAATCTTGGAGAACAATGTGAGCTACAGTCGAGTCTCTTCAATTATCATATTCTTCCATCACCCCTGTGAAAGTTGAGATGCTGGAACGGCTCGTCATCTTCAACTGGGATCAAGTTTCATCAAGCTTCGATGTACGGATCCATGATACTGCACTGACGATATCAGATGTTTGACCTTGATCAGCTTTTTTGGTCTGCGCGCAACCGAATAGAATATTGTCTGATAACACCAGCTGATATATATTCCATGGTCATCGAGTTGAGTACACAATACCTCCCTCCCACATATTCCACTCAAATGGCTGATCAGTGTGGACAAATACCAGAAGATTATATTATTGACCTGGAGCTCCTGCCATACGAACATTACAGCAAAGGTATATAATTCCTCATTCTATCTTTCTTGGAGCAACGGCCGAAGCCTTTTCGAGTCATAGTTATTACTTTGATGCTATATGATTTTATTTATCACATCCCTCAATAGGTGAGGCCTTCCATTTGTAGGGAATCATCTACATATCTCTTCTCTCCCAGGTTCAGTACCTCCATAGGCATGTTTCTCACTCAACAGCCGACTATCTCCACTGACATGTTTGAACTCAGGAGGAAGTGGTCAAAATCACATGTCATCTATTTTTCAATCTTGATAATCAACTGGACAGGCATGATGTTAGTGTCACCGCTTACTTTGTTGGATGAAACAACTGATTAAAATTTTCAGAATATGTACATATGGTATGAAGAAATTTTCTGACATAAATCAAATGCATATTGATAACAACTTCACCAGGTGACAATAAAACATTGGCATTAACATCAGTGAGGCATTACTCTCAATTCAGCTTTGATGTCTTCATTGACTAGGATGTCGTAGTGGTACAGGTCAAATGTATTTGCACCTCGCTCTGACCTACCCCCTTTCTAGGCATATATTTGGATTTGCACTAGCTATCGAGTGAGTTTCATCATGACTCTTAAGGACTAGAGTATCTGATGTCAATAGCTTCCTCACAACGTTAAATTCATTATTAGTGAAGATTCTGATGGTCTTGCACCTTCGAGCAATTTGGAACAAGGATTCAGTTGGTGAGATAGCTAGATACATGCGTCAATGGACTCATTATATTGATTTTTTTAAAACTCTAGTCACACTAATTCTATATTTCATGACGGCAGGTATGTTTTGTAAAATTTGATTTCTGATTGATAGAGATGACTGATGGTCGAAATTAGCTGAGGTCCTGGTAGGCTTTAGAGACAGTATGATACTTAACCCACCAACTGATTGTACTTTTCAGTCCGCGATGTCTGTGGTGACAGTTGATGTATATATCGAATCAGTTTCCGGAATACAAGTCTCTCCCCGTAGTTGCTGGGAAAATGAAACACATTTTACAGATATAAGCAACAAAGTTGAGGGTGCCTTTCAGTATGTGTTCTAGCATATCTCTCTTTGCTGACTTGCATATATATTCTCACACAAAAAAAGAATCATCAGGGCGATAGCAACCGCAATCGAGATCCTCTTGACATTAATCAGGTTTATCATGACATACAAAACACAGAGGGTTTGTGGTGATGGAGTGTGCAGCCGTATTTCTCACATGAAAACATCGACTCGTTTATTGTATGTGTTTTACCGCGATGGAACCTTGTTATTCATACCGTGAGTCCAAACTGGATGTTATTGATCTAACTGATTGTATATTGATTCAGTCTCTTAAGTAAGCCTGGACTTTAAAACTACTGGACTAGAACTCATTCTTTTCAAAGTCCTTTCAAGCATGGGAGCCGCTCCTCTCCAAAGTTTTCCTTTTTTTATTTTTGTTATCATGACCTAGTATGTTGTTATTGTTGATGGTCTTGCTCTTACTGACCCTAATTACTAGCTTTCCATACTTCATCAATACCTTTACTGTAAGCTAAAATGCTTCTTCCTTATATCTCTATCGTCACTGCTGATTTGTGTGTTGCTCAGGTGTCACGGTTGATACTCAATTTACTCGAAGCAAATTGTCCTTTGGACGAAAGTATAGATTCTGGGACCGTGGAAACTCTCATGTTCTGTCATCCAGAGTCCACTAGGGACACTGAAGCGGATATTTCGTGAAGTGATAAAGGAGCTACCTCCGTGGGCGAAGAAATACATGAAGAGGCAAGATGATGGATAGGATGTCCCGGTAGATAATGTTAGATGTAGACAACACAATAACCATTGTTTTGTCTGTTCATCTCGCACCACATGATTAGTGAGTTTTGATGAATTGAGTGAGAAATTGATACAGGGAGATAATGCACTAATTACATTTGTGTAATTGAAAATAAAGCTAGGATGGAAATCTACGCCGCGACAAATCATGGACCATCAATGTTATGTCTCAGGCATTTTAGTCTTTGTAGAGCAGCAGTCAATGGGTAGAAGACCATTGAGAGGGGATGAGAAAGCCTGATAAAAAATGCCAACCAATTTTAAACATAACATGTTTCATAGATGACGTACCTTGTATAGGGATCAACTTTGAGACCAATCGAAGTCTGAAAGAGGAATCTCACAGGCGAAATGTTATTCTTCTCTTTATTCTTGGAGTTGAAACGAGATATCACCTCTGCGGATAGAGTGGGAGAGCCTATGACTTCGTTACATAGGCATTTAGAAGTAAATTAAACTAGCAGAAATGGCTGGACTGACCACTCACATCGATAATACATAGGTCAGGGAGAGAGAGATACCAGAGTTTTTTCATGATGAGGACACTGATAAATCCTCTCTTGCTAGTCTTTGCACCACGAACACATGCTCTCTCCAGATTATCTTTATTAAAAAAACGAGCATGATGATAACATGAGAGCATGCATACTACGGTGAGATAGTGCCTATACCAACCAACTAAGTGGGTTTTTTGATTCTGGAAAGATAGTCGGTCCAGGGGTCAAGAGAGAGAGAAAATGGCTTCAGTTGGATCATGACAAGACTGGTGTGATGGGCCGGACATCTCAGTTCTCAAGAACAATGGTGTACGAGCATGACACGATGCATCATTCATCCATTGACATTTGCATATCCTAGTCACCCTCCAGTAGCTGCTCTCTTTAATTTTGTTAATTGAATTTCAAAAGTGTGATCGGATTTTTTACTTTACATGAAGAAGCGTCAGATATCTCTGTCCAAGGAAGCGACGGTTCTTGATAAGCAGGTTCAAAAGAACCAGGCATAGTATCGCCTCGACCAAGATCACCCTTCTCCTGCTCCTCCTCCTTCAACGCTGCTTGAGCGACAATGCGTGGACTCGGATCTTGGTCATTCCATCCACCACTGCTTTGCATGCTCAAGCGACTCACAGAAGAAGTATCAGAAAAGAAGCTAAGCTTGTTGGCAGTCCTTATACCAGTCAAGGTGTTGTGCCACTTTGTTATCAATGTGGGATGGTGTCTTGGTGGTAGCGGTGGTGGTGGTGGTGGTGGTGGTGGTAGGAGTAAACCAAGAGTCGCGTAGACATCGTGGGCGGTAGGGCGATGGAGCAGATCGAGAGCGGAAAGACGTCGGATAAAGGACTTGGCTTGGTCTGAAACAGGACCCCAGAACGGACTCTGAAATTCGATTTTGAGATCGGTATTTTGCTGGGCAAGGCTGGTGGCGTTGCCAAGACAAGAAGAGGGGTAGAACGTAGATGATGATGGCTGTGCAGAGAGAGAGAGCAATGAGCTTGTGATTCATATGGAAACGATCATACCTGTAGACCAGATGTTGAGAAATTTTCTATGGCCTGTGATTTTGATGACTTCAGGAGAGATGTAACTAAGAGAGCTGGCGAGGGAAGTAAGTTGCTCGTCGGGAAAGGGGAAGAGTTTTGCTTTGTGAAAAGACGAGCAAGAGGATCAAGGGTGGGGGAATGGACTTACCTGCGCCAGCTATTTGAAAGGCTAGATGGCTGGCTGAAGTCTCCTGTAGAAAATGACGAAGAGTTTTCTTTCAGTAAGTCGTCCATGAGATATGAGTCTACATTGTTTGCGAAATGCGTCTCCACAAGGCAAGATACAAAGCCAAGCAAAACACTCACAAGCTCAGTTCAAACGCTTTCTATTCACTTCCTCCTCAGCATATTGTGGACTCAGAGCCAAAAGCGTGGGAACTCAGGAGATGGTTCACGACTAAGAACGCTGTATAATCACACTCTTCAGCAGAGCCTACGATCTCCAACCCCAGCCCATGCCGAACTCTCTTGCCCCTCTCTTGTAAGTACAGACAGCAGCACAAATGTTTCCTTCCAGGATGCCGAGCATGGTGGTCACTATTCTCAACTTGACGTTCCCAGACAGCGTAACATGTCCTCATTTAGTGTGTCATTGTTTGTAGATACTTATATTTTGATTAGTCATCTCATCTCCAACAGGAAAGGGCTCATATGCCACCGTCTGGGCGTGTCTTTTCAAAATTACCTAGTCTCTCTCACTCTCTACCAGGACACCATCTGGCTCGTCTATCCACCCCGTCATGTTCAAAGACATCAAGAAGAAAAATGTAAAGGGAAACGAAGCCAGCGTCTGGACAGAGATCGACCTCCTAACTGGCCTTGACCACCCCAACATCGTCTGTCTCTCTCTTTGCTAACCCAGTTCATCCTAACCCAGCCCCAGGTCAAGTTATACGAGGGCTTTGAGTCTCGTACAAAATACTATCTCTCTTTTGAACTTGCCACTGGTGGAGAGCTCTTTGACCGCGTCCTCGCAAAGGGCAAGGTTACAGAGCACGACGCTGTTTTTGTCATCCACTCTATTCTCGATGCCGTCGACTACCTCCACCGCCACGACATCGTCCATCGGGACCTCAAGTACGCTTGATTTCCTCTCTCTCTCTCTCTGTTTTTTCACCCACGTCACAGACCCGAAAACATCCTCTACTGCTCCAAGGACCCCGACAGTGACATTGTCATCGTCGACTTTGGCATGTGAGTCCCCCATCCATTTCTCACCCCTTTGTTCCTTCATCTTTTTCATAGAGCCAAACTCCTCCACTCCCCTGACGAGCAACTCACCTCTCTCGTCGGTTCTTTCGGCTACCCTCCTTTCCGTGCCGACAACACCACCGCCCTCACCGAACAAACCGCCGATCCCAAAATCGAATTTCAGAGTCCGTACTGGAACCCCGTTTCCGAACAGGCCAAATCCTTCATCCGACGCCTCGCTACTGTCGATCCGCTTCATCGTCCCACCGCTCAGGAGGCTTTACACGACCCTTGGCTTACCCCTATTCCCATCGGCACCGATACGTCGATCTTTCTCCCACACTCAGACAGAATTGGAGTCCTAGGGCAAAGTGGCATAGCGCTTTGACTGTATCAGGGCTGCTAACAGATTTAGCTACCTTGCTGCTGCTGCTGCTGCGAGTCGGACGAGCGCGCAAAGTAGTGGGGGATGGGATGATGTGGTAGATCAGAATCCACCTGTTACTCAAGTGGAGGAGAAGGAGAAGGAGGAAAAGGAGGATACTGGTCCAGATGATGTTAGCACTGAACTCAGATCAACTGCGCTGCAAAAGTTAAACGGGTACGTATGCATTCATCTCGGATGAGTTCGCGACTGAATCATTGACCCAGCCTTGTTCATACTTGAAAGAACAACTCAAGTTGGGGACAAACTACACGAGAAATTTTGATCGAGACGTTCATAGAGACCTGACTAGCATGCTATTGAGATTTCATCGAGGAGAGTAGGCTCTCATGTATGTCAACTATCTCTCTTGACCATACTGATGTAACCATACTCACTGCCCAAGATTAGTCCCAACAATAACTCATATCCCAACACCGGAGATGCGGAACTCGACCCCAAACAATACCTGGTGCAGGTGGGATGTGAGGTTGTGTCTGGAGTACCGTGCTTTTGATGTTGTTGACTTGTGCGTCGATGTCGGGGAATGAATGCTCTTCGGACTGTATCGTTGGTTAAATTGTTGATCTAACTCGCTCGTCTGACTAAATCCATCCATTCACTGTCTTTGATCAAATATTTCAAAAATGACGATATTGTTACACCTATATAAGTGAAAGAATGTCCAAAGGCACCGGGACCATCGTGTCCCTGCATATTATGCATGTGAGGAACGGTACGACACACCCCGTGAAGTGAGCAGCATGTTCTTTAGGGATGGTATTAGGCATGATGATAAGTGCGATTAAGATTTCTGCGCGCGATGATTGAGGTCTGTTCAAGGATGAATTAGAGATCAGGGGAGGCAAAATACTTTGTTTATAAAATCATACCTCACAGACATAGACAAGGTGTTATCCGGATCAAAATTATCGTGGTCATTGTGCGACGTACTAGACATCGGCTGTTGGCAGGCACATGCTGAAGACAGCAACTCGGCATTCACCAATGAGTTTCTACTGCAAACAATGCTCCCTCTTCTAAGCCGCAGCAGGAGAGATGGTTGTGAGGACAGGCAAAATGATTGATATCACTTTTGGTGTCAGGAAACCGGCCGAGCTTGCTGCGCTAGTTAGCCAACGGTGAAGGCAATGTTGGTGAATATTGGTATTATTATCATTGAATTTCTATTATTGACGCAGGAATATACTGTATGCTGCAGTCCACGAGACTCATTCACAGTGATAGATAATATGGAAGGTGTAAATGCAGGGTAAAATTGAGATAGTACGCAACTGTCCTCCTACTCGAGCAATCTCGCCATTCTGTTTCCGCTTTCCTCAAGTTCCTCCAGCCATCCTTGGTCAATGCATTCGGTCCACTTGCTGCCGTACCTGAACCTGGAGAGGTCCACCTTTGTTGGCCTTTCCCAAATCATTTCTACGTGAGGCAGGCATAGAACTTTCCTGTGCTCGAGTGGGACCCAAAACAGCAACTCATCATTCTGACCCACCACCCACCCATCCTTCATGTCTTGCGGGACAGGCTGATATCCATGAACAGCATTCCGTTGCTTAGATGCGAGGCCCACTATATCGTAGATTCTGATTGGACGATGGAGATCATAGGACGCCAACTTTGTTCCATCTCGAATAAACGCCATGACTTTTCCTGGATCCCAACACTGAGCATACAAATGGCCGGTGTAGACGTCAAAGAGAGTTACTGTGTTACCGTGATGAACAGCGATGAGTCGGTCACCAAGGGATGGGTCATTTAGGGCATCACACCGGGCATTGTGATGGGCTTACCACAGAGTTGACCAGTTCGTGTGTCCCAGACTCGGACGTCGCTGTCCTTGCAACGTGCAAAGAGTTTCCCGTCAGGTGAGTATGCCCCATAACCCCCGCCACGATACACTTCATCGGTAAAGTGGATACGATCAAACTGGGCAGTCTCGTGATTCCAAGAATAACATAAGACGGGATCAGCGAAGATGACGGTCAATCCATCGGGTGCCAGGAATATATCCAAGCATTTGTTGATATGTAGAGATGACATGCATTCACTGTGATCCTTCAGCTTCCAAACCTGGAGCAAGCCTGAGATCTCATCCGAGTCATCGTCTTGTAGGAGGGCACATATAACCAGGTGATTACATGTTGGGAAGGCAGCCTCCCGTAGCCGGACACGTCCTCCTTTGGGCCAGAGATCGAATGAGAGACGATTCTCCGGGTGCATTATATCACATATAGTGACGCGATCACCGGTGAAAACAGCTATTTGTTTGTCATCTGCGGAAAAGGCGACCTGTATCCAGCCTCTGTGCTCAACATCCATAGACCCTACAACCTCCCAAGTAGTTGTATCCCGCAATTCAACGTAGTGAGGTCGCCGTGATCTTGGAGCTACCATCTTTCCAGAGGGCGAGAATCCAATGATTTCCGGTCTATCTGTGACATTTTGAATGACAGGCTGACTGCTCCCAAAATCCTCCATGTTCCACATCCCAACAGCTCCATCCCTACTTCCCACAAAGATCCTGTGGCCATCGCGTGATGGACAAATACTCCTAATCCCTGAAGTGTTCAGAGGCTCTGTCTTGAAGATCATATTTGGGCCAGTCATCGAGACTTCCCATGTCTCCACTGTGTCATGTTGTGAGACAAATAGGCGATTGGCGTTGGGTAAATGGATAATAGCTGGAAGAATATATCCGACATCAAGGTCAAAGGATGTCATCTCCTGTGTGTCCAACCTCCAAAGACATTTATGGCGAGACTTCTTAAATGCAGCCATCAAACAGTCACTGGTGAGCGAAAAGCGGAGTGATGAAATGTCGTCCAGGGGATAAGGGAATCGATGAGTGCTTTTGCCATCCTCCAAATTCCACAATTCAACAACATTCTCAGATCGCCTTCCTACAGCGAGATATTGCCCATCAGGAGAGAATCTGGCAATAGAAAAATTCATGACTTCGGCAACAGCAACACCAGTGACCTTAAACAGCCTGTCGGATATATCATTCCCAATATCCCACAGCTTGACCAGGATGCAATTTGAACATGGACCTGTGTCTATTGAGGAAAACGAAGATCCATCTTCATCTATCCAATGCATTGATGCAATCTTTCCCTTATTCCGACCACAGTAGATGAACACGAAATTGAAGCCCTCAATCTGAGATACCTTCTCCCCTTTTTCAATTTCCCAGACTACTGCATGGTGAGATGGTGTTAATCGAGATATGACCAGAATATGCTTCCTGTCAGGACTGAAACAAGCATCTAAAACTCCAGTCCCCAAAAAATAATATCTATTTCTGCTTTCTTCAGACTCAAATGGACCTGAAATACAATGTCTCAGAGTCGCAGACATACGAGGTGGTAATGTATGGTGGTGGTGATGATGATGATGATGATAATAATGATAATGATGTGGAAACAAAAGTCTTTTCATCCGGCGACAAGACAATGCACCACACAGAACCCTTGTGGTGCTCTGCAACAAAGACATTCTTTGGCCATTGAGAAGGTCTGCCATCACTAATGGTAAGAGTATTTGGAAACCTTGGGCGGAATTTTGACGAAGTTTATTTTCCTTTCCTTTCGTCATTACTCCTCCTCCATTTCTAGCATTCCAAATGACGTTCTCTGAACGTCATCTTCATTCTTGTTATTCATTCTTCTCTTGTCTCATTATGTTC
>Ga0153965_1000149_pt1 | contig 13201 bp, 18 predicted proteins | sample TSFL049MetaG_FD_104707 | JGI IMG/M metagenome (GOLD analysis project Ga0153965, IMG submission 104707) | Attine ant fungus gardens microbial communities from Florida, USA - TSFL049 MetaG | ecosystem: Host-associated > Fungi > Mycelium > Unclassified | place: USA: Florida, Paynes | collected... | reverse complement strand
GTCCATGTGCAAACATTGAGGTCTTCATATCTCCACTAATATTAATTGCCTTGAGGTCATTCTAGGCTCATTCTGAGCGTTATGAAGAAGGCTTCTGCTGAGCCTAGAACCGAAGCATCGATCACAGCGGTTTCCGAGATATTAGCGATTTAATAAATGGTAACATGGTAGTTACCAGTTGATCTGCTTAATATCTCGGCCATTATTGATTGCCTCAAGACATGACTGGCATCGATCAAAAGGTCTTCTTAAGAACTTTAAGCTGGTTTTGAGACCGTGGGAATCGTCGAAGATTTGGTGGAGATATGACTGAATGAAGTTTGTGACAGTATATTTCTCTTTGAGCAAACTGCTCATTAATGAATTGTATTGTTGCAGAGACATGGTGCTACATCTCTGCAAGGGTACAGATTTAATGGTCGATCTTACTAAAGTTACATCTGTTGGGACACAAGATCTTTACCCAACCAAACACCTACTGCCCTACTGACTACTGCCCTAATAGTATGGTTAGACTATCACTCCTACGGGGGAGATCCCTAATCTAGATGGCCCACTAGTAGTAACTGTTACTCCTCTGTGTGTACCAACTCACAATGAAGCGCAGCATGAGGTTTATACTAAGAAAAGGACAAGTATTCTATTAAACACCACTTGATTGTAAGGTCAGGTCTCAGTGGTAATACCCAAGCTTGGTACTACACTTCCACTTGCAGTCCCTAACTGACTGCAAAGTCCCCTTAAGCCAAGGGCCTAGCTATGTATGGAGGTAGTTACTGATCGTGGTGATCAGCGACTAAGAGTTGATAAGATGAGAGTTGAGAGTGAACAAAGTCCAAGGTGGATGGTGCTCTAGATGTGGAATCGAGTTCTAATGTCAGACTAGCTAATTCTAAAGCCGGAATTAAGCCAACTGCTCCTTTATCAGCATTTGACAAGGAGAACTTGATAGAGTTCCCATTAGATTCTCTACACTACTTATACAACTACTACATGGTCTATGCACTTCTTTCCCATGCCTATCATGTGACTTATCATGTGACACCATGACTTCTTGTCATGTGACTATGACACTTGTGACATGACACTTTCCCACACTTCCTTCTGTGTAGTAAGTCCAAGATAAAAGAAAAGAAAAAAAAAAGAAATATAAATAATAACTTAGCTGTTTTGCCAAGTCATGACAGTGGGTGGAGACTTGAAGGAAAAATATTTAACAATATTATCCAATAGGAGCATGTCCAGTAGTCATGTGAGTGAAACAGGCATATAAAGAGTTTGTGAATTCTATAATTGAAAACCACAAACTACCTTTGGCATAAGTCAGTTTGATGACACATTGATTTTTGTCTTCAAAGTTAAGAAAGTAATATCTCTTCTTGAGGCTTGTTGCAAAGAATGTTTGCCACTTACAGATTAAATCATCACATACTTTTTTTTTGCTAAATAGATGTAAAATTCTATTGGGGAGAGTTGAGACATTACTGCTTGCTTTTACTTAGTTGTTAATAAGTTTATGTCCTGGCTATTTCATCTTGCTAGAACAATACTAGAAGTGAATTTTGTTCCTGGCATCCTTGCTAAGATAGGATTTAATAGCAGATACTAGTGATATGATCATGCTTTGTGTCATGACTTGGCAAATTGGCTAAGTCATTATTTATATTTCTTTTCTTTTCTTTTCTTTTCTTATTTACAACTACAAGATGAAGCATGCGAAAGTACCATGTGACTTTGTCACAATGTCACAATAGGTCATGTCACAGTCACAGTAGGTCACATGACGAGAGTAACATGAGGACCATAGGAGAGCAAGCGCATAGCCATAGTAGTAAAGTGTATAAGTAGTAGAGAAATGAGCGAGAACTCCATCAAGTTCTCTTTGTCAAACTCTAAACAAAGAGACAGTTGGCTTAATTCTAGTCATCGGACTTTAGATGCTGACACTTTGGAGTGGATCAACTTTAGATTCTAGAATTTTCCTAGCAACAGAGATAGAGTCAGTGATGATAATAATGTCATGGATATTATTGATATCCATGGTAGGAATGAGGCCAATGTAAATAGCCATGAGTTTTGCTTTGATGGACGTGACATTAATAGATTAGGCTTGTAGTTGGTTAATAATGGAGTTGTTGGACCAAATGTAAGTAGCTGCTGTTGTGATATGTAATATCTTGACACTGCCATTAGCAATGATGGTAGTATAATAGAGTAAAACTTATAATGCTTTGAAGACCTGATTAAGATTTTCAAGGTAATGATAGAGGTCTTCATCAGAAGAGAAAGAAGGAGAATAAAAAGTAATTCTACTAGAAAAATGATTGGCTACTCTTAAACCAGGAGAGAAAAGGGAATAAAGAGAATTAAAACATTTATTGATATTATTAAGACGTTTATTGATATCCTTAATGGGACTCTTGAGGTTTGCCTATTGTTTAGTAGTAAGCTTGGATGTGGTGACTCTGTGAGAGGGTTGGTCTTTGGTGTATTGAGTGTCAAGTAAAGAATTAATAGCATAAAAAGGAAAGATGGATGCATAGCATAAGTGATGTCTGCTTTTAAGTTTCCAAAGGTAAAAGATAATAGGGATGAGACCTGCAATGGCCTCAATGTCTTCTGAGGGTAATGTCCAAAAAGTGTCTATGATCCAAAGAGCTACTCTTCACTACATTTTCTTTAGTTCAGCTAAGTTTTTTATGATAGGTGTGTGTTATCGAAGGACTGTGATAGTTTTGAGTGATCACCCTAGGTAAATATTCAAGAAGAACTCAATAGAGTTCCCTATTGCATTCTGTACACTACTAATACTACTTTTACATGGTCTGTGCATAAAAGTCTTGCAGTCACATGTTTTTCCAGAATGTTCTGCAATCACCTGACCTAATCACATGATGTGGTTTACTTAAGTTTCCCATGCTATTTATAGTTTTATCCTATTATATGTCTTGAGATTGTGAATCAACTGTTTAAAAGCACAGGAAGTTATTTTCTTTTTAGGGCTCTTATAACAGTATGCCCTTGAAGAACCATAGCTAAAACCCATACAAGGCAATTGGTAAAACATATGTTCTGTATAGAAATTGTTTTTGGATGAGAAGAAGGCCCCTTGAAGAGTTTCCTAGCATTTTCATAGCATTAAGGGTGGAAAGGCATTTTATAGTATAGAAATGCATATGATAATGAAAGTTGAGTTTGTAGTTAAAACAGAATCCCAAGTACTACCAGATGGGTTTAGGAGAGATAATAGGTCCTCTTACCAAGGAAAGGTCAATAGAGGGGTTAGGAGGATAATAAGACCTCGTAAAATGAAAGAGCTTGGTTTTGCTATGTTTCATCATAATGTTACACCATTAGAGAATTTTCTATGGAAATATAGCATAAAATGTTGTGAAATGGAGTTGTAGGATGGTTTGACTTGGAATAATATATTCCATTGCAAACCAGTGAGTACAAATAATAAACTATTAACTTAATATACTACATTGAAAAAGAAATATTCTAGAAGGTTCTTGAACCTTCAGGTACATTATGACATTGACTTGATACTCCAACATAGAATACATATTATACCCCTGAATTTCACTATTGAAACCTACTCTAAATATCTTTTACAAGTCCTAGATATAATATAGACCCAAAACCAGGTACTTATGTTAGGTAGTTGCCAAGCTGCCACATGCTAGAATAGTATATACCTTGGGAGACAAGACTAATGAGCTAGCATTAAGTTTCTCAGATACAAACTATCAATATTCAAGCTCTAGAAATTAGAGGCTCAGAGATATCTTTGGAATATAAGATAATTTCAATCTAGAGCAAACTTAGACTAATATGACACCAAGACAACAGATCAAAAGTCTATCAGTAACTAGTGATTCTATCACTACTGGACTCAGTCAAGAAATAGACATACTGCTAGATAACAATTGCATTACTGATGCTTGTACATACTATTATATGTTTCTAGACCATATTCAAAGTAAAAGGAAGCCAGTTTGGGGATCAGGGAATGATGGACAGAAGTAAAGTATAAAGGTAGAACAGAATCACATGGTCATGTCTAGGAGATATGGAGGACAGGAAGGTGACGTCTGTCATGGTTGCATGGCAGTATCACAGAGAAGAGATATAAGAGAATATAGTAGAATAAAGGATTTCCTTCTCTATTTCTTTTTAATTGAGTCTCCAACATTTGTAATATTCTAATATATTTCTTAGAGTGGAGATTGATAAGAGAACCTCCTTGGTCCTTGTCTTTATCTTAGAAGCTCTTGAGGTTGTAAATGCAATTCTCTTGAGTATATAAGAGGTAATCTTGGTAAGAGGTTAAGTTGGTGAATGTTTCCTATCATATACCCTATTCTTTCTTGAGGCAAGATGCAGTGGTTGCTTAAACAACCTTTTATGTATTATGACTTAGCAAAATAGCCAAGTCATTTTTTATTTTTTATTTTTTATTTTCATTTTCATTTATTTAGTTGAATCACTACTATAAAGGTGAAGTGTGGGAAAGGAGTCATATTACTGTTATGGAATGTCACATCACAGGTCACAACACATGACAGGATAGTCACATGATGAGTAACATGAGGACTATGGGAGATAAAGTGCATAGCTATAATAGTAGTTGTATATATAGTATAGAAAGTCAAATGGGAACTCTATCAAGTTCTCATTAACTCAGATAAGGAAGGTGTCTAAGTCATCTCAGGCTAAGTCACTATACTATGGAGTAGTAGGCCTGAAAAGCCTGGCTAATCATTAACTTAGATCATATTACAGCTATAAGATTTGGTGTGGGGTGCAAATAAGGGCTTGATTGAGTATGATAATGTTATGAACATCAAGTGGGACTACAACTATTATCAGCCATGGTCTGATAATGAGTGGCTAGTAGATGAGATGTTGGCAATGTTAGATGAGGACATTACTATGCAATAATCTAAAGACTCTAAGAGACGATAGACTCACAGAATGAACAAGACTCTTTGGAGAAATCTTGGACAATTCTCTTCCTATCTTTGGACATGGGCTAAATAGGACAACATTGGACTAACCTATTATTAGACACTAACTCGACTTGTTACCTTCATCACTTCTATCATTAGACTGTCACTTAACTAGTTACCTATAGTTACAACTAGCGTTACTATATTGTAACATAGTCACAATACCTAGTTAGGATAAATACAGACCAGAAAGAGAAGGGAACAGTAAGTTCTCTTTTTCTGTATTCCCTCTGTAAAATCTTACTCTGAGGAATCAGTACTCTTACTTGTCTTAGGACAATTTCAAGAGTACTACTTAAAGTCTCATTGACATCTCTCCCCTGATATAACTTCATTAAAAACCTTAACTGGATCCTCTGACGAGAAGCATGAAGATATCAAGTGTTAGATATAGGCTTCAAGTTGAAACACATATTCAACTGGAGGTCTAAAGTCTTAACAATTAAGAGAGAACTTCCTTCTTTATCATAAGTGACATCGTTTGCTGAAGTCGTAGTCACTGACTCCTATTGCTTTGTGCTGTATTGTCAACACCCCACTAGTTCTCATTGTCTCATGCTAATCCCTGAGCTCTTATTGCTTCACGCTATAGCCAGAACAATGTTGTAATTATGGATAGAACATCTATAACATCGACATTATTAGGTCATATATGGACCACCAAGGATAGTAACCTCATGACCAAGACCAAGCATACCACTCTCTCTCAAGATACCTTTATCAAGTACTTTTAAGACCCAATATTCACAAGATCCATTTATGAAGAAACAAGTAAAAGACTTGTTCAGACAATCCTAGATTACTACCCCAGCATATGTCAAAACAACCCATCTCTACCTCAAGACAACACAGACAATACCCAACTATCCCAATTGAATGAAACACCTCTCAACAATCTTCTTTCTCACAACTCAGACCCAGAACCTCTTTAACAAACTCAGAATCAGAACATGACCTTGAACCCCTCACTAGACAATCAGACACACAACAAAAGACCTTTAAATAATACCTCTACTCTGAGATATCTCAACCAACAAATACCTTCCTCAACTTCCATCAAACCAGCAGGAATTCTTGGACAAAGAACCTTTGGATTGTCATCAAGGAACTCTGACAACTCATTCTATAATGTCTTCAGAAAACCCCTAATAGATTCACCTAATATCTTAGCAATAACCTTCTCAATAACAACCTAGGAACATTCAGAAATGGAAAGAAGACTGTTTGCTCTACATGCTTGCCTATAACAACAACTTTCCAGATGAATACACCACAATCATGTTCATGCTCTACCATATGGACAAGAAAGCCCTGGTCTGGAGAATAGAATTTATGGTAGCCTATACAATCTTAGGACAAGGTATCCATCTCAAAACCATAGATAACTTTCTTGCAGCCCTCGACTCAGCTTTTCAACCATTCAATATGGAAGGAGATACCTTGTGGCAGTTATATGCTCTCAAACAACTATTAAGACCAGTAGATGAATATGTCTCTGAGTTCAGAGTATTTGCTACCAGAGCAGAACTTACCAATATCTCGCAACTCATTTACTTATTCCAACAAGGCCTAGATCCCAATATTGCCATACAAACCATTCAACAAGGACCTGATAACAATCTCCAAGCATGGATTAAAGCAGCAAAACAAGGAGAAGAGATTATCTATATGGAAAGAATCTATCTGGGTGGAAAACAGACAAAATGCCCCAATAGAATTCTGGCCAAAGAAAAATACTGTCATGACTTGGCAAAACGGCTAAGTCATTATTTAATATTCTTTTCTTTTTCTTTTCTTTTATTTTCTTATTGATGGATGTATGAGATAAAAGTGACTCATATGGAAGTGTGGGACTTTAGTACAGGGTTAGGGTTAGCCATTTGTATAAGTAGTGTAAGAAATCCAATGGGAACTCTATCAAGTTCTCCTTGTCAAACACTGATAAAGGAGCAGTTGGCTTAATTCCAGCTTTGGAGTTGGCTAGTCTGACACTAGAACTCGATTCCACATCTAGAGCACTGTCTGCCTTGGACCTTGCTCATCTTATACTCTCATCAATCTGACCCTTGGCCACTGATTACCATGGTCAGTAGCCACCTTCATATATAAGTGGGCCCTAGCTTTAAGGGGACTTTGTAGTTAGTTAAGGACTGTAAGTGGAAGGGTGGTACCAAACTTGGGTATCATTTCTAAGATCTGACCTTACAAATGAGCGGTGTCTAAGTAGTATACTTGTATTCTCTTTCTTAGTATAAACCTTGTGCTGCAACTCCATTGTGAGTTGGTATATGCAGAGGAGTGACAGTTATCTTTAGAGGTCTGTCTAGATTAGGAATCCCATCCATTGGGTGATAGACAAAGTACTATTAGGGCAGTAGTTAGTAGGGTAGTAGATGTCTGGTTAGGTGAAGATCTTGCACCCCAACAGACGTAACATTAGTAAGATCAACCATTAAATCCATACCATTAGAGACGTCGCCACAATGTCTCAAATACAATACAAAGAACTTATGAGCAACTTGCTTAACGAAAAGCGTGCCCTTGCTAAGTTAAGGGCAGAGTTGGAAGGAAGGAAGGGGAAGCTGTGTTGACGCTGTAAGAAGTTTGGGCACCTGGCCCAAAACTACAGGAATAAAAAGGAAGAGAAAAAGGGAACTGTCGTTCCCCAAAATAAATTTGAAGTATTGAAGAGCAGAGTGATGCAGTGTGGAGAAGAAGAGAAAATGGTAAGGCGAATGGGAGTGGTGGAAGTTGAGTGCTTTGAATGCAGAAAGAAGGGACACAAATGCAGGAAATGCCCACTGTGGATAAAGAGGAAGAATAAAGAGAGAGCAGTGCATGTGGCAAAGTCATGAAAGGTATAGCAAGAAGAGAGGCTGGTGTACCCCATAAGGGGAAAGGTGTAGGAAAAAAAAAGGAGGCTGAGAAGAGTAGAAGAAAGCGAGGCAGCGTGTCCTATAAGGGGAAAGGCGCAGCAAGAGGAGTAGAGAAGGAGCTTAGGGGAGGATTTGAGAAAGAGAGCTGAGTGGTACTATGGGCTGACAGTACCACAAGACACAGAATTGTAGGAGTTAGAATGGCACGGCCAAGGGGCTATCGTTACATATTTGAAGTGCCCAAGATATAGCAGCAGAGGGTATTATACAGAAGACAATCAGGGACAAGGGGTAGTTCCCTATTGGAAAAGAGAGAAAATAAGTTGGTGTGGATGCAAAGGAAAAGAGAAGCAGAGCAGCGCACAAGCAAGAGACTCAAGAGGTACAACAAGGGAGGAGAAAGCGGCATATGGTCAGGAGAACTGGAAAGCACAGCAAAAAAGGGGGGTAGTCAATAGGAGGTTAGGAGAACCTTCAAAATGTTGAGAGAAGTGTGGTTGAATATTGGAGTGGAGAAGATAGATACATATGAAGGCATAATAATAAAAGCGCTTTTGAATAGTGGCACAATGGGAATGTTTATGGACAGGAAGACAGCAGCTAGGCATGGGTTCAAGCTGCAGAAGTTATAAAGACTATTAGTTGTCAGGAATATAGATGGTACCAACAATAGTGGAGGGGCCATTATGCACCAAGTAGAGTGCAACGTGTTCTATAAAGGCCAAAGAATAAGGATGGACATATGTAACCTGGGGAAAACAAAGGTGATATTGGGCATACTATGGTTAGCAGCCCACAACCTAGAAATAAACTGGGAGACAGGGGAAGTTAAAATAACAAGATGCCCACCCTTGTGTGGTGGAAGAAGTCAAAAGAAAGAAAAGGTCAAAAGGATAGCAACAGAGAAAGAAGAGAAAATTGTCCACTGGGTGATAGACGACAAAGAAGACTGGAAAAGAGAGGAGGAGATAGAAGAGGACCACAGGAAAATCGAGAAGATGGTCCCAAAGAAATTCTTGAAGTGGAGAAAAGTGTTTGGGAAGGTAGAGTTAGAAAGGATGCTGACGAGAAAAGTTTGGGATCATGCCATAGATCTCAAGGAGACATTTAAACCACAAAAGGGAAGGATTTATCCTTTATCCAAAAATGAGAGGGAAGAAGTCCAGAATTTTGTGGAAGACCAGTTGAGGAAGAGATATATCAGACTATCAAAATCTTCTCAAATGTTGCCAGTATTCTTTGTAGGCAAGAAGGATGGTAGTAAGAGGATGGTGATAGACTATCGCAATCTGAATGATTAAATAATAAAGAACAACTACCTACTCCCATTAATTACAGAGTTAATTGACAATATAGGGAGTAAGAAAGTGTTCACGAAGCTGGATCTCAGGTGGGGGTTCAACAACATAAGGATAAAAGAAGGAGACGAGTGGAAGGGAGCGTTTATAATGCACATAGACTCATTTGAATCAACAGTCATGTTTTTCGGAATGACAAATTCACCAGCAACATTTCAAGCAATGATAAATGAAATACTGAGAGACTTAATTAACGAAGGAAAAGTAGCAGCGTTTGTAGACGATGTGTTGGTAGGAACAGAGACAAAGAAGGGACACGATGAAATAGTGGAGAAAATACTGAAGAGGTTAGAGAAGAATGACTTATACATCAAGCTGAAAAAATGTGTGTAGAAGGCAAGAAAAATAGGATTCCTAGGGGTCATCATAGGACCCAATGAAATAGAAATAGAGGCAGAAAAGGTAGATGGAGTGCTTAATTGGCCACAGCCAAAAAATATAAAAGACATCAGGAAATTCTTGGGCCTTGCAAATTACTATAGGAGGTTCATTAAAGACTTCGCCAGAGTAGCTAGGCCAATGAATATGCTTACATGAAAGGATGAGAAGTGGCAATGGAAGGAAGTGCAACAGAAGGCATTTGAGGAGCTAAAAAAAGTCTTCACTAGTAAACCAATACTAATAGCACCAGACTTAGACAAAGAGTTCAGGGTAGAAGCTGATGCTTCAAACTATGCTACTGGAGGAGTACTCTTGATAAAGTGCTTGGACAGAAAGTGGAGGCTGGTCACCTTTATTTCAAAATCTCTAAGCAATACAGAAAGAAACTATGAGATTTACGATAAAGAAATGTTGGCAGTAGTCAGATATCTAGAGGCATAGAGACACTTCTTGGAAGGTACAACAGTGAAGTTCGAGATCTGGATAGATCACAAGAATCTCGAGTGTTTCATGAAAGCTCAGAAGTTAAATCGAAGACAAGCAAGATAGGCTCTATACCTATTTAGATTTGACTTTACGTTAAAGCATGTTCCAGAAAGTAAGATGGGAAAAGCAGATAGTCTGAGCAAGAGACCAGACTAGGAAATCAGAGTGGAAAGGGATAACGAGGAGAAGACGTTAGTGAAACCAGAGTGGCTAGAAGTGAGAAAGACAGAAGCAGTAGAAATCATAATAGACAGAGTAGATCTATTAGAGGAAGTTAGAAAGTCCAAAGTAAAGGATGATGAAGTGGTAAAGGTAGTAGAGGAAATGAAACAAGTGGAAGTAAAAATGCTGAGAAATGAAGAGTAGAGAGAAGTAGACAGCGTTATGTATAAAGAGGGAAAGGTCTACATGCCAAAAGATGAAAAGTTGAGGACAGGAATCATTAGACTATACCACGATACACCAATAGGAGGACATGGAGGACAGTAGAAGACAGTGGAGTTGGTCACCCATAATTTCTGGTGGCCAGGAATAATGAAGGAGGTGAAGAGATATGTGGAAGGGTACAATACCTATCAGCACAATAAAAACTGCACAGAATAACCAGTGGACAAGTTAATGCCCAACTCTATTCTGGAGAAACCTTAGATGCATATATTAGCAGACTTTATCACTAAGCTGCCTTTAGCATAAGGATATAATAGTATCCTAGTAGTAGTGGATCGGCTAACTAAGATGGTCCACTTTATACCAACTACAGAGAAGACATTGGCAGAAGGATCAGTGAGGTTGTTTAGGAATAATGTGTGGAAGTTACATAGTTTACCCAAGAGTATCATATCAAATAGGGACCACAGTTTGTGGCAGGGTTAATGAGAGAGCTGAATGAGATGTTGGGGATTAAGAGTAAATTGTCGACGGTGTTCCACCCTCAAACAGACGGACAAACAGAAAGGATGAACCAAGAGTTAGAATAGTACTTAAGAATGTTCATCAATCACAGGCAAGAGCAGTGGCCAGAGTAGCTAGGAATAGTAGAGTTTGCATATAACAATAAAGTGCACTCAAGTACTAGGACGTCGCCTTTCAAGGCAAATTATGGGCAAGATCCCAGGATGGGGTTCAAGGGAAAAAAGAAGGGGAAATATGCAGGGGCAGAGAAATTCATTGAGAAGATGAAGGAAATACAAGAAGAGGCAAAAGTGGCGCTAGGAAAAGCGCAAGAGGATATGAAGAAATATGCCGACAAGAAGAGATCGGATATAGAAGAGTATAAAGTAGGGGACTTGGTCATGCTTAGCACTAAGGACCTGAAATATCAGATGGTCAGGAGGAGAACAGAAAAGTTGACGGAGAGGTTTGTTGGCCCTTACAAAATCAAGGAGATAGTATCATCGAACACAGTTAAATTAGAACTACATAGTATAGTAAAAATACATCTGGTAGTGAATGTTAGTAGAATACAAAGATACATAGGCCAGGTAGAAGGACAAAGGAAGGAGTAGCTGGCTCTAGTAATAATTAAGGGGGAAGAAGAATGGGAGGTGAAACGAATACTAAATAAGAGAAAGGTTAGAGGGAAGGATAAGTATTTAGTACATTGGAAAGGATTTACGGCGGAGTCCAATACTTGGGAAGGAAGAGAGAATTTGAAGAATGCACAAGAGGTAATCAAAGAATTTGAAAAGGAATATTGGCGAGACATGGAAGATGTGGCACAACAAGAACACGAAGAAACAATGTTCAAGCATAGAGAACTACCTAGAAAGTTCACAGCAAAAATGCTATATAAGTGGTCGGACAAGCAATATAACCAGGAATATTAGGGGAGATTAGAAAGGAATTGGAGACAATGGAAGGGTAAGAAACTAGCAAGAAAAGAGATAATGAAGACAATCCCGAAAGAGGAAAAAACTAAGGAAGAAAAATCAGGAGTTTGAGAATGGACAGAGAAAGATGAAGACAAAATGGGCAACATGGTGGACCTATATTATGAGTTGTAGAAAAATTCCTCAGGACAAGGAAACTTAAGAGGGGGGTGGTGTTATGACTTGGCAAAATGGCTAAGTCATTATTTAATATTCTTTTCTTTTTCTTTTCTTTTATTTTCTTATCGATGGACACACAAGATAAAAGTGACTCATATGGAAGTGTGGGACTTTAGTACAGGGTTAGGGTTAGCCATTTGTATAAGTAGTGTAAGAAATCCAACAGGAACTCTATTGAGTTCTCCTTGTCAAACACTGATAAAGGAGCAGTTGGCTTAATTCTGGCTTTAGAGTTGGCTAGTCTGACAAATACTACACAAATCCAAACTGGCTTTAACCCCATAATGACTATAAAGACCCAAATGCTATAGACATCAATAACTTACAAATTATACCAGAGAACTACAAGAATACTCTCCAGGATCAAGAAGACTCTAATAACAAATAAGAAACTATCAACCAATGCATCTAGAAGCTGGTATATCAAACCTTTGACAATATTCTTACCAAAGATCAAAAGAAGTTGTTCAAGAAAGAGAAATGCTTCAGTTGTAGAACACTAGAACATTTTGCTACCCAATGCCTAAGAAAACCCAACTTCAAAACTCTACCCTGTAACAAGACCTACAAGACTAAGAAGAATCTTCTCACCAAAAAGACTAACAAAAAAGAGACTTTGTAGAAAACATCCCAGAAGAAGAAATCCTAACAACCAACTCTGACTCTAGCAATGAAGAGAAGGATTTTCCCCAAAGTGATTAGAAACTACACTTAACTCGCTCAATGTTTCCAGCACAAAGGACAATGACAGACAAGTAAACAGACTATATATAAAAGACATTGTAGAAATATAATTGAAGCCATGTCAATCTAACACCCTCTACTCACTCACACAAGTGCTTTTAGGAAAGAAAACTATGGACACCCTATCGTTAATCAACTCAGAAGCAGGACTCGACCTAATCAACAGGACCCTTGTCAAGGACTAGAGCCTACCAAGAAGAAAACTCAAAAAACCCCTTGTGATATGAAACAGAGATAGAAGTATAAACAAAAACAAAAAAATAACTGACTATGTCAAATTAGATGCAATTATTGAT
>Ga0153965_1000148_pt1 | contig 13227 bp, 13 predicted proteins | sample TSFL049MetaG_FD_104707 | JGI IMG/M metagenome (GOLD analysis project Ga0153965, IMG submission 104707) | Attine ant fungus gardens microbial communities from Florida, USA - TSFL049 MetaG | ecosystem: Host-associated > Fungi > Mycelium > Unclassified | place: USA: Florida, Paynes | collected... | reverse complement strand
TATTTGATTACCTCCCCAGTGCCTACTTGTTTAGTGCACAACTGTGAAACATCTCGGAGATTATTCTATTCCCACTTGTTGTCACTCTTGTCTCAAGATCAAATTCCCTTTGATCCCCATCAATGCTATTGTTGCAATTCCCTTCCATAATGATAGCAAGGCCATCAATTATTTTATCCAGTTTGCCAAGTTTCAGAATCGTATCAGGTAGGATGATAGATCACTTTGAAAGGTAGTAAAGGACACCATCCCAAACCATATCCATGATGAACTGAGGTTTAGTCACGAAGATGTCTCGACCTTTGAGGGGTTGAAGAGGGCTGTAATGAGGATCGATAATGATTTCTGGAAGTGGCATCAGGAAGAGAAACACAAATTTCAGGTGGCGAGATCCATGCAGAGTTACTTACCAAAATCGCCTAGACCCACTCAAGAAAGACTGTTCCCTGGCCAGGATGGCCTCACGCCATCAGATAAGGCACCCTGGTGTTACACTGCAAGCGAATTTTCCATGGAAGATAACATTTGATATGCTTTATACCAATGAATTCGTAATTCGAGTTCACTCTAGAGCCCTTTCTATACCCTCAGAACATAATACCATATAATGAGGACATTGAGCAAGTAATAACCAAACTAGAGCTCATGTCGAGACCTCGGGAGGCAAGCAGGATGAGCTGGCATCAGGTTTAGGAAGAAAGTCATAAAAGGACTACGCTCTAGATCTATCATAGAATGGGACCGACTTAGAGATATGGTGGATTGGGACTTTAGAACCAGTAGTGTTTGAATGACAGACTTAGATAAATAGACCCTGGTTGCAATTAAGCAGTGATGGCATCAGATCAATTATATTTAGATAAATGAGCACTAGGACGTGACTCAGAGATACTAGACATTGAGTGGGGTTTACTGACTACTATAAGGGGACACCTTCATCCCAACCCCTAAACGGCATGACAACACTCCGGAGCTACTCTAGCCTGTTTACTAGTGATACTTAAACACACTAGTTTAACTCTGATCTCAGAGACCCTGAATGCAGAACCAGTATATAGTATAGAACATCCCTCCAGGAGCCTCATCCTAATCTCTGAGGATTCTTCTGGAGGTAAGTTGTATCATAACCACAGACTGTAATATAGCTGAGAATTCTTCTGGAGTCTTGTGCCCCAGTCACCCTTACAGCAGATTAGGATCCTTAAAACGGAGTCTTGGACTATCCCAGTAGACAGCCATCCAATAGGTTGCTCTTCCCTGTTATATCTAGCCCTCCGGAAACTCCGCTCCCCAGATGTCGTTGCCTCTGGACACCTCCCAAGGCATAGCTGACACCTTAGGGTACCTGCAACATCATCTTCACGAGCTAACAGAGAGACAAAATGTCTCTGAAAATAACATCAACATCACCCTGGTGGCCTTGACCGTGCAGCTGCAGCAGCTCATGCAACTAGTGGCTAATCCCCCCCCTCCGCCCGTATCAAACACCCCTCCTCCACCTGTACCATCCTCTCTGGCGTCTCTACCCCCCACTCCGATAGCAAGACGAATGCGTCCTAAGCTCTCCTGCCCTCTGGACTTTGGCGGAAAACATCACAACGGCCATGCATTTCTAAACTCCTGCTCCCTGTACATCCGCCTGGCCCCGGAACAGTTCCACGACGAAGAAGAGAGGATTCTTTGGGCCCTCATGTTCTTCAAAAGTGGTTGTGCTGCCAAGTGGTCCGAAAACGTGTTTTGTCAGGAAGTGGACACTGGCGTTTTCCCCATCCAAACCTGGAGAGACTTCGAGTAACAATTCTGGGTTCACTTCTTCCCAGTTAATGTGGAAGCAGACGCAATCAATGCTCTGGAGGGTACCTCCTATCACTAAGGAGGCCGGACAGTGGACAACTATCTGGACAACTTCCAGGCCCTGGTCTCCGATACAGGTTACACAGATCCCTGGATGCTAGTAGTAAAGTTTCAGCAAGGTCTCAGGTTAGGAATTCAAAACCAGATCGCTACTATGCCCTATGGATGACCAGCCAATACCGACCCCGACGCGTAGTACAGAGCAGCACAGAGGATTGACCAGGCGCGCCTCGCCAATGAGGCCTTTCAGTCCATATCTCGCTCTGTCTCCTCCGCACTGCCTAAGACTGTCTCTACCCGACCCTCACCTTTGTCCGTGACAAGGTTGCCCTCCATTCTGCCTCTTCCAGTCACTCCAAAGCCTCCGCCGCCCGCTCCGTCTATGGGAATCTCTATGGACGTCAACACGACTAGGAAGACAAGGTCCCTGCCTCCGCGAGGGTGTTACCAATGTGGAGACGCAAATCACTTAGTCCGAGACTGTCCTCACTGCATGGATGTCCGTTAACTCACCGCGGAACAACAGGAGGAGCTGATTAAAGATCTGTTGGCATTGAAAGACACAGTTCCGATTGAAGAGTCTTGTCCCCCGGAGGAGGAAGAGGATTTTGCGTAGTGCAGCCGGCGATAAGTGCGCCCCAGTCACCAGTAAATAAGTTCACTGTATTGACTATAGAAGACTCCAATACAATTGACAGTGAACCAGTAGATGCACCGCCTCTCACCCCCCTGATCCCCACTCCGCTCCGTAAACCTAAGTGGGAGAGGAGGCTGCCCAAGCTCCTCTCTATCAGTGCCTTGGATGCACAAGGAACTTCCTTACTCCTGCCAGTGGAAATTGGAACTATGGACACAAGTGAACTCCACTCCGTCAAAGCCCTCTTGGACAGCGGAGCAACTGGAAGCTTCATTGACAGGGACTTCGTCTGTTCGAAAGGGATAAACACTCAGACCCTCTTACGCAACATCCCAGTCTTCAATGTCGATGGTTCCCCCAACAAAGCAGGACAGATCTCTGAGGTCGTAGACGTACTTCTCCGTTACAAGACTCACTCCGAGAGGATGCTTTTGGCCATCTCTGGACTTGGGAAACAGAGTCTGATTCTAGGTTACAACTGGCTCAAGGACCACAACCCCAAGGTTGACTGGGAAAAGGGAGAAGTCAAAATGACCCGTTACCCTCTCTAGTGTGAAGGAGGATGTGCCCTGTGGAAGGAACAGACCCACCAGAAGAGGACTGAACTCTGAGCCCTCCGATTGTGTCATGATGGACCCGCGCCCCTTTTCCAAGAAAAGCCAGAGCTCGAAGAAACGCCTCCACAAACACGTAGCCTTGACTGGGGGCTTGGAGACCGACTGTTTCTTACACGCATCTTCCCGGAACTTACTGAGGTCGACCTCTGAGCCACAGCTACGACCTCCCAACGTCTTGCAGAGGGAGCCAGATGCAGTAAGAAGACACTTGCCGCTACCACCCTGTTGCCCACCTATGTCACGGAGTTCCAATCTGTATTCACCAAAGTGGACTTTGACATACTGCCAGAGCATCATAAATGGGATCACATTATCGAACTGATCCCCAGAGTGGAGCCTAAGTCATCAAAGGTCTATCCCCTGTCCCCGTTGAAGCAAGAGGAGTTGGACACTTTCCTGGAGGAAAACCTCCGTACCGGATGGATCTGACCTTCCAAATCCTCCATCGCAGCTCCCGTGTTCTTCATCAAGAAGAAAGATAGTTCACTCTAGCTAGTCCAAGACTATCATGTGCTGAACGCTGTGACCGTCAAAAACAGGTATTCTCTCCCCCTCATCTCTAAACTCGTCTCCCAGCTCCGCAGAGCCAAGTACTTCACAAAACTTGACGTCTGGTGGGGGTTCAACAATGTGCGCATCAAGCCCGGAGACAAATGGAAGGTGGCCTTCTGTACCAATCGCGGCCTCTTTGAACCCCTCGTGATGTTCTTTGGGATGACCAACAGCCCTGCTACCTTCCAAACTATGATGAACGATATTTTCAGAACTCTCATAGCCAAAGGGATCATAGTAGTGTACTTAGACGACATTCTGATCTTTACGAGGACGGAAGAGGAACACGAACAAGCAGTCTAGAAGGTCTTGGAAGTACTGGCGGAACATAAGTTATTCCTCCACCCAGAGAAGTGTGAGTTCCATCGGAAGGAGATCAAATACCTTGGACTGGTCATCTCAGAAAACAAAGTTGCGATGGACCCAGTTAAAGTTGCTGGAGTCTGTGATTGGCCCACTCTGGAGAACCGGACTGACATGCAAGCTTTCATAGGCTTCGTCAACTTCTACCATCGCTTTATCTGAGATTTCTCAACCATAGCCAGACCCCTCTTCGACCTCACGTGTTCTGACTAAGCTTGGAACTGGGATGCCAAAGAGCAGGAAGCCTTTGAAGGTCTCAAGATGGCAGTGACCACTGCTCCGGTTTTGGTATCACCCCAGGACTCAGAGCCCTTCCGTATTGAGGCTGACAGTTCTAACTTCGCCTCCAGAGCTGTCCTTTCTCAGCGACTGCCCAGAGAAGAGAAGTGGCACCCAGTAGTGTTTTACAGCAAGTCCCTGTCTCCGGTGGAGTGGAATTACAAGATTCATGACAAGGAGATGCTCGCTATCATCTGTGCACTAGAAGAGTGGAGGCATTTTCTAAAGGGAGCCCAACACCCGGTGAAGATCTGGACAGACCACAAGAATCTGGAGTACTTTATGACAGCTAAGAAACTCAACCGTCGCCAGGCTCGCTGGTCCCTGTACTTAGCCCGTTTTGACTTCAAGTTGACCCACTGACCAGGACGTTGCATGGGGAAGCCCGACGCGTTATCATGGAGGCCAGACCATGGCAAGGGAGCCTCCGACAACAAAGACGTGGTCCTCCTATGACCAGAGCTCTTGGCAATCCGAGCCCTCGAAGGAGTCCAGATGGAGGGACCAGAGAAGAACATCCTTAAGGAAATTCGTCAAGGGAACCAGAGAGGTGACCAGGAAGAGCCAGTGGCAAAAGCAGCAAGAGAACTCCGGCAAGCAGCGAGTAAAATGGTCCGCTCCGTGGAATGGTCGGAGGAAGAAGGACTACTCCAGTTCAGAGGCAAGATCTATGTTCCCCAGAACACGGACTTGCGAAGGCGAGTGGTCTCGCTGTGCCATGATACAAAGGTTGCCAGACACCCTGGATGCTGGAAAACACTGGAGTTAGTCTCTAGGGATTACTGGTGACCACAAATGTCTAGGTACATTGGACAGTACGTCAGCACCTATGACCTCTGCCTCAGGATGAAACTGACGAGGCAGACTCCAGTAGGCGAATTGCACCCTCTCCGAATCCTAGACTTGTGGTAGAACACGCTTAGCGTTGATTTTGTAGTGGAACTTCCCTCCTCCTCTGGACACGACGCAGTAATGACAGTGGTGGATTCAGTGTCGAAACGAGTACACTTTATTCCAACGCACATGACGGTGACAGCGGAAGGAGCAACCAGACTTTTTCTACATCAAGTCTGGAAGCTCCACAGTCTTCTGAAGTGTGTAATCTCGGACTGCAGACCTCAGTTCATAGCTTGCTTCACCAAGGAACTTTACCACCTGCTAGGAATTAAGTTGGCGTCTTCCACAGCCTGGCATCCTCAAACCAACGGACAGATGGAGCACGTGAACCAAGAGTTAGACCAGTACCTCCGGCTCTTTGTGAACAAGAAACAAGACGACTGGTACAATCTCTTACCCACAGCGGAGTTCCAGCACAACAATCACGTCCACTCCGCTACTCAACAACCTCCGTTCTTCCTCGACACTGGATGGCTTCCTTGTATGGGCTTCAAACTCCAACAGAACCCTTCCGGTCTAGAGACAGTCAATGAGTTCATGGAGAGGATGAGGATGGCAATTGAAGAAGCAAAATCTGTGATCTGCAAAGCACAGGATGACGTGAAAAAATACTATGACTGACGAAGAACTCCGGCTCTGGTGTTCAAACCTGGTGACAAAGTTTTCCTCGATGCATCAGACATCTGGACTATGCGCCCTTCGCAGAAACTCTCGCATCGACGACTGGGCCCCTTTGTAGTGGAAAGACAGATCAGACCCATGGCCTATTGCTTAAGACTGCCACACCGGATGAAGCAACTCCATCCAGTGTTCAATGTAGTAAAGCTCACTCTGGCTCCGGACGACCCGATTACAGGCTGGAAAACAGAGGACCACCCACTGCCCATAGTCATCGACGGAGAACCAGAGTGGGAAATAGAAGAGATACTCAACAGTCGTTGGCACCAGAGAAGATTCCAGTACCTCATCAAGTGGAAGGGATATGGCCGTGAACACAATTCCTGGGAGTCTGCCTCCGAAGTCTCCACTCTGGAACTCACAGCAGAGTTTCATTGCAAACACCCTGGGGCTCCGAGACATATCTGACACACAGAGTTCGACAACATTTTTCATTCCGAGACGTAGCAATCTTGAAAGGGGGATGAATATAAGAGGACACCTCCATCTTAACCCTTAAACGGCATAACAACACTCCAGAGCTACTTTAGCCTGTTTACTAGTGATACTTAAACACACTAGTTTAGCTCCAATCTCAGAGACCCTGAATGCAGAACCAGTATATAGTGTAGAACATCCCTCCAGGAGCCTCATCCTAATCTTTAAGGATTCTCCTGGAGGTAAGTTGTATCATAACCACAGACTGTAATATAGCTGAGGATTCTCCTAGAGTCTTGTGCCCCAGTCGCCCTTACAACTACTTAATAGATAACCAATGAGGTCCTTCTTACAAAGCAACACCAAAGGAAGTGATGGGAGATTAAGAAGGATATTCTAGAGAGAAGCGACAACAAAGATGCATCATCTTTGATAGGAATAATTTGATGAAGAGAATGCATCATCGCTAGGAATTGGGATGGGCTTAGCACGAGAAGAGGTTGAAGGCACATCAAAAGTAGTAATAGTTTTCTTTTTATATTTTATTCCTTGAGTTTCAGGGCTTTGTAATCATTTTAATGTAGTATCCAGTGTGTAGTTGGATAAGAGAGGAACCTCTTGACTCCTACCTTCATCTACACTGCTTCTGAAATCGTAAATGCGAATCTATTGAGAGTAAGAAGACTGAGACTAGTGGGGTGTCTTGAGAAGAACACAGAATATACCAAAAACTCAATCTAGGGAGAAAATGCAGACGCAACTTGGACAGGCTTTGGAGAGGATAGCAGGCTGGGAAAGCTTGGCTAGGTGCACACTTGGATTGCATCACATCCGTAAGGTTCAGTGTTGGGAGTGCAGACAAGAGGGCAACTGAGTGTGGAGGGTCCATGAGTGATCAACTAACTGTATTTTCCAGAGAAGCTTTTGTTATGGTGTGTAAAGGTTGACACCTTAGGGAGGCTATGCGATGATGATCTAGAGAGATTTTACAATCATTTCACAACCACCAACGTATATCTTATTGGAGCTGCGTATAATTCCTATTTTCTAATTACTTACAAACCTTCATTTTTGATTATCTCCTCTCAGACCTTTAGCATACAATTGGGAGCTGGCACAGCATGGTTTTGTTTGTCCCAGTGTGCAATTCCCTTTTACACCCTTTCACCGGGACCGTGTTCAAGGGTCATCACTCTAGACTTTTTTCCCCTCCCATGTGGAACCGTCATTATCTACTACTGTTAGCTTCCTAGGCCCAGATGGTTGGCTGACCCCTGCTGAATGCCAACGTCGCATGAACATGGGACTCTGTATGCATTGCGGCCAACTTGGATACCTAGTGAGGTTCTGCCCCAAGCAAATGAACCGGTCTTCAGGAGAAATAAATACTCGCGCATCCCATGTCGACTATTCCACTGATCCTTTAGGATTGCCAAAAAACAATGTAGCACTCACCTTATACCCTGGGGAGTCAACTGCCTAAAACCAACCAGGGAATCAGCACTAAATCTGGGCTCAGCATCACTTACCGTCTTAAAAGCATTACAAGTCATGCTCTCATCACCCTCTTTCCCAGCATCTGTCAATGCCCTGGTGGACTCTGGATTGTCTGACTATTTTGTGGATTCCATTTTTGTATCTAAAAATTGTTTACCACTCCAAAAAATTGAACCTCATCCACTTACCCTAATAGATAGGACTATTAACCAACTTGTGAGCCATGTTGTATCCTTATCAATCAATTTCCCTTGCTCGTATTCATGTCGGATTGAGTTTTTTGTGATGAAGTTAGAAGGTACCTACCCTATAGTGTTAGAGCACAACTGGTTGACCCAGTATAACCCTATCATTGATTGGGCTAAAGGGACTATAGGATTCGTGAATTCCAACTCGTCGAATCGACCCATTGACCCAAGACCTGCTCTAAAACTTTGTGGCCCCCCACCAGTTCTATCTCCTACTCCCAAAGCTTCACTTACCCACCCAGAACCCAAACCGTCTGCTACTTCTCCAAATGTCTGCAAGCCCAGAATATCCTTGGTAAATACAGCTGTGTTTGTGAGGGCCTGTAAATCTGATAGAGCAATCAGTTTTCAAATCAATTCCTGCTTTACTGTGACTACTAGTTTTGCCATGCATACTGTGGACCCCTCTCTAGAGGTACCTGGCCTCCCTAAAGAATACAGAGAATACAGAGATGTCTTTAGCGCACAAAGGGCTAAATCTCTTTCTGAACATCAACTGCACGACCTGACTATACAGATTGAGAATAACAAGGCACCCCCCCCTGGGACCTATCTACTCTTTGTTGACCCTAGAATTACAGACTTTACAAGAATTCTTAGAGAAAAACACTAAGGCAGGGATCATACGTCCGTCCAAGGCTCTATGTGATGCCCCAGTGCTATTTGTCAAGAAGAAAGACGGGTCTTTACGACTATGTGTAGATTACTGGGGTCTAAACCGAATCACCTGCAAGGATCGCTACCCAATTCCCCTCCTAACTGATCTTCTGGATGCTCCTAGAAAAGCGTGAATATATTCAAAGATAGATCTCAAAAATGCTTACCATTGAGTGCGTATCGCCAAAGGAGACGAGTGGAAGACAACCTTCTGCACTCGCTATGGCTCCTTCGAATGGCTTGTAATGCCATTTGGACTATCGAATGCTCCATCTGCCTTTCAACGATTCATGAATAAAGTTTTTTACGATTTTCTGGACATTTATGTTGTGATTTATTTTGATGACATCTTGATCTATTCCGACAATCTGGAGGACCACAAGAAACATGTGAAGGAGGTACTGAGAAAACTTTGAGACAATAAATTGTATGCATCATCTACTAAATGTGTATTCCACCAGAACAGGGTTGAGTTTCTAGGGTTCATCTTGGGATCAGATGGTCTGAGGATAGATGAATCCAAAATACAGACCATCTGAGATTGGCCGACATTACGCTGAATAAAGGATATACAATCCTTCCTAGGGTTCATCAATTTCTATAGGCGTTTCATCAATAACTATGCTGGAGTGTCAGCCCCACTTACCCGTCTAACCTGAAAAAACAAACCTTGGTCCTGGATGACAGATTGCCAGGTAGTGTTTGATAATCTCAAGAGAGCATTCACTACAGTACCCATACTGGGGCATTGGGATCCTGAATCACCAATAATCTTAGAGACAGATGCCTCCAATCATGCCCTGGTAGCCATCCTATCTACCCAAACTGATAGCGAGATTTACCCTATTGCCTTCATGTCAAGAGCCTTCAGTGTAGCGGAACTCAACTATGATGTGCATGATAAGGAACTATTGGCCATTGTTGAATCATTCAAAAAGTGGCGACACTATCTTGAAGGAGTTGCTGATCCAGTAGAGGTATATACTGATCATAGAAATCTCATCTATTTCTCTGAGACCAAAACACTCTTCTGACGCTTAGCCAGGTGGTCAGAATTCCTATCACAGTTCAACTTTGTGATTAAATTCCAGCCAGGGAGGCTAGGAAAGAAACCGGATGCCTTGACCAGAAGATGGGATGTCTATGAAGATGACCCGTCAAAAGAAAACCTGATCCAAAGACCGGTATTCACCCAAACTCAACTATTTCCTAATCCTGTGAACTCAGGGAATCATTCCTTGACTGTATAAGAAGCTAATATAACAGACCACCAATCACTCCTCTCTGACATTAAGGAAGCCCAGAGGTCAGATCAATCCCAACTCAAACCTCCAGTGGATAGAGAGAACCTGGAAGATCACTGCTGGACTGAGGAAGAGGACGACACGAGATATTATGAAAGACAAGTATACATTCCAGACACAGGTGACCTCTGCCTACAAGTACTCAAGTCTAATCACGATCACGTATTAGCAGGGCACCCAGAACAGTCAAAGACTTACCAGCTGGTCCACCGAGAATTTAACTGGCCAAACCTCAGAGAATTTGTTGTGAATTATGTTAGATCCTGTACCATTTGTGGAAAGAACAAGGCTTGTCATCATAAGCCGTACAGACTGCTCAAGCAGCTCCCAATTCCACCTCGCCCCTGGGAGTTCATCTCGATGGATTTCATTGAGCAACTACCACCATCAGAGGGTCATACAGACATCCTAGTAGTGGTAGATCGACTCACCAAACAAGCAATATTCATTCCAACTGTAAGATCAATCGACGCTGTGTTACTGGCAGAACTGTTCATCAAGCATGTTTTTTCAAAACATAAAGTTCCTAACTATGTCACTTCCGATTGAGGAATGGAATTCGTCTCAAAATTCTTCAAATCCTTAGCCAATGCTCTAGATATGAAATTACATTTTACCTCAGAATACTACCCAGAGGCCGATGGCCAAACAGAACGTACAAACCAAATGCTCAAGTAATTCTTAAGGATCTACTACAATTATCAGCAGTCAGACTGGTCACAATTACTACCCTTGGCCGAATTTACCTACAATAACACTCTCTTCTCCACCGCAGGTATTTCCCCCTTCTTCGCAAATAAGGGTTATCACCCCCGAATGCAACTGCAAGTTGAATGCTTCGTGCAAGTTACAGAGGCAAATTCCTTTATAACAGACCTGAAAATAGTACACGAAGACCTAAGGATGGCTATCAAAGATGCGTAACAACGTTACCAAGCTCTAGCGGACAGAAGACACTCACCAGCTCCAAAAATTGAAATAAGTGACTGCATGTTCATACTTGCAAAGTTCATCAAGTCCACCTGGCCTACCAAGAAACTATCAGAGAAATACTTAGGCCCCTACGAAGTAGTAGGGAAACCTGTCCCCCTCAGTAACATTCCGAATCGGGTCAACCCTCCCCCACCCCCCTTAGAGATCGACGGCAATCTAGAATTTGAGGTTGCCCAAATATTAAACTCAAAATTTGATCATCGCAGGAAGGAACCATTATTCTACCTCATCCAATGGTCTGGTTATGAAGGCACTCTGGACAAATACTCGTGGATACCAGCGACCGACCTCAAGAATGCAGCTGACCTAGTGTCAGGTTATTATTCACTTTACCCGAAAAGACCGGGCCCCTCACACAATTCTGACTACCTCCCCCCAAACTGCTGAGTGACAACATCATACCCAGTATCGCCAGCAGCTTAGAGAGAATTCATAGCGGAATTATGGTCACAAGGGTATGACCATAAGAAAGAGGTACTGTCATACTCCATGACCTTGATGCATACTACGATGTGACATCAAATCTCAGCCCCACTTAGTCAGCAGATTACATCATCTTTTTTCCTCTCCTATAGTATTTAAACACTAGTACTAGTCATAGTTACTTAGTTTCGTTCTCCCTTGAGAAAGCTCCTCCCTAGTTTCATCATTTTCTGTCCCTTCTCATTATATAACTTGAATCTATACAAGTGGAAAGGTGTAGGAGATAGAGAACTATTGTTGAAACCAAAAGTCCCCTTTCTATTGGGACAGAATCTAGGAGCCGATTCTGACAGGAATAGTCCAAGGCTTTGTTTTAAGGATTCTAATCTGCTGTAAGAGCGACTGGGGCACACAAGGCTCCAGGAGAATCCTCAGTTAATATTATAGTTTGTAATTATGATACAACTCACCTCCAGGAGAATCCTCAGAGATTAGGATGAGGCTCCTGAAGGGATGTTTTATATTATATACTAGGTTTACATTCTTTGGTATTAGGGTCAGTGTGATTGGAGCTATGCTAGTGTGTTTAAGTATTACTTTAGTAATACTTGAACAGGCTTAGGTTGCTCCAAAGCATTGTTATACAGTTTAGGGGTGAAAATAAAGCTGTCCCCTTACAATACCCATCTATGAAAGCTCTAGACCTTATCTGGTTGGGCTTTGGCTAGAGTAGTGTTAGTCCATTCAGCTTTGGCAAATTGGCAAGAGCGTTTAAAGAAGTTACATAGTCTTTTGATTTCTAGTATAATATCTTGGTCCTGTGTTTGGTGTTCCTTAAGGTAGAGTAGTTATAGCTCTTGTAGCTCTTGTATTTCTTCTGCTATTTTGGACAGTTCAGCATTCTACTATGGTTTGGCTATTTCTAAGGGTTTTTGAACTCTTGCTGCTTGTTCATTAGTTGTTGATATTGCCTCAGTGAGAGCTGTGGTTACATCCACTAGTTCCTGTATTGAGAGTGTTCTGTTTGGCTTTGTCAAAAGAGTTAGTGGTACATAGTGGTGCTTAAGGTTTTCTACTAGTCTTTTGGTCCATTCTTTTACATTTGTGTCTTTTGTGTTATACCATTGGACTGTAAGGTTATTGATTGGTTAGGCATTGTGGAATAGGGTCTATTATAGTGCGGAGTGGTCTGAGCTATAGGAAAGATCTTATCAAACTGCCTAGTTATATGGGACTAGGTGTTGGGCTGCTTGGCCATTTGCAAAGGTGAGGTTAATTACTGAGGGAAGTCCTTGGCCTGAGTAAGCAGCATAGGTGGCTACTTATCACAAATAGCCACTTACTGATTTGTGATTGATGGTTTGGATATTTGAAAAGCTCAAAAAAGCGAATTTAGACAAGCAGCAAATGATGTTGTTAAGTCTGAGGTCTAATCCTCAGACAGGGAGTCCTTATATACAGAAAAGTGATGGTCTGTGCACTAGGATAGATCATCACATGCTACTACCTATTGTTCTATATATGGTAGTGCCTTTGTACTTAAAATAGTGATAACTTAACCATATGGAGGCTGTCATTTGTTCTAAGAAAAGGACAGATGAGTATCTATGGGTAATTAATGAAGTCCATGTACAAACATTGAGGCCTTCATATCTCCACTAATATTAATCGCCTCAGCGCCGTTTCAAGCTCATTCTGAGCAGTATGAAGAGGGCTTCTCTGATGCCTAAAAGCGAAGCTTAGATCATGGTGGTTTCCGAGATATTGGCAATTTAATAAACAGTACCATGGTGGTTACCAGTTGATCTGCC
>Ga0153965_1000147_pt1 | contig 13316 bp, 13 predicted proteins | sample TSFL049MetaG_FD_104707 | JGI IMG/M metagenome (GOLD analysis project Ga0153965, IMG submission 104707) | Attine ant fungus gardens microbial communities from Florida, USA - TSFL049 MetaG | ecosystem: Host-associated > Fungi > Mycelium > Unclassified | place: USA: Florida, Paynes | collected... | reverse complement strand
TCAAACCTATCCTTTGTCAATCTTTACACTCTGAATGATACCAAAAAGCCCTTTAAAAGCCCTTTCAAACAATACCAAATATGTTTCAAGGCAACTAATATTGGCCAAGCTATCAGGTAACCTGTAAAATAGTATAAGTAGTAGTCCAATCCAATGAAGAACTCCATTGAGTTCTTCTTGAACATCCACCTAGGGTAATCACTAAGAACTATCATAGTCCTTTGATAACATATATGGACAAGAAAGCATTAGTCTAGAGAATGGAATTCATAGCAGCCTATATATTCTTAGAACAAGGTATCTACCTTGGTACCATAGACAACTTTCTTGTAGCCCTCGACTCAGCTTTTTAGCCATTCAATATGGAAAAAGACATCCTGCAATAGTTACATACTCTTAAACAACTCTTAAGACCAGTGGACAAATATATCTCTGAGTTTAGAGTATTTGCCATCTATGCAGGACTTATAGATGTCTTGTAACTCATCCACCTATTCTAACAAGGATTGGATTCTGATATCACCATACAAGCTATTCAACAAGGGCCTAATAATAATCTCCAAGCATGGATTGAAGCAGTAAAACAAGGAGAAGAGATTATCCACATGGAAAGAATCTATCTAGATGGAAAACAAGCAAAACATCCCCATAGAATTCTGGCCAAAAAAAAACACTACATGAATCTAAACTAGCTTTAATCCCATAACAACTATAAAGATCCAAATGCTATGGATGTTGATAACATACAAGCCATACTGGAGAACTACAAGAATATTCTCCAGGATCAAGAACACTCTGACAACAAACAAGAAACCACTAATCAACACATCTAGAAGCTGGTACATTAAACCCTTGACAATCTTCTTACCAATGATCAAAAGAAGATGTTCAAGAAAGGGAAATGCTTCAGTTATGGAATACTAGGACACTTTGCTGCTTGATGTTCAAACAAACCAAACTTCAAAACTCTACCCTGCAACAAGACCTACAAGGCTAAGAAGAATTTCCTCACCAAGAAAACTAACAAAAAAAGAGATTTTACAGAAAACATTCCAGAGGAACCTTCAACAGACTCTAACTCTGATTTTGAAAAAGAAGAGGAGGATTTTCTCCAAAGTGACTAGGAACCATGCCTAACTTGCTCAAGACTTCCAGTACAAAGGACAAAACAAGGCAAGCAAACAGACTATACATAAAAGACATTGTAGAAATGCAGTTAAAACCTTATTAATCTGATACTCTTTACTCAACTACTCAAGTACTTTTAAAAAGAAAAACCATGGACACCATTTTACTTATTGACTCAGGAACAGGACTTAACCTTAAGAAAAAGAAGATGAAAAACCCATTGGCCTTATAGAATGGAGATAGAAGTATAAACAAAAACAAAAAAATAACTGACTATGTCAAACTTTGACCAACAATAGATCAAGCTTAAACTCATAATTGCAGACCTTGGACAACCACAAATTATACTAGGAATTCTATGACTCAAGAAATATAACCTAATCATTAATTGGAAGAAAGGTATGATAAAATAGAGAAACACTGAACCAACAAAGAATTATAGTGAATTACTTGACTCCCAGCAAGAGGACCTATGGTTGATGAACCATAAAATTTACAAATTGAATACTAAAATCTCTGCTTCATAGGTACTGGCACAAAAAGGTAAGCAGAAAGATAACTGCATTACTAAAGAAATTGTTCCAGAAGAATATCACAAATACCTATTGCTATTTGATGAGAAGAAAAGCAAATAATTTCCACCAGCAAGAACTTGGGACCACAAGATCAAAATAAAACCAATATTTGAACCCAAAGCCTTTAAGCCCTACAAACTTTTCTTTGCCAAAATCAAGAAACAAGAGAAATTCATCAAAGAAGATCTACAAAAAGGCTACATCAAACATTCAAAATCACCAATGGCATCACTATTCTTCTTTGTTACCAAAAAGGATGGAAAACTATGGTCATGCTAAGACTATCAATATCTCAATGAACATACCATTAAGAATGCCTATCTGATCTCTAATGTTCAAACTATCTTGGACAAACTACAAGGATCAAAATACTTCACTGCTATGGACATTCAACTCAAATACAATAACATTTGTATTCAAAAACAAATAGATGGAAAGGACCAACCAAGGACTATTTGAACCAACTGTTATGTTCTTTGGAATATGCAACAGTCCTGTAATATTCTAAATAATAATAAACACAATATTTGTACTGCTCATTGCCAAAAACCTCATACTAGTTTATATGAATAACATTCTCATCCACACTCTAACAAAGAAACAACTCCACAAGATAACAAAAGAAGTACTGAAAATACTTTAGAAATACAACCTCTATCTCAAGCCAGAGAAATGTGAATTCACCAAGCAACAATTATCCTATCTTGGATATATCATCTCCCCTGATCAAGTCCAAATGGACCTGATCAAACTCAAAGAAATAGCTAACTAGCCCACACTAACAACAGTTAAGGAAACAAGAAAACTCCTTAGATTCTGTAACTTTTACAATAAATTCATCAAGGACTATACTAAGATTGTATCACCAATTAATCAATTGGTAAAGAAGAATACAAAATTCATCTAGACAGAGGAAGCATGAAAGCATTTGACAAGCTGAAAAATAAATTTAAAGAAAAACCTATCCTTATCACTCCCAATCCAACAAAACCTTTCAAAATATTTACTGACACCTCAAATCATGTAACAAGTATTATAATTAGTAGGATTGCGTTGTGATGTTTGAAGTCAATCTGACAGCCTAGAGTTCAATCCAACTCAGTCTGATGTCCACAGAACTAAACGTACCTAGAGTTTAATCCAACTAGATACATCAATAAAGACAATTGGAAACATATAATGAAATATTTACCTCAGTCTGATGTCCACAGAACTGAGGGTAGAAAACTATTCTCTCGAAAAAATAACATGCTTACTAATCATGACAGTAATAGAAATAGAAATATGAGCAGAACCAATGAAGGCAAAGAATCAGAAACAAATGAAGATAAACAGAAGAATGAGGTTCGAGACACATTTACAACAACAAGGGCAGTACTTACTAAAAGAGATGACAACAGAGTACAATATCTATGTTTTTTGTATTTGAAACTACTATTACTAGTAGAGAAATGCTATCACACTTCAAAATAAGAATTCCTTGCCATCATTTGTGTCATGACTTGGTAAAACAGCTAAGTCATTATCTATATTTCTTTTTTTTCTTTTCTTTTATCTTAGACTTACTATATAGGAAGGAGTATGGGAAAGTATTATGTCACAAAGTCACAAAGTCACATCACATGACAGGTCACATGATGAGTATGGGAAAGTAGTGCATAGACCATGTAGTAGTATAGAAAATTTAATAGGAACTCTATTGAGTTTTTCTTATTAACTTAGACTTAGTGTTATGAATATTGAGTAGGACTATAACTATTATCAGCCATGGTCTGATAATGAGTGGTTAGTAGATGAGATATTGGCAATGCTAGATGAGGACATTATTATGCAGTAAATGCATTGAATGTCTAAGGACTCTAAAAGACAATGGACTCACAGGACTCTTTAGAGAAATCTCAGACTATTTCCTTTTCTATCTTTGGAATTGTGCTAAATGGGACAACATTAGACTAACCCATTATTAGACACTAACTCAACTTATTACCTTCATTGCTTCTGTTACTGGACTATCACTTAACTAGTCACCTTTAGTTACAACTAGTGTTACCACATTGTAATACAGTCACAATACCTAGTTAGGATAAATACAGACCAGAAAGAGAAGGGAACAGCAAGTTCTCTCTTTCTGTATTCCCTCTGTAAAATCTTACTCTGAGGAATCGGTACTCTTACTTGTCTTAGAACAACCTCAAGAGTGCTACTCAAAGTCTTGTTAACATCTCTCCTCTAATATAACTTCACTGAAAACCTTAACTGGATCTTTTAATAAGGAGCATGAAGATATCAAGTGTTAGATATAAGCTTTAGGTTGAAACATATATTCAACTATAAGGTCTAGAGTCTTAACACTTGGAGTAGATTTAAGTTGCCTTGGCTAAAGTCTTACAATCTGAGCCATTCAAGAATGGAGATATTATATTAACAGAGCACCAGATGAAACTATCATCTGAATGGATCACAACAATATCATTCATTAGACCAACTCTGCCAAATTATCTCGATAAATGACTAGATGGTCAATAATACTCAGTACTTACAAAATCAAGATTAAGTATATTGCTAGCAACAAAAACATTGCTACAGATGCTCTCTCTTGGAAATTCATCAAAGACAAAGATAAGAATGAACAAAAACAGGCTATACCAGACAATCTCATTGACAAATCAATATTCCTAATGGAAGAACTGGCTAATGAGCCAACTGTAAAAAAAAAACAAAACATACTCAGACAACATCACAATTTACCTATTGCTAGACATCCTGGTATCAAGGAAACACTACAAAAAGGGTTGAAACACCACTCATGGCCTAGACTCAAATAATTCCTTACCAATTATGTCAAAGGCTATAAAAACTGCTAGAGATATAGAATTAACTAACACCCTTTGAAACCACTACTTCAAGGAATCCCTACACCACAGTTAAATCAACCCTTCACTCAAATTGCTATGGATCTTATCACTGACTTACCCAAGTCAAGATAATTTGATTCTATTTTGTCTGTGGCAGACCATGGTCTAACAAAGGGGATAATATTAATCTCTATGACAAAAGGAGTAACCTCAGAAGGAATTGCAACTCTCCTAATGGACAACCTCTTTTGAAGATTTGGTATTCCCAACAAGGTCATCTCTAAATGCAACCCTTGATTCATTGCCAAGTCAATAAAAGCATTCTTTTAAGGACTAGGAATCAGACAAGTGATATCTATGACATCCCATCCCTAAACAGACAGCACTACAGAATGGTTTAATCAAGAAATCAAACTCTATCTCACTATCTACTGCACTGACAACCCTAAAACATGGGCTGACAAGCTATTCCTAGCTGAATATTCTCACAACTCAAGACTCCATGGAGGACAAATACACATCCCATTCAAACTTGTGTTTGGACATCCTACAAAAACCCACATTAACACCCCAGAAACCTTATCTATTACAGCCAACAACAGGATTAACCATATGGAGAATATCCAGACAAATGCCAAACAAGCTCATAAAGTTGCCAAGAATCTCATTAATTAGAGAATCAAAAGCAAACTTCCTGACCTCAAAATAGGAGCACAAGTCTGGCTAGACTCTCAACACATCCAAATCAAAGGAGCCCCAAAGAAGCTCACATTGAAATGTATAGGCCCCTTTGAAATTCTAGAAGAAACTGGACCTGTCAACTACCAGCTAAAATTACCATCACACTGGAAGATGCACCCCATTTTCCATATCCACCTTCTCTGGCCAACACAAGAAAACACCCAATATGGCAGGTTCTCAGAAAGGTCTTTGCCAAAAATAATTGTAGGAGAAGAAAAATAGAAAGTCAAAGATATAATTGACTCCAGAACCAAAAACAGGGTAAAGGAATTTCTAGTTCACTGGAAAGGATACTCTGAAACAGAACACACCTAGGAACTAGAAACAAACCTCACCAATGCCAAACAACTCCTCAAAGTATATAAAGGAAAACAGAACCAACATTAACAAGAACAACAAGTTCATGTCTTTTTCCTTTTCCTCAAACCTCAACACAACCACTATTATCACCATACTACCTACACCTCTGCCAGCCAACAATGAATAAGTCAACAACTTCTTCCTCTCTATTAAACAGTTCCTTCAAGCACAAAACACCAACTTTCCACTATTCTACTCTACCCCTTATTAGTAGGTCGCCACTAATGAAACTTCCCCTATATAACAATTCATGCTATTTGATCATCCCTTAGCCTAGCTGTAGACCACTCTCATTGGGAATTCAATAGCTATTGCTGATTTTGATATCTTTAGGAAAAGTTGGGCTCTTTACCTTTATCTTTAACACATAGCTAATTAATACTTCTTTCAACTCCAAAACAAGAATCTCAACAAGTTTCTACTCTCTTTAATCCATCAACACCTTTTATATACTGCTACAAGAAGAGTACAACACTCATCAAACTTAGGCAATCAGGACTCTGGCTTACCAATTGGATCTGACTTTGGAAGTACTTTTGATGATACACAAGAAGATAACTCCAGTAATGAGAAATCTCTTGATGTTATCGATAGGCTGTGATAGCTCTTAGTGATCACCCTAGGTAGATGTTCAGAAAGAACTTAATAGAGTTCTTTGTTGGATTGAACTACTACTTATACTACTTTACAAGTAGCTATACCCTAAAGTCCTGTGGTCACAAGTCTTTCCAGAATGTTCTGTGGTCACATGGTTTGCTTACTTAAGTTCCCACACTATTTATATCTTGACCCCATTATGTATCTTGATATTGTAGATCAAATGTTCAAATGTGTGGGAAACTATTTCCTTCTTGGAGCTCTCATAACATGGTTCCTCTTCAAGTTTCCTTGTTCCAAGGAATTTTTCTATCGACTCCAATTTTTGTCCCATCTTTTGTCTCTCTCCTTTTCATATCTTTTTCTTCCCTATCCATATAGTAATTTTGCTGTGAATTCCCTAGGCAATTCATAACTAAACACCTTCTCTTCTTCTTCCTGTTCCTGTTGCCTTAGTTCTTTGGCCTCTTCCCCATACTCCCTCTCAAACTCTTCAACCAACTCTTTCGCGTTCTCCAGATTTTTCCTATTCTTCTAGGTGTCTTCTTTTGCCATACATCCCTTCTATCTCACCAAAAACTTTCCCTTCCCTCTTACCATCCTCTTGTTTAATATTTTCTCCACCTCAAATTCCTCTATCTCTTCAATAATGACTGGTTTTGGTGGTATCTTCTTCTGCCCCTCTACTTGTGGTTTATAGAGTCGTACTCTACTTACATTAACTACAGGGTATATTCTAATGGATTTAGGCAATTCTAATTCTATTGCATTACTAGAGATGATTCCTTTGACTTTGTAGGGTCTTACAAAATGTTTGGTTAACTTCTCTGATCTCCTTCCTTTCATCTGCCATTTCAAGTCCTTTGTACTTAGTAATACTAAGTCCTCTACTCTGTATTTCTCTCCTTCCCTTTGCTTTTTATCTGCAAACTTTTTTATTTCCTCCTGTGCTTTTCCTAGCACTGCTTTTGCTTCCTCCTGGATCCTCTTCATTCTTTCTAGAAAATTTTCCACTGCTTCATATTTTCCTTTTCTCCTCCCTTCGAATCCCATTCTTGGGTCTTGGCCATAGTTTGCTTTAAATAGCAATATTTTTGTTGCTATGTGGATTTTGTTATTATATATGAATTCCACCATTCCTAACTAATCTGGTCATTGCTCTTGCCTATGGTCGATAAAGACCCTCAGATACTGTTCTAACTCTTGGTTTATCCTTTCCGTCTGCCTATCTGTTTGAGGATGATAGGCTGTTGAGAGTTTTGTTTGGATTTCCAATAAGTGGTTCAGCTCTTTCATCATTCCCATCGCAAACTGCATTCCTCTGTCTGATACAATGCTTTCTGGAAGTTCATGCAACTTCCATATGTGATCTCAAAATAACTTTGCAAGACCTTCTGCTAATGTCCTTTCTGTAGTTGCTATAAAGTGCGCCATTTTACTAAATTGATCGTATACTACTAAGATAGCATCATATCCCTGAGCTAGTGGTAGCTTAGTAATAAAGTCTGCTGAGATATGACTCCATGGCTTTTCTGGGATTGCATTAGGTATTAGTTTGCCTGCTGGTACTTCGCTTCGATTCTTGTATCTTTGACAAACATTACATCCATCCATGTATTTCCCCACTTCCTTTGTTACTCCTGGTTACCAGTAATTCCTAGTAACCAACTCTGTTGTCTTCCATCTTCCCTTATGCCCTTCCACTGGTGTGTCATGGTGCAACTGTATTACTTTCCCCCTGAGTTTCCCTTCTGGAACATATATTCTTCCTTCCTTCATCATTATTCCATCCTCTATTTTCCATTCTTCATCCCTCAATATTTTTATTCCAGCCTTCTTTAGTTCTTCCACTACTATCACTACTTTTCTGTTCTCTTCCTGTGCCTTTCTAATTCTATCTTTCAGGTTCTCTTTTTCTACCATTATTTCTGCTCCTCTGATCCATTCTGGCTTTACTAACATTTGGTTCTTATTATCCCTTTCTACTCCTTCCTGCCAGTCTGGTCTTTTGCTTAGTCTATCTACCTTCCCCATACTCTTTCCTGGAACATGCTTTAATCCAAAATTAAATTGTGATAGGTATAGGGCCCATCTTGCTTGTCTAGGATTTAATTTTTGACTTGTCATAAAATACTAGAGGTTTTTATGGTCTGTTCAAATTTCAAATTTAAGTTTTGCCCCTTCCAAGTAGTGCCTCCATACTTCTAGGCACCTAATTACTGCCAGCATCTCTTTGTTGTGAATTTCATAGTTTTACTCCATGGCATTCAGCGATTTAGAGATAAAGGCCACTGGTCTCCACTTTCCATCCTCATACTTTGTCAACAATACTCCTCCTGTTGCATAGTCTGAGGCATCCACCTCTACTCTCATCTCTCTATTGATATCTAGGATAGCCAAAATGGGTTTTGTGGTGAATACTGCCTTAAGTTTCCCAAATGCTTCCTCCTGTTCCTTTTCCCACTTCCATTTCTGCTCTTTTCTGACCAGTGCATGTAGCAGTGCTGCTATTCTAGCAAAGTCTTTTATGAACCTCCTATGGTAGTTGGTGAGGCCTAGGAATTTCTGCACTTCTTTGACGTTTCTAGGTGCTAGCCAGTTAAGAACTCCTTCCACCTTTTCTTTCTGCATCTCTACTCTCTTTGGGCCAATTACCACTCCCAGGAATTCCACTTCTCTCACTTTCCACTTGCACTTCTCTGGTTTTACAAACAGGTTGTTCTCCTTTAGTCTTTTTAATATCTCCTCTACTAACTCATTATGCCCTTCCTCTGTATCTGTGGCTACTAGGATATCATTAATAAATGTTGCCATATCTCCTTGGTTTATGAGATCTCTGAACAGATCATTCATCATCATTTGGAAAGTAGCAGGGGAGTTGGTTAACCCAAAATACATAACTGTGGGTTTGTATGCTCCAATGTGCATTGTAAATGCTGCTTTCTATTCATCTCCTTCCTTGATCCTGATATTATTATATCCCCACCTCAGATTCAGTTTTGTAAACACCTTCCTCTTTCCTACTCCATCCAGTATATCTGCAATAAGAGGTAAAGGGTATCCATTCTTTATTGTTCATTGATTTATATGATGGTAGTCTTGTACCATCTTTCATGTCCTATCTTTCTTTGCCACAAAATGTACTAGTGATGTTTGGGGTGATTTAGAGGGTTGAATGTATCCCTTTCTCAACTTATCTTTCACAAATGCTTATACCTCTTCTCTTTCTTCTCTTGACAATGAGTAGACCTTCCCCTTTTTTGGTACAAATCCCTTCTTTAACTCTATAGCATAATCCCAGGCCTTTTGTACTGGTATTCTTTCTGACTCTTTCTTTCCAAATACTTTCTTCTACCTCCAGAACCTTTTGGGTACTAACTTCTTTAGCACCTCCTCGTCTTCATCTCTTTCTGCTTTCTTTATTTCTTTTCCTTTTTCCTCTTGTTTCTTCTTTCCACATATAGGTGGACATTATGTCATCTTCACTTCTCCCTTTTCCCAGTCTATTTTTGGATTGTGGATGGCCAACCATGGCATCCCTAGTATAACCTCTGTTTTTCCCAGGTTGCATACATCCATCCTAACTCTTTCTACATGTTCTTTAAAGAACATGTTGCACTCTACTTGGTGTGTTATTGCTTTCCCCATGTTTGCTGTCCCATCCACATTTCTAACCAAAAGTGGGTTTTTTAACTTTTCCATCTTGAACCCCTTCTCTTTAGCAAAGGTTGTATCCATGAACAAGCCTATCACTCTACTATCTAACAATGCCTTTACTACTATCCCCTCATGGTTTTCCAGCTTTTCTAGTCCCACTTTCATCCACACTTCCCATAGTGGCCATAGTATGCACCACACATCTCTTACTCTCTGTGTTATTAGAAAAATTTAATTTATTGCCCAATTTTTCTGGGCGCAATACACTGTACAGGTTACTGGAGACTAGCTAAGAGCTTACTGTCCTCCATTTTCTTTTGCTGACTCCTGTGGCATTTCCACTACCCTCTCCTTATGTCTTTCCCAACAATTTTTGGCCATATGGCCCCACTTCTCACATACATAATATGTTCTATCTCCTCCTCTTCTCTTGTCTACATCCATTGCATTTGGGTCTCTTCTTGGACCTGTTTGGGTTCCTCCTCTATTAAATGGGTTTCCTCCTCCTCCTCCTCTGTATCCTCCCCCTGTGCTTAGTCCTCTTGCTCTTCATGTTATCTGTCCTTCTCTTTCTCCATATGATCCTCTCCCATATCCTCCTCTTAACTGCACATTTCCCCCTGGACACACTGTATTCCTCCTCAATACCCTCTCTTCTACCCTGCTCTGCCTCTGGTTCCTGTCTAATCTTATTGCTCTTTCTTGCCACTCTCCAATGATGGTTGGTAGTTCCTCTGCCTCAGCTAGTCTTCTTCTAATTGCTCTATTTAATTTCCTCTTGAATTCTTCAATGAGAGATCTTCCCTTATAGCTGCTTTCCCTAGCGACTTTCTTGAACTCCTGCACATACTTGTCACAGGTTCTCCTCCCTTGCTCTATTGTCCTCAGCTGTTCGATCTTTCTTTCTTCTTCTGATGTTTCCCCAAAGTCATTTTTTATTTTGGTAAACAACTGCTCCACCAACTCCACCTCTGACTCTCTTTTTGCCAACTCATCTAACAAGTTGTCTTTCTATGCTTCTACTACTTCTCCCTGCACATATAACAATACACAGGCCACCTGGGTAGTCGCTGCCTCCTCTGTCATCTTCATTCTAATATATATGCAAGCTACATTAATGAATGTGCTTACCTCCTCCATCTTTCCACTAAAGACTTGAGGTCTTGCAACCTCTACTCTACTCCCCTATTGTTGGAGAAGCATGGTGTTGATCTGCTGCTATAGGATGACGATCATTGCAAGGAGTTGCTCTTCTTGGGTTGGTAGTAGTGGTTAGTGAGGGGTGGGCACTAGAGAAGTTTTCCCTTGTTGCTGTTGTTAGTGGTGAGACATGTTGTATGATGATGGTGGTGGTAATGGTGAGGGGGATGATGATTCGTATGATGATTCAGATGGTTCTTGATCCAGGGTGACTACTTAAGGCTATGTCCAACAGGGCACAAAATCTTCACTTGTCTGGAGTCCTACTGCCTATTGACTACTGCCCTAATAATATTGTTATACGATTGCCTCTAAGAAGAGGACCCCTACTCTAAGCAGCTTTCTAAAGAATTACTGCTAATCTCCTGCATGTACCACTCATAATGGAGTGCAGCACAGAGTTTATACAAAGAAGAGTGTAAAGAACAATGTCTAGTTGCAAGGTCAGGACTTGATCAAGATACCTGGACTTGGTACCTAGTCTCCTCCCTCAGTTCCTAACTGACTGAGAAGTCCCCTTTACAGCTAGGGCCCATTATCCAAGATGCTTATGAGCGCTATGCTCACTAGTGAGGAAGATTTAGAGAGTAAGTGGGTAGTAAGGTCGCGAGGTGCAAGGTTACTATTGGGTATCAAGTTCTTATGTTATCAATAGGCTGTGATAGCTCTTAGTAATCACCCTAGATGGATATTCAGGAAGAACTCGATAGAGTTCTTTATTGGATTGAACTACTACTTATACTACTTTACAAGTAGCTGTACCCTAAAGTCCTGTGGTCACAAGTCTTTCCAGAATGTTCTGTGGTCACATGACTCTGGTCACGTGGTTTGCTTACTTAAGTTCCCACACTATTTATATCTTGACCCCATTATGCATCTTGATGTTATAAATCAAATATTCAAATGTGTGGGAAACTATTTCCTTCTTGGGGCTCCCATAATACTTGAACAACTGAAGACTGTCAATATCTAAAAAGGAACTAGAAAAGATCTAGACAATACTTGTGGAAATTCAGAATTTTGAGATCTTAGGGATGGGCTCCTCTTTATTACAGACAATACACAATACTTTGTCTGTGATCAATGTGACCATTTTCTTGATCAATGCCCTAATTATATCTGTAAAAGATGTAATCAAAGAAACCCTGGTCATTACAAGAGATTTTGTCTCTTTCAACCATAATAACCTCAATCTTGATTTGCCATTGCCAAACAATAAGCCAAACAAGCTGGAATCAATTACCTAAGACTGTTCCACAATGAGCCACTTTCTACTTTCATCATTGGTCTCACTCCAACCAAATGACAATTTCTGGAATATTTTCTCACTGAGGCCCCAGAGAATCAATATTGTATCATTACTTGAAAGCACTGTCCACAAGTCTTTTTCAGAAATAGACTATCTACTAGTCAAACTATATTATTCCCCTCCACTTCTAAACCACACAGACCTATCCTTCAACATCTTCCTATGAGACAACCCTAGAAAAACATTTAACAAAACTAGGAAGACAATGATTGAGACTACTATGACAACATCAATAATGTCACATGGTCTAACATCCTTGGAGAACCCATTGGATATTGAATTCAATGAGGACATCAAATCAAACTATCACAAATGGTCACTTACTTATTTGTGATTATAGATGCTACAGCTCAAAGGGGCTTAGAAGCAAAGTTTAGATAGTGACAAAAGATGTTGTTAAGTCTGAGGTCTGATCCTCAGACAAGGAGTCCTTATATATAGAATTGTGATGATCTGTCCTAGTGCACAGACCATCACATACTACTACCTATTGTTCTACATATGATAGTGCCTTTGTGCTAGAAATAGTGATAACTTAACCATATGGAGGCTGTTCTTTGTACTAAGAAAAGGACAGATGACTATCTATGGGTAATTAATAAAGTCTATGTGCAAACATTGAGGCCTTCATATCTTGACTGATATTAATTGCCTTGAAGTTGTTTTAAGGTCATTCTGAGAGGTATAAAGAAGACTTTTTCTAATTCTAAAAGCAGAGTTTAGATTGTGGCAGTTTCTGAGATATTGGCAATTTAATATGTGGTACCATAGAGGTTACCTGATAGCTTGGCCAATATTAGTTGCCTTGAAACATATTTGGTATTGTTTGAAAGGGCTTTTAAAGGGCTTTTTGGTATCATTCAGAGTGTAAAGATTGACAAAGGATAGGTTTGA
>Ga0153965_1000146_pt1 | contig 13376 bp, 11 predicted proteins | sample TSFL049MetaG_FD_104707 | JGI IMG/M metagenome (GOLD analysis project Ga0153965, IMG submission 104707) | Attine ant fungus gardens microbial communities from Florida, USA - TSFL049 MetaG | ecosystem: Host-associated > Fungi > Mycelium > Unclassified | place: USA: Florida, Paynes | collected... | reverse complement strand
TATGTACACACTATCTAGGGTTAAGGAAAACACACTGTATTTCATAGAGTTGCATACATGCTTATATACCTACTGAGTCTTCTATTCTTATAGTCATAGTAGTATTGTTTGTGATGGCATCTTATAATGCCACACTGCAACTTGAGTACCTGTCCAGTTCTATGAGTTACTTGTGATATTCTCACAAGTTCAACAATAAGAACTGAGGTATGTAGATTAATCTAGGCATATTTAAGGACCTTTTCTAATAATAATATCTATGGGAACCTGCTACTGAATATACCCTCTGTGGACTATTATTTTGTCTCTTCTTTCTCTCATTATTAGTTCCTGATTGATTAGTAAGCAATGAGTATGTTTTCCAGCATAGACTTTTCATACACTTTAGTTTTGTATACTTCAGACTGAGGTAAATGCTTTTATTATTCTATTTTATATATCATGCTGATGTAGTTAGACTTTGTGTTCTAATAGGTATGTCATAACTTGGCAAAATGGCTAAGTTATTATTTATATTCACTTTTCTTTTCTTTTTCTTTTCTTTTTCTTCTGGACTTACTACACAGAAAGGAGTATAGGAAAGTATCACATTACAAGTGTTACAAGTCATGGTCACATGGTCATGTCACATAGTGTCACATGACTAGTCATATGATGAGTGTGGGAAGATAGTGCACAGACCATGTAGTAGTTGTATAAGTAGTGTAGAAAATCTAATGGGAACTCTATCGAGTTTTCCTTGTCAAACACTGATAAAGGAGCAGTTGGCTTTATTCTGGCTTAGGAGTTGGCTACTCTGACAAGGTACATCAATGAATTAAATTCTGCACACTTCAGACTGAGACTTTGTGTTCTAATACATACACCAAATGGTAATGTGCTTATAGAGAGGCCAGTGACCATAGTACAGTAGTGTATATCTCTACCTGCTCATCCAATAGATAACTATTATAGGGAACAGCCACTGTTACAAACTTTATTTGGCCATATCTCCATCAATTCTTCAACTATTCTCACAATCTCAATGGCTACAGAAAGCCCTCAAAAAGACCTTTCAATCAATGCCAGTCATGTCTCAAGGCAATCAATATTGGCTGAGATATCAGGTAGATCAACTAGTAACCACTATGGTACTGTTTATTAAATTGCCAATATCTTGGAAACTGCCACAATTGATGCTTCAATTCTAAGCTCATCAGAAGCCCTTTTCATACTGCTCAAATTGACCCTAGAACAACCTCAAGGCAATTAATATCAGTGGAGATATGAAGGCCTTAATATTTGCATACAGACTTTGTAAGGGGACAGCCTGGAGTAGCTTAGATAACCTGGTATGGGTGAGTATCATCTAGCTTACCCTTGGATCCTCAGAGTCTGCTATTTATAGTTCTCTTCCCTCTTGTTCTCGTTGCCATGGTTTGTACTATGTAGCCTTATTAGGTATAGTAGTTATTAGTGTCCTGATCTGTGTTCTCTTAGCGACCGGCACACAGACCAACTAGTCTAGTATATATAGCTAGTGATGTATGGTAGAATACCTTATCTCAACATTGATTAAAGCTCCTGGGCTATCCATTGCTCTTACTTAAGATGCCTTGTCCACTAATGACAAGCGTGTTCTGGGACACCTCTGAGTGCCCTCTTACAGACTTCATTAATTACTTATAGATAGTCATTTGTTCTTTTCTTAGAACAAAGAACAGCCTCCATATGATTAAGTTATTGCTATTTACAGTACAAAGGTACTACCATATGTAGAACAATAAGTAGTAGCATGTAATGATCTGTTATAGTACACAGACCATCACAACTATATATATAAGAACTTATAGTCTAAGGATTAGACCTTAGACTTAATAACTTCTTTTGTCACTGTCTAAACTTCACATTTTTGAACCATTCAAGTTCTAAAGCACCAATCACAAATAAGTAAGTGACCTTTTATAATATAAGGTTTGGTATGGGAGTGTGAATAAAGGCTTGATTGAGTGTGGTAAGGCCTATGAGTGATTTATGTAAGGGGATCACTCAGAGGCAACCCAGAACACACTTTACGTTAGTGGACAAGGCATCTTAAGTAAGAGCAATGGATAGCCCAGGAGCTCTAATCAATGTTGAGGTAAGGTATTCTACCATACATCACTAGCTATATATACTAGACTAGCTGGTCTGTGTGCCAGTTGCTAAGAGAACACAGATCAGGACACTAATAACTACCATACCTAATAAGGCTATGTAGTACTGATGGGGCAGACCCGAACTAAAGGGATAGGGAACTATAGACTATGGACTCCAAGGATCCAAGGACAAGTTAGATGATACTCATCCTACCAGGTTATCTAAGTGATCCTAGTGCTGTCCTCTTACAGTTTACTGACTGTCACAAAAAAGTGACTACTAAATAGTATCATGGAGGTATGTTAAGGACAGAATTGACAGAGGGCAGAGGAGAGGAGTGATAGATAAAATTATACTCTGGAACAGAGTAATATACTATTTTGGAGAATAGATAATACTTAGCGATGGTATAACCCTAAAAGAAGACTCCAGCAGAAGGAAAAAGACGTCAGAGCAGAATACGACTTGATGAACAACCTTGGCTTCAACTTATGTGTTGCGCTCTGGTCTCCAGTCATGAGGTTGGTTGCTTATTTCGGAGTGGGAGGAAGTTGTCAGAATAGAGGTCCTAAGGAGGTAAAATAGGAACTGGAGTGAACAAGGATAGGATTAGGACCAGCTGATATTAATTTACAAACTGAGGAATTACACTGTAACTGCACAGTACTTATAGGAAGTCCAGAATAGAAGGAGAGTAGTCTACTATACTATCCTACTATTATTAATTTTAGGAGAAATAAATTACATAATTATCATATTTCTGGAATATGACAAGGTATAACAAAATACCTGTTCAAATGAACTATATAAATAGCTGGACCCTTATTAGCAAGTAGTCTTGCTAACATTGCCCTTTTGGTGTAGTGGTAAACCATACAGTATGTGACTACTAGTTCATAGCACAACTGTGACAGTAAGTCCAGAAAAGAAATATAAATAGTGACTTAGCTATTTTACCAAGTCATGACATCTAGCTTGTCTTTTGTTTAACTTTTGTACCTTCATAAAGTATTCAAGATTTTTGTAATCTATCCAAATCTCAAACTTTGTGGTTATTTCTTCCAAGAAGTACCTCCATGCTTCCAAGCATCTACCTATAGCTAACATTTCCTTATTGTGTATTTCATAGTTTTGTTCTATGTCATTTAACAATTTGGAAATATAAGTCACAGGTCTCCACAACCCATCAGTGTACTTCATCAACAGTATACTCTCTGTTGCATAGTTTGAGACATCTGTCTCTACTCTAAACTCTTTGTCTAAGTCTAAAGCTACTAGTACAGGTCTTGTAGTGAAAATCTCTTTAAGCTCATTAAATGCTTATTCTTGCTTTTTCTTTTATTTCTTGTACACTATTTATACAACTACTATATGTGTAAGGTTGCTAAACTCCAAGCTGGAATAAAGCCAACTGCTGTTTGTTTAGTGATTGACAAAGAGAACTCGATAGAGTTCCTGTTAGATTTTCTACACTACTTATACAACTACTACATGGTCTGTGCACTTCTTTCCCACACTTATCATGTGATCCATCATGTGACTTGTGATGTGACACTTGTGACATAGCACTTTTCTACACTTCTTATATGTAGTAAGTCCAAAAGAAAAGAAAAAGAAAAAGAAATAATGACTTAGTTATTCTGCCAAGTCATGATAAAAGTCCTTTATAAATCTTCTGTAATAATTGGTAAGTTCTAAGAATTTTCTAACCTCTCTAATATTCTTTGGCATTAGTTAGCTCAGTACTCTATCTACTTTCTCTTTTTCCATCTCTATTCTACTGGGTCCTATAATAATCCCTAAGAATTTAATTTTCTGCACCTTCTATACATATTTCTCTGGCTTCATATACAAATCATTTTCTTCTAACCTCCTCAATACTTTGTTTACAATTTCATTATATCTCTCCTCTGTTTCTGTTCCTACCAATACATTATCTATGAATATAGTAACTTTTCCTTTGTTTATCAAGTCTTTTGGGATTTCATTTATCATTGCCTGAAATGTAGCTAGCAAATTTGTTATCCCAAAGAACATTACTGTTGGCTCAAAAGATCTTACATGAGTTGTAAATACTCTTTTCTACTCATTCTCTTCCTTAATCCTCATATTATTGAACCCCCAGCATAAGTCCATTTTTGTGAATACTTTCTTACTCCCTATGTTGTTTATTAAATCCATAATTAATGGGAGTAGGTAATTATTCTTCATTGTCTGGTTATTTAGACTATGGTAGTCTATTACTATTCTCTTGTTCCTATTCTTTTTGCCCACAAAGAATACTGGTGATGTTTGAGGAAATTTTGATGGCCTAATATATTTCTTCCTTAGTTGATCATTCATGAAATTCTGAACCTCCTTTCTTTTATTCTTGGATAAAGGATAAATCCTTTCTTTTCATGGTTAAAATATCTTCTTGAGATCTATGGCATGATTCTAAATTTTTCTCATTGGCATTCTCTCAGATTCTATTTTCCCAAACACCTTTCTCCACTTCAGAAATTTCTTTGAAGCTATTTTCTCAATTTTCCTATGATACATCTCAATTTCTCTCTTTTTCTCCTAATCTTTCCTATTATTTACTCTCTATCTTACAATTTTCTCTTCTTTTAGGATAACTACTCTTTTTCCTTTCTTTATTTTCTTATCTTCTTTCCCCTTTGTATTTCTTTCATATAATGGTAGACATCTTGTTATTTTGACTTCTCTTGTTTTCCAATTAATCTCTGGATTGTGTGTTTATAACTATGGCATTCCCAATATTATATCTGTCTTTCCTAGGTCAGATACATCTATTTTCATTCTCTCCACATTTACTTCCACTTGATATATAATTGCTCCTTCACTATGATATGTTCTATCTATGTTTTTGACCATCAGTAGTCTTTTCAATTTTTGCAGCCTAAAACTATGTTTAGCTGCCATTTTTTTATCTATTAACATTATTGTGGCTCCACTGCCTAGGAGCACTTTCACTGCCACCCCTTCATAGGTATCTACTCCAATGTTTAGCCATACTTTCCTCAACATTTTAGAAGTTCTTCTCAAGTCTTTCTATTTATCCCCCTCTCTGGTTATACTTGGCTATACTTTTTCTTATACAGGGCATACTACTACTTCCCAATTCCATCATGGTTTTTTTTTCCTATTCTGTATTCTGGACATAGGATCCTCCCCTTTTCATCTTTTGATATCTTTTTCCCTACAACTATATCCTTTCTTTTATACTTCATACATCTGACTTTACTCCCCCTTTCTATCTCTGCTTCATTATCCCTCCATTTCCATGCTTCAAGGCAACTTTCATACCATACATTACTCAACTGTTCTCTAGAGACAAATCCTTGTCCCTGGTTTTTTTCTATCTTTGTCCCTTTGTAATTATGCTCTCTACATATGTTACTACCTTCTACTTTGTCCTCCATTCTCTCTCTTCTAGCACTATGCTTCTTAGGGGCATACCCTGTATGCTACTATGTTCTTGCACCTTTTTTATAAGGGAATACACTGGTTTTCTCTCCTTTTACTATGCTTCTTGCAGATTGACTACACATGCTACTTTTTCTTTCCTTTTCTGCTTCTCTTCTATCTTGATTTTTGGGCACTCCCATTGAAATACCCAATCTTCCAATACCTAAAACACTTCACTTTTACTGTCTCTTGTCTCTTTACTTTTACTTCTTCTCTTACTTCACACTTTATTACTCTATTTGCTAATACTTCAAATTTATTCTGGGAAAATACCTTTTCCTTGTTTTTTTCATGCTTATTCCTATAATTATGGGCCAGGTGTTATGAACATCAAGTGGGACTACAGTTATTATCAGCCATGGTCTAATAATAAGTAGTTAGTAGATGAGATGTTGGCATTGCTCGACAAAGACATTATAATATAGTAATGCATTGAATGTCTAAAAGATTCAGAATAAACATTGGACTCTATGATATAGATAGGACTCTTTAGAGAAATCTCAGATAATCTTTTCTCTATTTTTGATTTTCTAACAAATAGGATAATATCAGACTAATCCATTTGTAGACATTGACTTAACTTGTTACTTCTATCACTGGACTATTATTAAGGGTGTAGATGTTATGACTTGGCAAAATAGCTGAGTTATTATTTATATTTCTTTTCTTTTTCTTTTGGACTTACTACACAAGGAAGGAGTGTGGGAAAGTGTCACATAACAAAGTCACATGTCACATGTCACAGAACAGATGTCACAGTGTAATGTCACACAAAATGAAGTCATGTGATAACTGTGGGAAAGTAGTGTACAGACTATGTAGTAGTTGTATAAGTAGTGTACAAGAAATGTATGAGAACTCTATTGAGTTCTCCTTGTCAAGTGCTGATAAAGGAGTAGTTGGCTTTATTCCAGCTCAGGAGTTAGCTATTCTGACAGTAGACTTAGGACTGAAGCTTTAACCCCAACCAGTGACAATTAAAAGAAAAGAACTTAATGAAGTTCTCTATTAGATTTCTACTACTACTTATACATATCATAAATGGCCACTTACTGATTTGTGATGGGTAAATTTAGTATTCAAAGAGCTCAAAAAAGTGAAGTTAGACAAGTAGCAAGAGATGTTGTTAAGTCTGAGGTCTAATCCTCAGACAAAAAGTCCTTATATACAGAATTGTGATAGTCTGTGTACTAGGACAGAGCATCATATGCTACTACCTATTGTTCTACATATGGTAGTGCCTTTGTGCTAGAAATAGTGATAACCTAACCATATAGAGGCTGTCCTTTGTTCTAAGAAAAGGACAGATGACTATCTATGGGTAATTGATGAAATCTATGTGCAAAAATTGAGGCCTTCATATCTCCACTAATATTAATTGCCTTGGCACTGTTTTAGACTCATTCTGAGAGGTATGAAGAGGGCTTCTCTGATACCTAAAAGTGAAGCTTAGATTGTGGCAGTTTCTGAGATATTGGTGATTTAATAAATAGTACTATAGTGGTTACCTGTTGATCTGCCTAATATCTCAGCCATTATTGATCACTTTGAGACATGACTGGTATTGATCACAAGGTCTTTTTAAGGGCTTTCGGGAGCCATTGAGACTGTGAATCATTAAAGAATTGATGGAGATATGGCCAAATGAAGTTTGTGATAGTGACACAACTCAGGACTACTATGACATAGCTGGATTCTAGGCTTAAGAGAACTTGTCAATCAGTTAGAGACTAACAGTGGAGGTGTGGCACCAAGTCTGGGTACTATTACTGAGACCTGACCTTGTAAATGGGTGTTTTTAGATAGACTATTAGCTTTTATATTATAAACCTTGTGCTGAAGTCCTATTGTAGGCTGTATATGCAGAAGGGTGATGTTGCATCATTAGGAAAATGTTTAGGTTAAGAATTCTCTCCTTGGGGTGATAGTATAAACCATATTATTAGGACAATAGCTATTAGGGTAGTAGATGTCTAGCTAGATAAAGATCTTGTGCTCTAGAAAATATAATCATAGTAAGATCAAATTGACTATCAAGAGACATAGCATAATATCTCTTCAACAATTCAACAACCTCATAAGCAACATACTTATTCAATGGCATGTTCTTGCCAAACTAAGAGCAAAACTAGAGGAGAGAGAAGGGAGAAAATGTTAGAGTTACAAGAGGTTTGAACATCTGGTGTTAAAACTCTAGATCTCATAGTTGAATATATGTTTCAACTTGAAGCCTATATCAAATACTTGATATCTTTATGCCCCTTGTGTGGGAGTAGCCACTGGGCTATGTGTGTATGGTCCTGTACATGAGTGGTGAGCTATGCTATAGCAGTGCTTTTCTTATTTTGATTATTCTATTCTTCTTTTCTTGGACACCTTGTTGACTATTGTCTCTTTTATTCTTGATTGTCATGCCAACTACTGTAGTATTTTGATGGAGACACACATTATTTGTACTCTTATTATGTTTCTTCTTTTTGTTGTTGCTAGACTATGAAACTCAATAGTATATATATGCTCTTGGGTCAATAGCAAAAATATACTCTTTTGAGGGACTGTACAGCAAACATAGAACTCTAAAAGAAAACTACACACTTTATTGACAGGACCAGAGATCTTCAACAGTATTCCCCTTTGAACTTGTTTTACCTTCTCATATTTGTTAGAGAGTCCAACTAAGGTTTTCAGTGATAGAGGAGAGATATTAATGAGACTTTGAGTAGCACTCTTCAAGACTGTCCTAAGATAAGAAAGAGTACTGATTTCTCAGAGTAAAATTTTACAAAGGGAACATAGAAAGAGAGAACTTGCTATTTTTTTCTTTCTCTTGTCTGTATTTGTCCTAACTAGGTACTGTGACAATGTTACAATATGGTAGCACTACTTGTATCTAAGAGTGACTAGTTAAGTGATAGTTGTTATGAGAAACCCAAGAAGGAAAACATTTCTCACAGCTTCGAGCAACTAATTCACAATCTCAAGAAATATAATGGAATTAAACTATAAATAGTATAGGAACTTTATGTAAACCATATCACATGACTAAGGTATGTGATTGAAGAACATTCTAGTAAAACATGTGACCATAGGAAGTAGGCACACAGACTATGTAATAATTATATTGTCACAAAACTTCATTCAGCCATATTTCCATCAATTCTTCAATGATTCTTATGGCCTTAACAGCACTGGAAAGCCCTTAAAAAGTTCTTTTGACTGATACCAGTCATGTCTCAAGGAAATCAATATTGGCTGAGATATTGAGAAAATAAGTAGATAACCACTATGGTACCACATATTAAATTGCCAATATCTTGGGAACCATTATGATCAATGCTTTTCTTCTAGGCATCAGAAAAGCCCTCTTTATACTACTCAGAATGAGTCTAGAATGGCCTCAAGAAAATTAATATTAGTAGAGATATGAAGACCTCAATGTTTGCACATTATTACAAACTTCATTCGGCCATATCTCCATCAATTCTTTGACTATTCCCACAGTCTTAACGGCACCAGAAAGCCCTTAAAAAGACCTTTTGATTGATACCAGTCATGTCTCGAAGCAATCAATAATGGCTGAGATATTAGGCAGATCAACAGGTAACCACTATAGTACTATTTATTAAATCACCAATATCTCAGAAACCACCACAATCTAAGCTTCACTTTTAGGTATCAGAGAAGCCCTCTTCATACCTCTCAGAATGAGTCTAAAACAGTGCCAAGGCAATTAATATTAGTGGAGATATGAAGGTCTTAATGTTTGCACATAGATTTTATTAATTACCCATAGATAGTCATCTGTCCTTTTCTTAGAACAAAGGACAGCCTCCATGTGGTTAGGTTATCACTATTTCTAGCACAAAGGCACTACCATATGTAGAACAATAGGTAGTAGCATGTGATGCTCTGTCCTAGTACACAGACTATCATAATTCTGTATATAAGGACTCTCTGTCTGAGGATTAGACCTCAGACTTAACAACATCTTTTGTCACTTGTCTAACTTTGCATTTTTGAACTATTTAAAGTATCAAAGCACTGATTACAAATAGTAAGTGACCATTTGTGATAGTCACCCAGGTACCAAGGGAGATAAGAGAGTAAAAAGTGAGTAGAGCTCTATGATAAGCAGTGCTGGAATGAGAATTAAGTTCTGGTATAAGATGTCATAACTTGGCAAAATGGCCAAGTCAATTTTTCTTTTTCTTTTTCTTTTCTTTTCTTTTCTTTTTCATTTTTCATTATTCTTTTCTTTTCTAAAGATCAGACACATGGGATAGCTGGATGAATCAGAGCATGTGGGACTTTACAAATAGAAGTAAATAGTGAAAGGTATATAAGTAGTGTACAGGAATTGAACAAGGACTCTATTGAGTTCTGTTGGAATATCAAATGCTATACTAAATGAGTTCTAGGCTATTTCTTATTGTTTTATGTTTTATTGTTCTTTGTATATAAATAGTCTACCTAGTAATGAAGAACGTTGCACATTTGCAATGAATTTCCCCTGTTGTTATGTCGATTGTTTTCTCCCCAAATTCAACAAGTTCTTCTTGTCAACTCAGATAAGGAGTGGATCTAAGTCATCACAGCTAAGGTCTTACACTTAGAGTTCATAATTACTATGGGGCTTGTCTGTAATTACCTTTTCTCTTGCAATCTGTAAGGTTTTAGCTGTGATGACTTAAACCTACTTCTAGTCTGAGTTGACAAGGAGAACTTGATAGAGTTCCTGTTAGATTCTTGAACTACTTATACACAATAATAACCCTAACCCTAGCTAGTATCTCATGCATCCCAATATGACTAAAAGAGAAGAAAAGAAAAAGAAAAAGAAATATTGACTTAGCTATTTTGCCAAGTCATGACACAATCTAATATCTGTACTAAGTCCAATAAGTCCAAGATCATCTGTTCCTAGCTATTCTTGGTTGTGATGTTACACCATCCATTTGCATTGTCTTCATCAGCTTTACTATTCATTGCCAACATTCCCTGGATCAACCACTTGTTATCAGTCCAAGGTTGATAATACTCATAATCCCAGTGCAGATCCATAACATGTATAGCATTCCCTTCCTCCAACAGTTTGCAGAGTACTAAGTTGTGTTATAGTCAGCTCACTTTATTATTTTCTGATTTTTCATTGAACTTTGTCAAATTAAGAAGAGATAAAGAGATACTGTGAGGAAGTATGATCAATAATTGGTTACAAGCAACATTTACTTTGATAGCTTTTCCAGAGTTTAAGCTTATATGAGGCATGTAGACTACTTAAAGCACTACAAATTAAGTTGATGCTAGGCCAATGAGGCTCTGTGCATCTGAGCACTGCAGGATACAGAAATTCAGAATCCAAAGGATGACTAACTGTATAGAGTAACTGCCGACATTGAATCAGACGGAGATATTATTTTTTTTTAGGCCGATGGATTAGTGAAACACCATCCTATTTATTTTTTTGGACGATAATTGACACCTGTCTGACAGGGATCGTGATCATGGGAGGGAATTCACATTGATTTGATCCGTGAATGACGATATAGTCGAAAAGCAAACACGTAAAAAAGCAAAAAAGGGCACATCTGTGATGTTCCAGAAAAAAAAGTGAGCTCTAAAAATAGCACTGCACTGCACTAAACATTGCATAACGAAGGGGGTTCATTCTTGTCAAATGAGGTTCGCGAGTGAAGTGAAGTGAAGTGAAGGGTCTAATGTCAAGTGGCGTGGTTGAGTTGTTTCCATTGTATGATTTTTATGTACAAAGAATCAAATCGATGAATGAAAAAACAAGGATGGACGTGCGTAGGCCACGTGGCGTGTAATAAACGATATCTCATTTGGAAAGAAGAAGAACCTTGTATGATGATGGTCAAACGAAAAACAACGAAATTGGCCACTTTTGCTTTTTCCTTTCCTTTCCTAGAACGAACGAACGAACGAAGGAGGACAGATGTTTTTTTGATAGGAGTTGTTGTCTTTTTTTTACGAAATAGAAAAAGAGGGGGTAATGAATGAAGAGTTAAGGTACAGAAATGGATTGATTATAACCTCGAGAAGACGAAGACATTGAGTTTAACCTAAAACAGAAACCTTTGTTTGGGAGAGAGAGATGTATGTCAAAACTGCATTACCATTACCCTTACCCCCGGTATCTTTAACCAAAAACATAACGTTCGTTGTGTTTCATAGCAACGTAATAGATTGAATAGAGATTTAGATTCAGAGCTAAGAGAAAAATTAGACAGAATAAAATGTGGTCGTTATGGCACACGTTGTCTGTCGTCTAGTCTTAAAGTTAAAGTCTAAAAAAGCGAGCGGAATTCTCAGAACCGTTTTTTCATTAATCATTTGGAGCGAGCGGGTGGGGTGGGGTGGGTGGACCCTATCTCGTAAAAAAAAAAAAGGAGAGAAAAAGAAAAAAAAGCAAACGTCATGTTCACAACAGAAATGGGAACTGACACACCTATTTTGTTTTTCTTCTTCTTCTTCTTCTTCTTCTTCTCCTTCTCCTTCCGTGGTGACATGTCTACGTTTACGTTTACGTGTCATCGACCAAACAAAGAAATGGAAGGGTAGAAGACTCCGGACAAAAGTTAAATCTCAAGATGACCGATGAGATCCCATTTGTCTCCCCAACAAAACAGAAAACGCGCGCTTCTCCTTGAAACTCATGACTACTAAAACGGACACAAGCAGTAGACAACAAAACTCTTTATCGTACCGAACACCCCGAGAAATAACTTTGCTATGATGGGATCTTGCATTCGCAGAAGCCAATAACACGTAAAAAAATAAAATAGAATAGAATAAAAAAGGAAAACAATAGTACACTTAACTACATAACACATGTCCTTTCTCTTCTTAATATCCTCCCAACAACCCCGAATCTTCCATAAACAAACTCCAACGTTCATCCAGTCTCGAATCCCGCGAAGCAAGTCCTAAATCGGCAAGGTCGGCAGCTGTTCCGCTGCCGTGCATGGGTTGTTGAAGCGAAAGCGTCGGATAATATTGCGGCGGTGGCGGCGGCGGTCCATAAGAGGAAGCCAAAGGTGGAGCGGAAGGTGGCTGTTGCTCTTGTGGATAGTAATTATAGGTCGCAGGATGTAACACAATGGGCTCTGTTGACCACTGTGGATAGTCATAAGATGGTTCAGGGGAAGGCGTATCCAATGGAACTTGAAGCGATTGATAATATGGATATGCAGGGGCCTCCGAATTGGATTTGTCCTGTCGAGTGTCAGAGGAAACAAATCGGGTATGTCCTGCGAATATCGTCAGTTCATCATGTTCGGGTGGAGCGGTTGAAATCGCCCAATCATGGCCAGCAGAAGAAGCTTTGACGTTGGCGAGTGCATCTCTAGCTTTGTTGGCCAGTCGAGTGAGAATGGGAAGAGCTTTCAAGGCACGAATGCTATATTTGGATGCTTTCGTGAACAAGTCGAGGGCTTGATCGAGTTCAGTCATGGCGGACTGGGCAACAGAAGAACGAGGGCCGCGGGTGACGAGGGTTCCGAAAACGACCTGAGTGAGTCAAAGGGGTGAGGAAAACAAAAAAAGAAGCAGGATTTCCTTACAGCGGCTGTAAAGGCAAAAGTCCACATTGTCCAGAACCTGGCACAGGAATTTGGAAACAAGGCGAACTGTTCTTTGACGGATTTGAGGATGGTGGAAGCGGCGCGATATGAGGCGACGAAAGAATGAGCATAGGGGCTCTTGAGGGGATTGAGGGGGTGATCCATGATAGCTTGTGCAAAGAAACTTCGGTGGAGGTACATGAG
>Ga0153965_1000145_pt1 | contig 13384 bp, 14 predicted proteins | sample TSFL049MetaG_FD_104707 | JGI IMG/M metagenome (GOLD analysis project Ga0153965, IMG submission 104707) | Attine ant fungus gardens microbial communities from Florida, USA - TSFL049 MetaG | ecosystem: Host-associated > Fungi > Mycelium > Unclassified | place: USA: Florida, Paynes | collected... | reverse complement strand
TAAGTAATCATATCATGTGATAAGATCATGTGATCATAGAACATTCTGGAAGGACATGTGATCATGTAATAGTAGGGCACAGCCACTTGTAAAGTAGTATAAGTAGATAGTCAAATCCAATGGAGAACTCCATCGAGTTCTTCCTAAACACTTACCTTGAGTGATCCTTGAGTCGTCAAGACTTAGTGATAACAGAAGTATAGGATATTATAGCAGGGTTAGGGTTATTATTTGTATATATATAGTATACAAAAATCTAATGGAAACTCTATTGAGTTCTTCTTGTTAACTCAGATAAGAAGTAGGATTAAGCATTTATGACTAAGTTTTATACTAGAACTTAATTTTCTTTTAGAGCACTGTCTACCTTGGACCTTGCTTATACTTATTCTCATTTCTCATCACCTCTCAACTAGTGGTCATTGCAATTACTAGTTACTTTTATATATAGCTGGGCCCTTGGCTTAAGGAAACTTTGCAGTCAGTTAGAGATTGCAAATAGAGACATAGTTGTCATATTCCAGAAATATGATAATTATGTAATTTCTTTCTCCTAATAATTCCCCTAAAATTAATAATAGTAGGATAGCATAGTAGACTACTCTCCTCCTATTCTGCATATACTATAAGTACTGAGTAGTTACAGTGTAATTCCTTAGTCTGTAAATTAACATCATCTGGTCCTAAGCCTATCTTATTCATTTGGACTCTTTCACTTAACTCTCTGGGACCTCTGTTTTGGCGACTTCCTCCACTCCGAAATATGCGACCAACCTCACGACCGGAGACTGGGGTGCAACACATAAGTTGAAGCCAAGGTCATTCAATAAGTCGCTCTCCGCCCTGACATCCTTGTCTTGCCGCCAGAGCCTCCTTTCTCTTATCGCTAAGTACCTTCCCTCCGACATTGTACCTTACTCCGGAACGGAGTGTAGTTTCTATCTATTATCCTTCACTTCCATTCCTCTGGATTCTATCCTTGACAGAATTTACAGACTCACACCGGTTCCTGTCGTATTAAACTCTGATGTCTCGCCAGTCTGCAGCTCCCTTTTTCGGGAGTAATTCCATTCCTCTCGCTGACCGAACTATTGGTTGCTTCACTTCTGGCCTCCCAAGGAGGTCGAGACGTCTCCAATCGGGGACACCTCGCACCCCTGTACGACCCTGCTCATCCCCACTTCCAGTGGAACCTTCGGAATTCCATGGTGTGGATCCCTCTACTGTTTCTCATGTCGATAACGACCCAGACTGGGTCAACACCCCTATATCTGTTCCTACTCCTGTGTTCCAAACTCCACCTATTGCTAACCGTAGCCCTGTTAACAATCAGCTAGCCGAGGCTCTCTGACAACTATTGGAAAACCTTAACAGAGGATCAGCACCAAAGCCTCACCAATTGAAGGCCCGCATTCCGGATATCTTCGACAGCTCCGATTCTCACAAACTCAACCACTTCCTATTCCAATGCCAACTCTTTTTCCATGCCAACCCTTTGCAGTTCTCCACCGATGAAGAAAAAATCAATTTTGCGTTGACCTACCTCTCTAGTGTAGTGCAAGATTGGTTCGAAGTCGCATTACAACAGGAAGACCTCAGCTATATGCAACCCTGGCTCTCTACCTGGCACCTCTTTGTGGACAAACTCCAGGTCCATTTCGGACTTTTGGACCTAGTAGAGGATGCCGCCAACCTCATCGACAATCTCCATATGAAGCCAGGAGACAAAATTGCCACTTATAACGTGGAATTCATGTGGTACGCAGCACAGCTAAACTGGGGTGATTCAGTCCTATGCCATCATTTCTACCAGGGGTTACAAAATCTCCTCCAGGATCCGATAGCAAACCGGGAACAAGGCAAACCCAATTTCTTCCAGGCCATGTATCAACTGGCAATCACTTTTGACAATCGCTATTAGGAGCGAAATCGCGAACAAGATCGTCTCTGGAATACAGAGACGGATGCAGCAGACAGCCATAACCGAAAACAAGGAAAAATGGCTCAGTTCTCTGCCTTCTCACAAAACTCCGCTCTATCTCGCCCCCAATCATCCACAGCTCCGCCACAGACCGCACCTTCTCGGAGCTCCCTAAAACCCCCCAGAGCATCATCTTCCATTGCCAAATTGCCATCCCCGTCCACTCCATGTGTTGACCTCTCCGACAAATTAGGCAGAGATAGAAAGCTAAATGGTAATGAGTGCAAGCGCCATATCAACAACAACCTTTGCCTATACTGCGGATCGAAGGACCACAAGGTAGACGGATGCCCTAGGAAACAACCGGTAAGGGCATGCCTAACTACTCTGGAGAAACAAGAGACTCCGCTCTCCGAGAACCTCTCAGAAAACTAGAGCACGGCTCCCAAGACTCAGCACAAACTGGGAGTCGTGTTGAACTCGTTTGTGCAACTACGAGTCCAATGCGTCTCAATGCATCCGCTCTTTCCGATCCGAATTCTCTCTGTATACCCCTCATCTTTCCCCTGGTGTGTGCTTTGGACCATCTCTATCATGACTTGGCAAATCGGCTAAGTCATTATTTATATTTCTTTCCTTTTTCTTTTCTTTTATTTTTGTTATCGATGGACACGCGAGATAAAAGTGACTCATAGGGAAGTGCGGGACTATACTGTAAGGTTAGGGTTAGAAACTTGTATAAGTAGGGTAGAAAATCTAACAGGAACTCTATCGAGTTCTCTTTGTCAAACGCTGAACAAAGAGACAGTTGGCTTAATTCCGGTCATCGGAGTTTGGCTACTGACACTAGAACTCGATATCACTACAGAGCACCATCTGCCTTGGACCTTGCTCACTCTCTTATCTCATCATCTTATCAACCCTCGGTCGCTGATCATCATGATCAGTAACCACCTCCATACATAGCCGGGCCCTTGGCTTAAGAGGACTTTGCAGTCAGTTAAGGACTGCAGGTGGAAGTATAACACCAAGCCTGGGTGTTATTGCTGAGACCTGACCTCGTAAATGGGTGGTGTCTAGTAGAGTACTTGTTCTTTTCTTGGTATAAACCTCGTGCTGTGCTCCATTGTGAGTTGGTACACGCAGAGGAGTGACGGTTACTACTAGTGGGCCGTCTAGATTAGAGATCCCATCTGTTGGGTGATAGTCTAACCATAGTATTAGGGCAGTAGTCAGTAAGGCAGTAGGTGTCTAGCTGGGTGAAGATCTTGCACCCCAGTAGACGTAACATAAGTAAGATCAAAATATTAAATCTGTACCCTCAGAGATGTCGTCACGATGTCTCAAACCCAATACAAAACCCTTATGAGCAACCTGCTCAACGAGAAGCGTGCCCTCGCTAAATTAAGGGCAGAGTTAGAAGGAAGGAAGGGGAAGCTGTGTCGATGTTGTAAGAAGTTCGGGCACCTGGCCCAAAACTGCAGGAATAAGGAAGGAGAAGAAAAGGGGACTGTTGTTCCCCAAAATAAATTTGAAGTATTAAGTAACAGAGTGATGCAGTGTGGAGTGGAGGAAAAGACAATAAGGAGTATGAGAAGGATGGGAGTGAAATGTTTTAGGTGTGGGGAAGAGGGGCATAAGTGTAGGGAGTGCCCCCTATGGGTGAGGAAGGAGAAAGCGGCACATGTAGCAAAGCCACAAAAGGCACAGCAGGAGAAGAGGCCGGCGCGCCCCATCAGGGGAAAGGTGCAGGAAAAAAGAAAGCTGAGGAGAGTCGAGGAGAATGGAGCGGTGCGCATGGCCAAGCCACGAGAAGCGCAGCAGGAGTGGAGGAGGAGTTTGTGGGAGGAGTTGAGGAAGAGGGCGGAGTGGTACTGTGGACCAACAGTGCCACAAGATGCGCAGTTATGGGAGTTGGGGTAGCGCGGCCAAGGAGCCGTCGTCACGTACTTGAGGTGCCCAAGATGTGGCAAAGGAGGATGTTATGCGGAAGATGATCGGGGACAAGGAACGCTCTCCTATTGGAAGAGAGAGAAGATAAGTTGGTGTGGATGCAAGGGGAAGAAAGCGGAAGGCGGCACACCCACAGAGAGAAAAAGCACAGTAAAGATAGAACAGAGTGGCGCACAAGCAAGAGACTCGAGAAGCGCAGCGAGAGAGGAGAAAGCGGCGTGGCCCAGAGAGGCAGAGGCGCAGCAGAGTGGTGCATGGTCAGGAGAACTGGAAAGTGCAGCAAGAGAGGGGGGTAGTCGAGAGGAGGTCAGGAGAACCTTCAAGATATTAAGAGAAGTGTGGCTGAATATCGGAGTAGAGAAGATAGATACGTATGAAGGTGTAATGATCAAAGCGCTCTTGGATAGTGGCACAACAGGGATGTTTATGGATAGACAGACGGCAGCTAGGCATGGGTTCAAGCTACAGAAATTAGAGAGACCGTTACTCGTCAGAAATGTAGACAGGACTAACAATAGTGGAGGGGCCATCACGCACCAGGTAGAGTGCAATGTGTTCTATAAAGGCCATATGGAGAGGATGAGGATGGATGTGTGCGATCTAGAGAAAACAGAAGTAATTCTGGGGATGCCATGGTTGGCAGCGCACAATCCGGAGATAAACTGGGAAACGGGGGAGGTTAAAATGACGAGATGCCCACCCTTGTGTGGTGGAAGGAGTCAGAAGAGAGAAAAGATCAAAAGAGTAGCAACAGAGGAAGAAGAGAAAATTGTCCGGTGGGTGATAGACGATAAAGAGGACTAGGGAAGAGAAGAAGAGATAGAAGAGGACCACAGGAAAATTGAAGAGATGGTCCCAAAGAAGTTTTTGAAGTGGAGAAAGGTGTTTGAAAAAGTAGAGTCGGAGAGAATGCCAAAGAGGAAGGTTTGGGATCATGCTATAGATCTCAAAGAGATGTTCAAACTGCAAAAGGGAAGAATTTACCCTCTCTCCAAAAACGAAAGAGAGGAAGTCCAGAATTTCGTGGAAGACCAGTTGAGAAAGGAGTATATCAGACCATCGAAATCCCCTCAGATGTCGCCGGTGTTCTTTGTAGGCAAGAAGGATGGTAGCAAGAGGATGGTAATGGACTACCACAACCTGAACGACCAGACAATAAAGAACAACTACCCACTCCTGTTAATCACAGAATTAATTGACAATATGAGGAGTAAGAAAGTGTTCACCAAGATGGATCTCAGGTGGGGGTTCAACAATGTGAGGATAAAGGAAGGGGATGAGTGGAAGGGGGCATTCACGACATACATAGGTTCCTTTGAACCAACAGTGATGTTTTTCGGGATGACAAACTCACCAGCAACGTTTCAAGCGATGATGAACGAGATCCTGAGAGATTTAATAAATGAAGGCAAAGTAGCAGCGTTTGTGGACGATGTGTTGGTAGGAACAGAGACAGAGGAGGGGCACGATGAAATAGTGGAAGAAATATTAAAGAGGTTAGAAGAAAACGACTTGTATGTCAAGCCGGAAAAATATGTGTGGAAAGCAAGAAAGATAGGGTTCCTAGGAGTCGTCATAGGACCTAACAGGATAGAAATGGAAGCAGAGAAAGTGGATGGAGTACTTAGTTGGCCACGGCCAAAAACTGTGAAAGATATTAGAAAATTCTTAGGCCTCGCAAATTACTACAGGAGGTTTATTAAGGATTTCGCTCGAGTAGCAAGGCCGCTGAATGTGCTGACGAGGAAAGATGAGAAGTGGCGGTAGGAAGAGGCCCAACAGAAGGCTTTTGACGAGTTGAAACGGGTTTTCACGACAAAACCAGTACTAGCAGCTCCAGACTTAGACAAAGAGTTTAGAGTAGAGGCTAATGCCTCAAACTATGCTACTGGGGGAGTACTCTCGATGAAGTGCTCAGACGAGAAATGGAGACCAGTTGCTTTCATCTCGAAATCTCTAAGTGATACAGAATGGAACTACGAGATTCATGACAAAGAGATGTTAGCAGTAGTTAGATGCCTAGAGGCGTGGAGGCATTTCCTGGAAGGAGCAGTAGAAAAATTCAAGATTTGGACAGATCATAAGAACCTCGAATATTTCATGAAAGCGCAAAAGTTAAATAGGAGACAAGCAAGATGGGCCCTGTACCTATCAAGATTTAATTTCATACTGAAACATGTTCCAGGGAGTAAGATGGGGAAAGCGGATAGTCTGAGCAGGAGACCAGACTGGGAAATTGGAGTGGAAAAGGATAATGAGGACGAGATATTGGTGAAACCAGAGTGGCTGAAAATAAGAAGAACAGAAGTAGTAGAAATCATAGTAGACGGAGTAGATCTACTAGAGGAGATTAGAAAGTCTAAAGTAAAAGACGACGAGGTGGTAAAGGCGGTAGAGGAAATGAAACGAGCAGGGATAAGGATGTTGAGAGACGAAGAGTGGAGAGAAGTAGATAGCATCATGTATAAGGAAGGGAAAGTCTATGTCCCAAAAGATGAGAAATTGAGGGCAGAAATCATTAGACTACATCATGATATGCTGGTAGGAGGGCATGGGGGACAGTAGAAGACAGTAGAACTGGTAACTAGAAACTTCTGGTGGCCAGGGATCATGAAGGAAGTAAAGAGATATGTGGAAGAGTGTGATGCCTGCCAATGCAACAAAAATTGCACAGAATAGCCAGCAGGCAAGTTAATGCCCAATTCGATTCCAGAGAAACCTTGGACGCATATATCGGCAGATTTCATCACTAAACTGCCCTTAGCTCAAGGATACGACTCGATCTTAGTAGTAGTCGATAGATTGACGAAAATGGTACATTTCATACCTACTATAGAGAAAACATCGGCAGAAGGACTGGCTAGATTATTTAGAGACAACGTGTGGAAACTGCATGGACTGCCTGAAAGCATCATATCAGACAGAGGACCGCAGTTCGCGACAGGATTAATGAAGGAGTTGAACAGGATGTTGGGGATCAAAAGCAAATTGTCGACAGTGTTCTACCCTCAGACAGACGGACAAACAGAGAGGGTTAATCAGGAACTAGAGTAGTATTTGAGGATGTTCATTGACCATAGGCAGGAACAATGGCCAGAATGGTTAGGGACAGCAGAATTTGCCTACAATAATAAGGCGCACTCGAGTACGAAGACATCACCCTTTAAAGCGAATTATGGGCAAGATCCTAGGATAGAGTTCGAGGGAAGGAAGAAGGGGAAATATGCAGGGGCAGAAAAATTTGTGGAAAAGATGAAAGAAATACAGGAGGAGGCAAAGGCAGCGCTAGGGAAAGCGCAAGCAGATATGAAGAAATATGCCAATAAGAAGAGATCGGACGTAGAAGAATATAAAGTAGGAGACTTAGTCATGCTCAGTACCAAGGATCTGAAATATCAGATGGTCGGAAGGAGGACAGAGAAGTTGATGGAAAGATATGTCGGTCCTTATAAAGTCAAGGAAATAATATCATCGAACGCGGTCAAATTAGAACTACCTAGTACAGTAAAGATACATCCAGTAGTAAACGTTAGTAGAGTACGACGATATGTAGGACAGGTAGAGGGGCAGAGGAAGGAGCAACCAGCTCTGGTAATAATCGAAGGGGAAGAAGAATGGGAAGTAGAGAGAATCCTGAACAAGCGACGGGTAAGAGGGAAAGATAAGTACCTAGTACGCTGGAAAGGATTTATGGCGGAGTCCGACACTTGGGAAGGAAGGGAGAACTTAGAGAATGCGAAAGAGGCGGTCGATGAATTTGAGAGGGAATATCGACAGGACATGGAAGATGTGGCGCGACAAGAGCGTGAAGAAGAAACTTTCCAATGAAGAAAACTTCCAGGAAGATTCACGGCAAAGACGCTATATGGGTGGTCAGACAAGCAATATGACCAAGAATATTGGGGAAGGATGGAAAGAAATTGGAGGCGATGGAAGGGCAAGAAGCCGGCAAGAAGAGGGACAATGAAAACGATCCCGGAAGAGGAAGAAGAAATTGAAGAAAAATCGGGAATTCGAGAGTGGATGGAGGAAGATGAAGATGAAATGGGCGACATGGTCGACCCATACTACGAATTGTAGGAAAATTCCTTGGGACGAGGAAACTTAAGAGGGGGGTGGTGTCATGACTTGGTAAATCGGCTAAGTCATTATTTATATTTCTTTCCTTTTTCTTTTCTTTTATTTTTGTTATTGATGGACGTGCGAGATAAAAGTGACTCATAGGGAAGCACGGGACTATACTGTAAGGTTAGGGTTAGAAACTTGTATAAGTAGGGTAGAAAATCTAACAGGAACTCTATTGAGTTCTCTTTGTCAAATGCTGAACAAAGAGACAGTTGGCTTAATTCCGGTCATTGGAGTTTGGCTACTGACAATCTCCAGCCTATACCTATCTGAACGCTGGTAGACTCTGGATCTACGCACTGTTTCTTGGACTCTGCTTTTGCTTGTGGACATTCTCTGCCTACTACTCCTACTCCTTCTGTGAAACTATGCTTGTTTGATGGAAAGTCGAATAATATTATCTCCAAGGTAGTATCGTTGCCTGTAAAATTTCCTTCCAGTGAATGCATGACTCTTGACTTCTATGTCACTCTGCTTGATTCTTGCTGTTCGCTGGTATTAGGTCACTCTTGGCTCACCCACTACAATCTGTTGATTGACTGGGTTTCTGGGTCAATATCCTTTCGACCACCATCTGTACTCCAAAATCCGGCTTCTGTTCCTCCTGTTGAAACCTTGGTAAATCCTCCGTTCTCTCCAGCGGAAAACCCTCTGCAGTTCACCCCATCTGAGACACTTCCATCTAACTCCAAGCGACCTCATATCACGATTATCAGTGCACCAGTCCTACTCTGGGCATCGCGCCTTTCAGGCTCAAAAATATTCTCCCTCCAATTCCGTTCCACATTATAGGCCAAATCCACCACTATCTCCGAGAAAATCGACCTCTCTGCCATTCTGGAAGAATACCACAAGTACGCAGATGTCTTTAGCAAGTTCAAAGCAGAAACACTTGCCCCCCACCATTCTTACGACCTCCAAATCGACTTAGAAAAAGATTCCCATCCTCTGGTAGGAACCATCTACTCGTTATCCAAATTCGAACAGAAAACGCTGAAAGAATTCATTGATGAAAACCTTACCAATGGATTCATCCACTCAACGTCTTCACCTCACGGAGCTCCGGTCCTGTTCGTAAAAAAGAAAGACGGTTCTCTCCAGCTCTGCGTAGATTTTCGCGGTCTTAACAAGATCATGAAGAAGGATCGATACCCACTTCCTCTCATTTCCGACCTCTTAGATTCCCCCTGCAAAGCTCACATTTACACCAAGATCGACCTCCGGCACGCATACCATTTGGTCCGCATTGCCAAAGGAGACGAATGGAAGACTGCCTTCTGGACTCGCTATGGTGCCTTTGAATGGTCAGTAATGCCATTCAGACTAACTAACGCTCCAGCCTCATTCCAACGCTTTATGAATGACTTGTTCTCCGATCTCCTAGATGTGTGTAGTAGTCTATTTGAACGACATCTTAATTTACTCCGACGACATCACACAACACCAGGAGCACGTCAAAGAGGTATTAAAAAGACTCCGAAAAGTGGGATTGTATGCAAAAGCAGAGAAATGCGAGTTCCACTTGGATTCCGTCGAGTATCTAGGCTATGTCCTATCTCCATCTGGTTTGACCATGTCTGATGCTAAAGTGAAAACAATTCAGGAGTGGCTGGAACCAAAGAAAGTAAAAGACATTCAGTCCTTCTTAGGATTCGCCAACTTCTACAGATATTTCATTTTCAACTATTCTGACATAGTCATTCCACTCACTCGTCTTACTAGAAAAGACGCTTCTTGGAATTTCGATGAAAATTGTAGAAAAGCATTCAACATCCTAAAACAAGCCTTCACCTCCGCTCCTATCCTTATGCATTGGGTTCCGGACACACAACTCGTTGTGGAAACCAATGCCTCAGACTACACTCTCGCTGCTATTCTCTCCATTGTGACAAAAAATAATGAGATCCACCCTGTAGCCTTCCACTCCAGAACATTCTCCACTCTGGAGCTCAACTATGACATCCACAACAAAGAATTACTGGCAATATTCAAAGCCTTCAAAATCTGGCAACACTATTTAGAGGGGTCTGCTTTACCAATTGACGTTGTAACGGACCACAAGAACTTAGAATATTTTTTGACAACCAAAGTTCTAACACGCTGACAAGCAAGGTGGTTAGAGTACCTCTCTCAATTCAACCTCGTAATTCGTTTCCGTCCCGGACGTCTTGGCACCAAACCGGACGCCTTAACTAGATGATGGGACATCTACCCAAAAAGGGAAGATAATGGCTATGCTTCAGTAAACCCTCATAACTTCCGTCCAGTTTTCACTTATGAACAAATTGCAGCATCTCTCCAAGCAACTATCCTCACCCCTCCAACACTTCACACAGCCACGATATTGGATCAAAACCAACTCTACTCAGATATCCTGGCAACACTTCCCTCCGACTCCTCTATCTCAACCTACTTATCCCATCCGGAAGGACGTTGGTCCAAAGACAACGCAGGTCTCCTTAGATTTGACGACAGGATGTACGTTCTGGATAATGCCAACTTACGTCTCCGAGTTCTCCAGTATCACCATGACCATGTCCTAGCAGGACACCTGGGACAGAACAAGACACTGGAACTCATTCAGAGACATTATACCTAGCCAACCATCTGCAACGACATACAAAAGTTCTGTAGGTCTTGCATTACCTGTATGCGATCCAAACCACAGCGTCACAGACCATACGGATCTCTCCAACAACTCCCTATCCCGGAACGTCCTTGGAATTCAATTTTTATGGACTTCATTGAGAAACTCCCTTCCTCCTCCGGCTTCAACACCATTCTAGTTATAGTGGATCGACTGTCGAAACAAGCCATATTCATTCCTACCCACGACACCATCACTTCAGCAGAGCTAGCACGTCTTTTCGTTACCTATGTCTTTTCAAAGCACGGAGTCCTATCTCATGTTACATCTGACCGTGGCTCCAAGTTTGTCTCCTACTTCTTCTGCTCCCTAGGTACCGCCCTGGATATGAGGCTGCACTTTACCAGTGGATATCATCCAGAGGCAAACAGTCAAGCGGAACGGACCAACCAGACATTGGAACAATATCTCCATGTATATTGCAACTACCAGCAGGACAACTGGTCGGAACTACTGCCCCTGGCTGAATTTGCATACAACAATGCTCCTAGTGCTACCACTGGTGTCTCTCCATTCTTTGCCAACAAAGGGTACCACCCTAACCTCTTGGTATACCCAGAATGAGATATAGCTTCCTCTCGAGCCTGTGACTTCGTAATCGATCTTGATGAACTACAAAATGGAAATCACTAACGCCCAAAGACAATATAAACCCTCTGCTGACTCTCGTCGACAACAACCACCGGACTTCCAAGCCGGGCAATCAGTATTTGTCAAATCACAGTATTTCTGTACAACGTGTCCATCAAAAAAACTCTTTGAAAAGTACCTCAGACCATACGAGATAATTGCTCAGCCGAGTCCGCAATCATTCACACTCCGTCTTCTGGATACAATGAGGGCTGTTTACCCTATGTTCCACATCTCTATGCTCGAACCAGCCACACCCAACACCTTCCAACAATGTTCCGAACCTCCGCCAGCATCCGTAATCATTGACAGAGAACCAGAATATGAAATCTCCAAAATAGTCGACTCCAAGATTGACTGCCAGAGGGCATGCAAACTGCTCTACAAAGTTATATGGTTGGGATATGAGGACACCGACAACGACTCCGAATGGTTACCAGCAGTTGAACTGGAACATGCCAAAGAACTAGTAAACGATTTCCATCTCAAGTACCCCGCTAAACTGGGACCATTACGACCCTAATACCATCATTTCATTTCCTCGACTCCGTTTCCTTCAAAATCACTCCAATTCAAAAAAAAAAAAAAAAAAATCTTTTCTTGAGTACTTGTACACATTCTGGAGTACAGTTTCCTTTGTGCTGAATTGCTTACTTGTATTCCGCTCCACAGTTTCTGTTGCTATCTGGTACTTGTATTTGAAAGCAGTCTCCGTTACAGAACTTGGGTACTTGTATTTCTCCACAGGTTCCCTTGTGGTCGTCGATTACTTGTATTTTTTTTCATCATTGTCACTACTCACACCCATTTTCTACTCACAGGAAAAAGACAAATGAAATTCAAAAAAAAAAAAAAAAAAATTTTATTCAAACAAAACTACAAATTTCCAGTGCCGACAGAGTACACAACTGGAGAAAATCGACTGCTTCCCTCTTCTACACCCTGCATCCCATTGTCCTCTTCTTGCTCCCCGACTTCCAATTCCTTCTCCTTGTTCTCTCTGTCTAACCTCTCCTCCCTCTGTTTTCCTTTTTCCTTAACCCCCTGTACTTCTGTAATTTCTCCCTCAGACTCCGGCCATGATAATAACTCCTCATCAGAGTCCGGACTCTCGATACCAGCCAATCTCTCCAGTGCCACCGCAATCCTCCACACGTCTTTCCTCAAACCCTGCAGCTCGCCTAGACTGTCCAGCTTCCTCAGAACCTCCGTTTTCCATTCTGCGTCTGTTTGTTGCTTTGTTTTCCTTGCTTTTGATCTCCTGGCTGCCTCCGCCTTAGCTTTCGCTTGTGCCCTTTTGGCATCGAAAGGCTTACAAGCAGCCTTGGCCTTAGTGCAGGGGGCGCAAGATGTTGTATGACTAAAAAGGAAGGACTTAGCGAAATTTAACAATTCAGGCCAATTACTTATGGCAGATTTTGAGGAATACAGAGTATTCCGAAATCTGCACATCTTTCACATAGACTTCCTCCACCAACAACTGGTAACCCCATTTCCCTGGCCACCTCCTCACGTCATTGGCGGGCCTCCAGAGTTTCTTGAGGCAGGTACTGGACACGTTGCCTCTTGGTCAGAGGCGAATAATTGAGGAGGTTCATCTCCTCGTTGGAAGGAGGAGATGATGGTAGATGGAATGTTTTCATCTAGTTTTTTCGCTGTTGCTGTTCAACGGCGGCGATGCAATCCGCCTCTAGACGATGTGCCAGATCCCTCTGGTGTTGTTCCTCTCTGCACTGGAATTCCTCTTTTTCCTGTTTTCTTTGAACTTCTTCCTCCAACCTTTTCCGCTCTTTGAGTTTTGCCTTTTTTTGGACTTGACGCTTAAGCCGGTTTTTTTGCTCCTGCTCTCGGAGCAGGGCCTCTGCCTCAGCATGTTTTTTAGCCAAGTTGGCCTCGTAGCGCTCATCGTCAGAGTCAGAAATGTTACTAGTTGAGGACATGATAGTAGATTTTCAGGATTAAAAGTCTGCAAAGAAAGACTTTTATAACTGGAGTCAGGTGATAATTATATTGCTTATGCACAGAAGCTTCGAGGGCTCAGCCTTAAAGGGGGGGTACTGTCATATTCCAGAAATATGATAATTATGTAATTTCTTTCTCCTAATAAT
>Ga0153965_1000143_pt1 | contig 13423 bp, 15 predicted proteins | sample TSFL049MetaG_FD_104707 | JGI IMG/M metagenome (GOLD analysis project Ga0153965, IMG submission 104707) | Attine ant fungus gardens microbial communities from Florida, USA - TSFL049 MetaG | ecosystem: Host-associated > Fungi > Mycelium > Unclassified | place: USA: Florida, Paynes | collected... | reverse complement strand
TAGAACAATAGGTAGTAATCAGGTGATGATCTGTACTAGTGCACAGACCATCACAATTATATATATAAGGACTCATAGTCTGAGGATTAGACCTCAGACTTAACAACATCTTTTGTCACTTGTTTAACTTCGCATTTTTGAACTCTTTAAAGTATCAAAGCACCCATCACAAATAGTAAGTGACCATTTGTGATAAACTTGATATGTCCCCATAAGTTTCCTCTGCAGAGAAATGCTACTACTACTTGTTGACATGTTCCTTTGGGCACCACAGGCAAAGTCTGACAAAAATCCCCTCCAAATACCACTGTAATTCCACCAAATGGATAGTCATTCTAGATAATATATCAATTCAAGAGCTATCAAGTGCAAGTGATGACTTATTTTAAGCAAGTCTCTGAGACATTGATCAACAGCATCAATATCATACTTGTGCTGCATAGGAACTTCATCCCAAATGATAACCTTGGTTTGTTGAAGGACTGGGAACATGTAACTATTGTGTTTGAGCCCAGCCATAGAGTCTTCATGGATTGAAAGAGGAATCTTGAAGCATGAGTAAGATGTTCTTCCACTATCCAACAAAAGAGCAGCAATCCCAGATGATACCACATGCAATGCTATCTAACCTCTCCTTCTAACCTCAGCAGCAATAGTGTTACACAAAAATGTCTTTTCACAACCACCAGCAGCATGAATAAAGAAAAGATGACCCTGATTGTTGGTGACAGACTCCAGAATAGTATTAAAAGCAGCAGCTTGGTCAAGATTAAAGATTGCCCTTTGCTCATCTACCAAAGTTGCCATTTCATCTACATTATACTGCTCAGCCTGAAAAAGAGGATTGGGTATTCTGTGAGCCCACTGTTGCTGTGGAAGAGGCATTGGTGGAAAATCAGCAAGACTTCTTTCCATTCCCACTAATATCTTATTGAGATCCCAAAGGCCATAATCATAAATATTATTCTCTGGTATCTCCTGGTCAGCTTGGTAGTGGTTCATATGATATAGTTTGTGCTTGACATCATCACATAGTCTAGCCTTGAATTGATCCCAGAGAACATAAGGCTCAGCCACTTTATCAGTTAGTAAGATAACTGCCAACAACCAACAACATGCCATTCTAGGCTGCATTGCAATTGCTTCTTTCAAGCAAATCCTTCACTCATGATCATCTTCCAGTAATCCCCTTGCCATACATGCCTTCTTGAATGTAGCAAATACTTGGCCATTCCAGGTCCTTAGATGCTCCCAACTCTTTCTATTCTCAAATATAGTCAAAAGAAGTCGTAAAAAGAACTGTTCTCTCTTTGATGGTGATACAAAGTATATTCTCCCAATCACCTTGGCCTGTCGCCTTGGATGCCATGATTTAACTTTAGCATTCTAGGTATAGTGCTGAGAAAACTACTAGTAGGTAAGGCCCAAACCATCATCATGTGCAGAGTTATAGTCAAACCAAGCAGTCAGCTGAGTCTTCTCTACATTTTATCTAGCTAATACTTCATTGACAGTCTGGTGTGCATGGAAGCTGACATAGTGTTCATTGGGAAGATGGATAGGAAGACATTGGACTATTGATGACTCTCCATATCAGTGTCTAAAGTCTAATGACTGGAATTAAGCCAACTGTCTCTTTGTTTAGAGTTTGACAAAGAGAACTCAATGGAGTTCTCGCTTAATTCTCTACTACTTATACATTTTACTACCATGGCTATGCGCTTGCTCTTCCATGGTCCTCATGTTACTCTAGTCATGTGACACTCTGTAACTGTAACTTGTGATGTGACCATCTGTGACAATCTGTAACACCATTGTGATATTGTGACAAAGTCATGTAATACTTTTCCATGCTCCCTCTTATAATTGTAAGTCAAATAAGAAAAGAAAAGAAAAGAAAAGAAAATAAATATAAATAATGACTTAACCATTTTGCCAAGTCATGGTACTCCATACATATTGAATTCAAAGATTTTCTAGCAAGCTTCTATTGGACCATCCAAATGAGCCTTGATTTTATCCTGCATCCTATCACTAATCTCCATAGTTGCTCTATCAGGACCCTTGTAGATGTACTTGCTCAGATACTTGACAGTTCCCAATCTAGCAGAGATTTCAATATTGAGATGACAATCAAAGAGAAGAAGAAGTTGAGGACAGTAAGGGACCACATATTGATTGGTAAATTTAGCCCCATTGCATTCAAAAACCAAGCCATTGTTAGGCCTAGCATAGAGTAGATAACTGTCCTTAGCCTAATCTGTTCTCTCTCTATACTCCTTAGGAAAACGTTTACTACATTTTCCATTGACTATATACTTGGCTTGGGGATTGTTAACACCATATGGACCATGCAGTATATATTTGGTAACTTTTGCATAGAGAAGTGGCTATAGTTGAGGATCAGGAAGTTGAGCTGAGATCATAGAGTTTATATGATGAGAGTCTTGAATGTGATGTTGAGGATGCAGAAAGATGAGCAGGTGAATATGGAGAAGACTTCTTTTCTGGAACTCAATAGTGTGAATATGAGCTATAGTAGTACCAAAGAAACCATTATCAATGAGCTTGAGAAGTGCTTTCTTTTCCTGCTCAAAGACCCATGATACAATGTCAGGACGATCAGTAGCTGTCTGGCCAGGGAAGAGACTATGGATGATTTCTGGCCACTTGGGATTAGCAGTCATGGTAAGGAAGAGATCTGGTTTGTGGAACTGTCTGCAAATGGCCATAGCATCTTGAAACAACTAGGTCATAAATCTAGGACTCCTTATATAAGAAGAAGGAAGAATGAGTTTGCATCCCAAAGGCCCAACATCTTCTCCATTATGCCTATCATGCACAGCAGCATCCTGTAGTCCCTGATAGAGCTCAGATCTAAGAGTATGTTGATATGTCCTAGCCTAGTTGAGTTTCCTCTGCTCACAATTTGCCCATGCATCAACAACAAACTGCTGAAACAGCTTTCCACCATAGAAGAGAGGTGGCTGAGGACCATCTCTAACATGAAGATAATAGGCATAGTAGCATCTATCAGAGACCACCTGTGAGTGAGCTCATTCCTCCCCATCTCTTTGCCTTGCATTCTCCTCTCGTTCTCTAAGTTGAGTACTATGAATTGGAATTCTTGAATGTCACCTATTCTCTCTCTTTGGAAACAACAGAACATAATGAAGAGCAGCATATAAAGGACTATTCTGGCTGATGTGTTCAAGTTGTCCTCCTCTTGCTCATAATACTACATCTCTATTGTCTATTGCATGATGCATCCCTTTCTCTGGAATAATAACTGCAATCTCCTCAGCTGTTGGCAGGTTATGGGTTCTTTGATTCTGTTGCAAATTGACATGTAACCTAATTGTGATTTCTTCCTGCTCCTCTACTGGCTTTTTCCTAATGAGTTCATAGGCATGACAATAATGACCAATATATGGGTAGCTATTCAAGAGCATTATTTGAAGATTATCCATTACTACAGGATCAAGATTCCTATTATTGAGTCTCCTGACATTGAACTGCTCTGCTATATCAAGGATGTAGATTTGTGCATAGGCAGGAGGATCATCACCATGAGGAAAAAGGGCACCAGTAAGATGATGAAGCTCTCCTTGGATCTTGAAACAGTAGGGGCCAGACTGTCTAGTAACTGAGTTATTGATTTTGACTCCTACTGAAGTCATAGCAAAAGCTGCATTATACTGTCGTATATTATTACAAAATTCTCTTGAGGAATAATTATCTTTAGTCAAGTAGTTGTGAAGGATTCCAGTGAGTAGTTGAAGAGGAGGTAGTTGGATTTGTCCTTGCAAACAGTACATGCCAAATGTGGAATGATTGACCCATAAAGAAGTAAGCTTTTCACAGTTAAAGTGAAGAGCATAACAGTGAGGACAGATGACAGACAGTATGCCCAAGTTGTTATACTGTATATCAGCCTCTAGGAATGGTTGTCCAGCAGGTGGATAATATGTAGGCTGAAAGATAAGAGGTGGAATATCATCTGGAACAATAGCCTCTTGGTTCTAGTTCAACTGTTAAGTATGCAGAGTTTTGGTATACAAAAAATCATCATACCTGAATCATATTATCTTCCATATCTAAGTCTTGAATATTTCCTTCCCCAATATCCTATTATACTTGGTTAATATTCATCTACTGATAATTAGTGAAATATGTTACTCACAACTCTCAGAATGTCTTCCTGCATATTCCTATCCACATGTAGATCCCTATTACTATCTCTATTCTGCTGTCCTTCATAATCAAGAGCATCTGCATCCTCATTTCTTCATTCCTCCATAATTTGATTGATTTGAACTATAGGAGCAGGCTCAACTCTTCTTGCTACTTGTAGTATTTCTAACTCATCTGCTACTCTTTGTTGCTCTAACTGCCTCTTTTCCACTTGTCTTTGTTGCTCTGCTTCTACTCTAATGATTTTTGCTCTATAATCTTGAGTTGTCCTCTGTTGTTGCTCTGCTGATAGTATTTGTTGAGCAAGCTAATGTCTATGCAAATCAAGTATAGCATCATCAAGGTTTTGTAGAACATATACAAAAGTTATATAGAATCTTCTTCCTCCTCTACCCCTTTCTCTATTCCAAACAGGAGTAGGAGGAACATTTTGGAGCAAAGCATATTGTTGTGCTCTCTCCTCAGCTCTTCTAGCCTGACGTTCTTCTTCAGCAGGATCCATTTCTCACAATTGTCTTACTGTTCACTTATAGCTATTCTAAGAAAAAAGATATACTATTGTTCCTAAGAAGAAGACCCCTACTCTAGACCCCTCTCTTAATGAGCAGTTGTCAATCCTGTGCATATACAGATTACAATGGACCTCTAGTACTAGGTTTATAATAGAAGAGTTTATAGGTATACTATCACAACACCACTTAAAGAAAGAGTCCTTCTGAAAAAGAAGACCTAAGCTTAGTCACACACTCCAAGCTCTACACCACAGTTGTAGAGTATTGTCCCCTTTACACCTAGGGCCCAGCTTCCAGTCAAGGTATATAGAGAGTAGAGAGGTATAAGAGAGCAAAGAGGAAGGTGGAAAATAGTAATTATGATTTGAGAGAGTGAACTTGATGATGAGCTGGCATTGTTTGTACATGTTATATTCCTCTCACACATTTATTTAGGTTGAATTATGAAAAGAAGAGAATTGTGATGCTTTAATATTTTGTTGAAAAATTTTAAAATCAGAAGAAAAAGGATTGTATTGCTCATCACTTTTTTTCGAATTTATTTGAATTCATTCTGAGTTTATAGGAATTTTTGAGTGAAAAGAGAGCCATTAGGTAAAACTTAGTCATGATTATGTGAAGCTTTGTCATGCTCACTCAGCAGGCATCTTCCCACATTAGTCTCATATACATACTTACAAGGTTTTTATCTGGGCCTCCGGCCCTTCTGGAACCCTTTACTAAGTAAGTTTGTGCTGAAGTCAGTCCACTATGCTCCCTTCCTACAACATTCTGTGTAACAGTAAGTAGTGTTGTCTATCAGGTTGCTTTGCTCTCTTCCAACAACGGTCTGTGCAACTGCAGATAGTGTTATTGATCAGGTCGCTTTGCTCCCTTCTAATAATGGTCTGCGACACAGTGAGCAATATTTATTGTATATCAGGTCGCTCTGCTTCCTTCCTACACTAATAGTTTGCACTGTTGTAAGTCAAGTCACTCTACTCCCTTCCTACAACAGTGAGACCACAGTTAGCTCACTTTGCTCACTGCCTGTTCCAATTTATTTGAATTTATTCTGAATTTATTTGCATTTTTCATTGAAGAGAGAGAATACTGACCAATGCTTGTAAAGCATTGGCTAAGCATTGGATAAGCAAGCATTACTCCCACATCCTTCTCACATATATATATGATCACAAATGGTCACTTACTTATTTGTGATTAGTACTTTAGAATCTTGAAAGAATCAAAAATGCGAAGTTTAGACAGTGACAAAAGATGTTGTTAAGTCTGAGGTCTATTCCTCAGACTATAAGTCCTTATATATAGAATTGTGATAGTCTGTGTACTAGGATAGATCACCACATGCTACTACCTATTGTCCTACATATGGTAGTGCCTTTGTGCTTAATATAGTGATAACTTAACCTTATGGAGGCTATCCTTTGTTCTAAGAAAAGGACAGATAACTATCTATGGGTAATTAATAAAGTCTATGTGCAAACATTGAGGCCTTTATATCTCCACTAATATTAATTGCCTTGAGGTTGTTCTAAGCTCATTCTGAGTGTTATAAAGAAGGCTTCTGCTGAGCCTAGAACTGAAGCATTGATCACAGCAGCTTCCAAGATATTAGTAATTTAATAAATGGTAACATAGTGGTTACCAGTTGATCTGCTTAATATCTTGACCAATATTGATTGCCTTGAGACATGACTGGCATCAATTGAAAGGTCTTTTTGAGGGCTTTCCATAGCCTTTAATACCATGAGAATCATTAAAGAATTGATGGAGATATGGCTGAATGAAGTTTGTGACAATACTAGTATATACTAGTACTAGTACTAGATACTAGATACATACTAGATACTAGAACTTGACTAGACTAGACTAGATACTACTATACTATACTACTAGATTTGAGGAAAAAATATAGTACTAAACTGTGTCTTATGGACTCACTTAATCAATAGCTGTCATGACTTGGCAAAACGGCTAAGTCATTATTTATATTTCTTTTCCTTTCTTTTTCTTTTTCTTTGAACTTACAACTACAAGGTGGAGCGTGGAAAAGTATCACATGACTTTGTCACAATGTCACAATTGGTGTGATGGATGGTCACAGATGGTCATGTCACAAGTCACAGTCACAAGGTGTCACATGACTAGAGTAACATGAGGACCATGGGAAGATAAGCGCATAGCCACAGTAGTAAAGTGTATGAGTAGGTAGAGAAATGAGCGAGAACTCCATCGAGTTCTCTTTGTCAATCGCTGAACAAAGAGCAGTTGGCTTTATTCCAGCTTGGAGTTTAGCTTCCTTACAATAGCTGCTATACCTTAGTCTTTTACACTTGTTGAAGTGGACTATCGCAGTCATACCTTTGCAGTGATAGGATGGAGTCTAAACTAATGTCATCATTCTACTAGTACCATACTATTTAGTATGCCTATACTCCTATATAGCTGCTATTCTGTTCCATTGCATCTTAGTTGTCAATCTACATTGTAGATTACTGAGACTTACTCTATAAACCTGCTGCCTGTTCCTATTGTAGTATCCCATGTTATGACAAGGTTTTTGAGAAATTACTCAAATCTGAAAAATAAAGTATTTCCTTTATTCCCTATTGCAAAATCAAAAAAAGGACTAGGAAATGACATTAGTGTAAAATGAAGATTTAAACAATCTAAGCACTCAAGACTTTTATCTGTGATCTCAGAGTTTCTCAGACTGCTTATAGGCCCAATCATACTACTATATCAGTCTGCTGTATTCTGACATTTGATAGCTTACATTGTATCAAGAGACCTATCACCTCTCTCTGTTCAATGCTTCCCTCAAATGGTCCTATCTTTGCCCACTCTCCCACAAGTACTCTAACAAGATTAAATGAGACTGTACTATTCTTGAGGAATTGCATTTGAATGACTAAACATTGATCTTTTCCTGCGCAATATCACTTCTATAAGATTAATGTTGCTTCTGTCTCAATTGACAGAAGCCCTGAGAAACTCTATGAGCAATCCAAGCTCTAAAAAATCATCATTGTTCTAGTTTACCTTGTTCTTTGAAGAAATTCCTCTCTCCAAAACAGAGCCATAAAGGTACTTTCCAAATGTCTTAGAGACAATCCTATTCTATCACGACAAGTTTCCTAGATTCAACTCACTTTTATTTGGTACCAAGTCTATCCCACAAGGCACATTAGATCACTTTAGGAAAACTTAGCTTTGTCTTTGCACACAATGGTAAGAAGTAAACACCTAGGGATCTCAATCCTGATAGATGCCTCAAATTGACCCTGAAGAACTCAATAAAGAGTTCAAATCCATTACCCAGCTCTAATTTGACTGTTAATACCTCTTCAAATCAAATGCACCATGGGGTATCCCTGACCAGACTCATCATCATCATCATCAGGAGGTATTTATTGATAGTTATGTAAACACAATACAGTATGAGAATATAATATCATTATGGTATTCCTTAGACCATCCATACATGCACTACATTCTATCAGATATGTAAGCTCAGGCATCACAAGGTAAAGTAGACGACTTGTATGTGTATTTACCTATCAGATATGTAAGCTAAATATATCAGTAAATGGTAGTACTATACACAAGTATAATAGATATCTCATTTCAGGCGTCACAAGGTAAAGTAGATGACTAAGGAAGGATGAAGGACAATAACAAGGATTAAGTAGATAAACAAAACTAGAGGCACCATGTATCATATTAGTGGGTACCATCCCAGTCTGGTAATGACATAGCAATAGATGCAAAGTATGAGTAAAGAGTCACTAGACCATTTCAACACCCCCCCTGGTCTAGTATACCCTCAGTAGTAAGCTGTAATTGAAGTTCTGTGGTGAATTGGCAGATTTTCTCTTGAGACAAGGATTTGGTGAAGAGATCGGCAATGTTTTCAGAAGACAGTATGTATTGGAAGGTAATGTTTTTACATTTGACTTGGTCCTTAATAAAATGGTACTGCATATCAATGTGCTTTGTTCTATGGTGATTTTTGTCATTTAAGCTGTGAGATATTGATCCATTATTATCTGCGTGAACTACAATTGGTTTTGGGGTTGGCAGTTTGATCTTGGTGAAATATTTTGATATCTAGAGTATCTGTATTATTGCCCTTGAGAAACCCATATACTTTGCCTCCACTGTTGATAATACTACTGTTTCTTGTCTCTTACTCTCCCATGATACTGGTCCTCCTGCTATAATGAAGATATTTCCTTTTGTGGAGCAACATGTGTCCTTGCAACCTGCAAAATCAGAATTTACATATCTAGTAGGATTGAGTTCAGCATTAGCCTTGTATGTTATTTCATAGTTCAATGTTCCTTTGATATAGACTAGTACATGTTTGATTGCAGTCCAGTGTGACTTTCCTGGGTTGTGTACAAAGCGAGAGAGTAATGTTACAGCATATGTGATGTCAGGTCATATAGTGACTTGTAGCCACATGAGTGATCCAAGTACCTTCCAGTAGGGTATATCCTTCATTTCATTAGCTTCCTTGGGGGTATTAGGGCAATCCTCTGTTGTTAATAGCAGTCCTGGAGGGAGTAGAGTCAATTTTGGTGAACAGTTCTCCATGTTGAAGCATCTTAACATGTGTTTGCAATAAGATTTTTGGAATAGAGATATGTTTCCAGTAATAGGATCTCTGTTAATGTACATTCCTAAAATGAGTTTTGCTTCCCCCAGACCTTTTATCTCATAGCTAGTGCCAAGTTGTGATTTTGCTAGATTTTCACCTTTAATAGTTAATGAGACACCTAGTACATCATCTGTCTAGGTAAATGTTAGTGTAAGTTCATCACCATAAACTCTAGAGCAGATTTGAGGATCTGCCCTTGACTTGTAGAAACTATGGCCTTCAAAGGTTTTATCTAGATTTTCAGCCCAGTCATGTATATCCTGCATTGTTTTATAAAGAGTTTTGCAAAGTCTTCATATGTGATTATCTCCCCCTTCCTCAAATCCTCTTGGCTGTTCCATAAATACCTCATAGCTGTTGTCGCTGTTAAGAAAGGCAGACACAAAATCAATCTACTACAAGCGAAGTTGTCATGAGGCTGCTATTGTGCATACAAGGTAGATAGACTTAAGGCAAGTGACGGATGCATATATTTCTTTATAGTCTTCCCCTATTACTTGAGTAAACCCCTTTACCACAGTTCTAGCCTTTCGTCTCTCTAATCCACCATCCTCCTTCTATTTTATCACATAAACCCACTTTGATCCAACCACATTCCATTCCTCTGGTCTTGGTACCACCTTAAAAACCTCCCTGGCTTTCAGCATTGCTATTTCAGTAGCCATAGGTTTCTACCAAAGGTCAAGCCTTCTCATTGCTTCCTTGAATGTTCTAGGGATCCAGTTATCATCTAGGATATGATTTACTATTGGTCTATTCATATATTCAGTTGACTCTTGCAACCAAGTGGCTGGTTTCACAGTTCTCTGGGGTTTTCTTAAGGCCAGGGGAAGATCATCAGGATCATTGTTTGGGTTTTCAGTGGTAGTAGGAGTACTATTGTTTGTGTCAGGGGTGTTATCATTATTAGTCTCATGAAGTTCAGAGCTAGGTAGAGGTCTTGGTGCAATTCCATGTGTCGATAGTTGTTATCATTGGAGAGCATAGTAGGAGTTGGCTGTTTTGCTAAGTGAGTGATGTTATGAGAGCCCAAAGAAGGAACAAGTTTCCCATGCATTCAAACACTTGATTGCAAACATCAAGTCATACAACGTAGACAAGATATAAATAGCATGGGAACTTAAAGTAATCATATCACGTGACAAGGACATGTGATCATAGAACATTCTGGAAAAGACATGTGATCATGGACTAGTAGTGTACAGCCACTTGTAAAAGTAGTATAAGTAGGTAGTCAATCCAACAAGAAACTCTATCGAGTTCTTCCTGAACACTTACCTCGAGTGATCCTTGAGTCGTCAAGACTTAGCAGTAACAAGTGATCCCCTCTTCAAAAATGACATCCCTGGATTTAAAGACGGCACTAGTACTTTTATCCAGTAGTTTATATCTATCGTATCCAAAGTAGCCTAGTAAAGCAGTCTTTACCAACCTAGGATTCAATTTAGATTGATTCAAGTCCAAAGGAACATGGACATAAGAGGTGCAGCCAAAAGGTTGGAGATACGATACTGTTATGAGAGCCCCAAGAAGGAACAAGTTTCCCATGTGTTCAAATACTTGATCCACAAATATCAAGTCATACAATGCAGACAAGATATAAATAGTGTGGGAACTTAAGTAATCATATCACATGACCTTGTCATATGATTGTAGAACATTCTAGAAGGACATATGATCATGGACTAGTAGTGTACAGCCACTTGTAAAAGTAGTATAAGAAGGTAGTTAATCCAATAAAGAACTCCATCGAGTTCTTCCTGAATATCCACCTAGGGTGATCACTAAGGACATTCACTGTCTATCGATAACAGATATGTCTTGGTGTCATCCTGTCTATAGCTCAGCTGGGATTGTTATCAGTTGTCTAGGATTAGGCAGGAGATTCCAAGTATATACTATAGTTCACACAGCGTCTGCCCAGTATTTCATAGGTAATCCAGACTCTGCCAGTGCTGTCCTAGTACTGTCCAAGATAGTGTGCATTGAGCGTTCTGCTACGCCATTTTGCTGATAAGCATAAGGTATTGTAAATTCAAAATCCAGGCCTTGTTCAGCCCAATAATTCTCTCATACACTGTTATACTACTCTCTGCCCATATCTAGTTATACTTGCTTTAACCTTTTTCTAGTTTGGCATTCTGCCTCAGCATGAAAACCCTTGAAAATCTTCAATGTAATCTCTGCTGATTTAGTCTTTAGAAATGTGACCGTTCAGTATGATGAAAAACTATCCATGATAATCATGAAGTATAATGCACCGCCAGCTGACTGGACTTGGGATGGACCCCATATGTCAATGTGTACATGTTCAAGTACGTCTTTTTCCCTGGGTTTGTTGTCACTATATGGATGAGCAGCATGTTTACCATAGATGCAGTCTTTGCACAGTCCACCAATTGATAGTTCTCCACAGATATTTAATCCATCAACAAGATTCTCAGTCATCATTTGGCATATAGCCTCTGCTCCAGCATGGACCAGGTGTCTATGCCAAGTAGCAAAGCTTGTTAGCTTCTGCTTTGATTGTACCATAAATGCAGTTGGTTGTATTTTGTCCATGTTGACCACATATAGTAAGCCTGATTGCATTGCTGATATTATATCTGTTCCATTCTTTGTCTTAATAACAGCCTTGTTGTTTTTAAAGTTCACTTCTGCTCCCTTGGTACTTGGTCTTGCCACTGAGATTAAGTTGGATCTGAATCCAGGTGTATATAATATGTTATCAAAGGTGATCATTCTCCTCTGTCCATTGATATTTGTTTGGAGTTTGATACTCCCTTTTCCCACAACATTGAATATTAGTCCTTCTTTAGTGGTGAGTCTAGGTAATAGTTGCTCAAATGGGGTATATGATGTAAAGAGCGACAGATTGTCAAGGACGGGACAGAGTAGGAGTGGAATTACCCTGAAATGGATAGGAATTGACAACAAAATGGGAACAACCTTGGTCTCAGCTCGTGCACTGTGCCTTGATCTGCTGTCGTGTGTGCGGTTGCATATTTCAGGAGGATGAAATTGTTGCCAGAAGATCTGGAAAAGAGTGATATATAGATTGATAAGAATGGAGGTAGATGTTAAAGACGTAATTGACTTTAATCTACAAACTAAGGAACTAGGATGTAGCTACTGGAGTACTTATACTAAGTCCGGAATAGGAGGAGTACAAGTAACTAGTCTACATCGTGATCCTATAGGAGTAGATAACAGGAGTTTAGGAGCGAAAATTTAGTAATAATATAAAATAAAAAGGAAATTATATTATTAAATGGGTATTTTTCGTCATATGACACAGATCAGCAAAACAATGGTCACTTGCACCAGAGTCAAGAAGTGTAGAAATAGCAGTTTTATTAATAGGGTCCATATGGCAAGCTAATGGTATTTCTCCAGATATATTGTTGAGACTCTCCAACCCCATTGTGTTATGTGTTTGTTGGTTAATAACACTAAAACTAGGGGGTGTTCTGTTATTAGGTCTATGGATTCTATTAAGGGTTGAGGTAGTGGGTACCTTGAATTCAGAATTGCCCATTGTCATACATGTGGAAATCTGGTTTCTCTCTTTACCAGTAGTAGTTGCATTTGCAGTAGGTGATGATTTAAAACCTCCTTGCTGAGTATTTGCTGCCAATTCTCTGAATTCACCCCTCTTACTGAATGTCACAAACTTCATTCGGTCATATCTCCACCAAATCTTCGACGATTCCCACTGTCTCAAGGCCAGCTTAAAGCCCTTAAGAAGACCTTTCTATCAATGCCAGTCACGTCTCGAGGCAATCAATATTGGCCGAGATATTAAGCAGATCAACTGGTAACCACCATGTTACTGTTTATTAAATCACTAATATCTCGGAAACCGCTGTGATTGATGCTTTGGTTCTAGGCTCAGCAGAAGCCTTCTTCATAACACTCAGAATGAGCCTAGAACAACCTCAAGGCAATTAATATTAGTGGAGATATAAAGGCCTCAATGTTTGCACATGGACTTCATTAATTACCCATAGATAGTCATCTGTCCTTTTCTTAGAACAAAGGACAGCCTCCATAT
>Ga0153965_1000142_pt1 | contig 13472 bp, 6 predicted proteins | sample TSFL049MetaG_FD_104707 | JGI IMG/M metagenome (GOLD analysis project Ga0153965, IMG submission 104707) | Attine ant fungus gardens microbial communities from Florida, USA - TSFL049 MetaG | ecosystem: Host-associated > Fungi > Mycelium > Unclassified | place: USA: Florida, Paynes | collected... | reverse complement strand
TGCACGTCGCATTGCAAAAGTCTCTAAGGAATCTAAATTAACGATCGACGAAGACGAATATGTGTCATCGTTCAAGGTCGAGCTTATGGATGCTGTCATTCAGTGGTGTCGGGGTGTCCCATTCACTGATATACTCAAGGTCAATCTTTTTCTTCTCCGCTTGAAGGTCCTCTGAAATCCATTTGATTCCAGTTCACAGATCAGTTTGAAGGGACTATCATCCGCGTATTTCGGCGATTAAGCGAGCTCATACGTCAAATGGCTCAAGCAGCCAAAGTCATTGGAAATTATGAACTCAAACAAAAATTCGAAAAGGCATCAGAGATGCTGGAGAGACCAAATTCGGTCATCTTTTGCTCTTCGTTATATCTATAGCGCAATCGCATATTCCTCCATCTTCTGTCATGTTCGTTTCCACTTGGTTATCTTGTATAGGGTTGCATATCTGCATGACTATCTAAAGGGCCACCGCTGTCCGAATACGATAGTTATTTCACGGACCTTGTATTATAGAGTCAAGACTCAATGTTTGGAACTGATAGGTTGAAGCTTTTGGTTTCCACACCGATTGATTTATAATAGTTCTCGGTTCGGATTCATGCAGATTCTGTCACCTCCCTGCTGTTATTGAACCACCTGGCTAGCCATAATCTGGTCAAAGCCTTGCTACTGCTCAATTATTTTCTATCAGAAACCGATCCTGATAAGATATTTTACAATCGTTTGCAAAACATTTTTCTACCCTTGAATAATTATGGGGATAGCACAGGAGCCCGTTCTGGGAGATTGGACTGCTAGAGGTGGGGTGGCACGATGAGGTATGCCCTGCCCATGTTATCTTGAGCCTTGAGGTTAGTGGTACCTGGACATCTACAACCATAAGGAACACCACAGGTCTGTGTTAAGATAGAGATATATTAAGACCAGGAGGGAAATTTTCCAACATTGAACTCAGAAGATGTTGGAAGAAAAGACAGATGTCCACTTAAATAACATGTAGTCTGAAACTTATCTGGGAAAACAAGCAGATGGAATGACTGTGGCCTTAGCCTATGTGCTATGTCCCAGTTCACTGTTGCAGAGTGATCACTAATTTCACAAGAATGTTGTCATATAAAGTTACAGTAAAATTATAGTGGAGGCAATTGACATAATGTAAGAAATGACTTCAGTCTTGAAAATAGCATGAGAACCGAAGTTTACATAATACTACTAAGCTTATATATGACTTCAGCTAGTAGATAATGTCCATAGAATGTAGAGCTGTGTAGAGTAGACATCCTGCAATGCAGTGGGATGTGCCCTAGACCTTACCTGCTGTGGGATGGCTGAGCAACTTGAGAATAAAACTATATTCTATTTAACAGAGTATTCTACAAGTCCTTATATACTTCTTAAGGCATGGACTTAGGTGAGTCTCTACCCAATTGATGAGGAATGAAAAGGAAGAACTTGATGGAGTTCCCCATTAGATTGCTCTACTACTTATACACTTCCTGTAACAATTTCTGCTATTTATGTCTACCTTGTACATAACACATGTTTGTACATGTATATTTGATATACCTTCATAGTGTAGTGTTCTTTAGTCTTGACCTGGTTATATATTCCAAAATTCCTCACTATCACAAAAGGTCACTTACTGGTTTGTGATGGGTGATTTGATACTTGAATAGTTCAAAAAAGCAAAGTTTAGACAGTGACAAAAGAAGTTGTTAAGTCTGAGGTCTAACCCTCAGACAGGCCTTACATACAGGAAAGTGATAGTCTGTGCACTAGAACAGGCCATCACATGCTACTACCTATTGTTCTATATATGGTAGTGCCTTTGTACTCTAAAATGCAATAACTTAACCATATGGAGACTGTCCTTTGTTCTAATTAAAGGCAGATGATTATCTATAGGTAATTAATTAATGTCTATGTACAAACATCAAGGACTTCATATCTCCACTAATAATAATTGCCTTGAGGTCATTCTAGGCTCATTCTGAGCATTATGAAGAGGGCTTCTGCTGAGCCTAGAACCAAAGCATCAATCATGGCAGTTTCTGAGATATCAGTGATTTAATAAACAGTACTATGGTGGTTACCTGTTGATCTACCTGATATCTTAGACAATATTGATTGCCCCAAGACACAACTTGTATCAATTAAAAGGTCTTTTCAAGAACTTTCCATAGCCATTGAGACTGTGAGAATCATCAAAGAATTAATGGAGATATGGCTGAATGAAGTTTGTGACAATGAGTAGTGTACAAATAAGGACTCTATTGAGTTCTCCTTGTCAACTTGGACTTAGAGTAGACTTAAGTTGTCTTGGCTGGAGTTTTACACTGATGGTAACTATGGCTATTCTAAGAGTAACAGCCACCAAGACATAATTGTATTCTTATAAAAAGTAAACTTCTTAAGGTTCTTTCTGCTCTTGAGAGCACTCTAGAGGAAAGTTCTGTTATAAATCTGATATATAGTACCTGTTATGACTTGGCAAAATAGCTAAGTCATTATTTATATTTCTTTTCTTTTCTTTTTCTTTTGGACTTACTACACAGGAAGGAGTGCAAGAAAGTATCATATCACAAGTGTCACCTAGTCACATAATAGGAAGTCATAGGTGAAGTCACATGATAAGTCACATGATGGGTATGGGAAAATAGTACACAAACTATGTAGTAGTTGTATAAGTAGTATACAAGAAATAAAAGAGGACTCTATTGAGTTCTTCTTGTCAACTCAGACTTAGAGTGGATTTAAGTCATCTTGGCTAGAACCTTACACTAGAACTTGATTCCACACCTTGAGTATTGGATCTTGCTTACTTTTACTCTTATATTATTCAATTCTCAACTAGTAATCATTGCAACTACTAGTCACTTCTATGTATAGCTAGGCCCTTGGCTTAAGGGGACTTTGTAGTCAGTTAGGAACTACAGGTGGAAGTGTAGTACTAAGCTTGGGTATTACCACTAAGACCTGATCTCACAATCAAGTGGGCTATGTAGTTACTTGTCAGGAAAGCTAACTCTGAGCTAGAATTAAGCCAACTACTCTTTATCAGCATTAGACAAAGAGAACTCGTTAGAGTCCTTGTTGTATTGGGTCTATTTACTTATACTACTTTTAGTTAGTTTATGCACTCTTTATCTGTGATCCCAACTAAACTCTATGATATCATATGCTATGACTTCTTTGTGACTAATGTCACATCTTTTGTCACAGAGTATGATATGACTTTCCTATGTTATTTATAGAAAAATAAATGAAAAAAAAGGAAAAGAAAAAAAGAAAAATAACTTAGAGAGATAATTCATGACATTACTTGTACTGTTTTCTTAGTATAAACTTTGTGCTATAGGTGTATTATCATCTGTTTACACAGAGGAGTAACAGCTGTTGGAGAATCAAGCCAATGCCATGATCCGGTGGAAGCTTTTGAAATATTTCATTAGTATATAAGATTGTAATTAGTTGTTATCTACTTATTGGTTTGCAATAGAATATGCTTTATTCCAAGTCAAACCAACATATAACTAGGTTTTTACGACACAAACCAATCCTAGCCCTTGTGGTGGGCCAGTCTTCAATTTACCACTCTGCTGTTATTCTGGGGGAAGACCTCTCTAGACCTCTTGTTGTTTATCCACTAGGAAGATCCTAGAACCTTGTTGATGTGTTTATTCTCTGACTATTAAGGGATGAGTAGAGATAATTTTTGTTTTAAAGAGTTGACAGTGGTTGAAAGACTCATTTGGAGATTTGGGAGCAGTTAAAGAATAAGAAGCTGAGATAGCATAGGAGTAGATTTTATGATAAAGATACCAACTTCAAGGGAAGAGATGTTAGCTTGAAGGGGAGTATTGGGGAATCAAGCTGATGCTGTGATCCAGGAAGCTTCTGGAATATTTCATTAGTATATAAGATTATAATTAGTTGTTATCTACTTATTGGTTTGCAATGGAATATGCTTTATTCCAAGTCAAACCAATGTATGACTAGGTTTCTGTGACAATAGCTACTTCTAAGAAGGCTATTTAGAGTAGGAATCTTCTCTATGAAGTAATTGTATAACCCTATTATTAAGGTAGTAGTTAATAGAGTAGTAGAACTCTGGCTAGATGAAGATCTTGTACCCTAGTAGATATAGCTTAAGTAAGATAAACTATTCATTCTATACCTTGAGACGTTAGCACAAATGTCTTAAACACAATACAACTTGCTCAACCAAAAGCATACTTTCTTTAAATTAAGAACAGAACTAGAGGAAAAGAAGAAAAAGATTTGTTAGGGTTACAAAATGTTTAGGCATCTGGCCCATAACTGCAGGAACAAGTGTAAAGAGAAGAAGAGGTAATCAATTCCTTAGAATAAATTTGAGGTGTTGTTAAGTAGGATAATGAGAAGTAAAGAAGGAAAAAGGTATATTAGGTGACAAGAGATAGTAAAAGAAGAAGAAGTAAAGTGTTTCAGATGTTGGGGAGTAAAGTACTATAAATGGGAATACCAAATATTGAGGTAAAAAGAAGGAAATAAGAGGAAGAAGTGGCATATATAGCTAAATCACAAAAGGCACAATAGAAAGAGAAAAGACCAGTACATTCCCTATTGGAAAAAGTATAGGAACATAGTAGTACATGGGGCATATCCCTGAGAAGTATAGTACTAGAGAAGAGAGGATAGAAAACAAGGTAGGAAGTTGTGACATTTGTGGAGTATAGTGGGTACGAGTATAAGAGCACCAAGTCAAAAGAAAACCAAGGACAAGCATTTATCTCTGTGAAGGTAGTTAAAAAATGTGTAGTGTAGCAAATGCCTAGAAGTATAGAGATAGAGGAATAGTAAAGGAAGAAGCAAAGTTGAATGTGTAAAGTGTGAAAGAAAGAATATAGTAGTAGGGGAGAAAATATCAAAAAAAGAAAAGAAGAGTATCTTGTATCTAAAATATAAAACAGAAAAAAAGAAACTGTAGTAGAACTGAGAAGTAGTGGCATGGCCCAGAAAGGTAGAGATATAGTAAGGTGGTGCTGTCATACTATATTGGGAAATCAAGCTAACGCCATAATCCAGTAGAAGTTTCTAGAACATTTTATTAGTATATAAGTTTGTAATTAGTTAGATGTACTCATTGGTTTGCAATAGAATATTCCTTATTCCAAGTCAAACCAACATATGACTAGGTTTCTGCAATATACCAGATAGCTGTTTAGGTAATATAAGTGACATTTTTTACCATAATAACAATAATAACTAGCTTGAGAGATAAGCTAGACTTCCTAGAAGATATTTACTAAACACCTAGTTGTGAACTTGTGTATACCACTCAAGTAGTAGAGTAGTAGCTGTGACTACTACTACACATACCTCATAAGAACTACCCAGATAGTTTTATAACAGATCTATACCAGAGCTCCCTTTAGAAGTACTCTTGAGAGTAAAAAAGGACCTTAGAAAGTTTGTTTCCAAGAGAATAATATTATGTCTTGACAACTATCAACCTTAGAGAGATTAGTTATCATCAGATTATAGCTATTACTTTTAATGGTTAATTATAGCTAGGATTGATAAAGACAAGTCCTTTTGAGAGCTGCATCACAAACATAATAGAAGAAGACTAAGGCTCAAAGATATGATGAGATATAGAAGAGTAATAGAAGAACTAGAGAAGTTAGATAAAGAGGTAAGGAAAAAGTTTGATAAAGATAATATGTTATGAACATTGAGTGGGACTATGGTTATTATCAGCTATGGTCTAATAATGAGTGGCTAGTAAATGAAAACTCTTATAGGACAATGGACTTATGATATAAATAGGACTTTTTGGAGAAATCTTGGACTATTTCCTTCCTTTTATTTTCAGACTAATAACATTGGACTAATTCATTATTAGACATTGACTCAATTTGTCATCTTCTTAGCTTCTATCACTGGACTATCACTTAACTAGTCACCTTTAGTTACAAGTAGTGTTATCACATTGTAACATAGTCACAATACCTAGTTAGGATAAATACAAACCAGAAAGAGAAGAGAATAGCAAGTTCTCTCTTTTTGTATTCTTCCCTATATTTTCATTACTTCGAGGGATTGGTACTCTTATCTGTCTTAGGACAACCTCAAGAGTACTACTCAAAGTCTCATTGACATCTCTCCTCTGATATAACTTCACTGAAAACCTTAACCAGATCCTTTGACAAGAAGCATAAAGATATTAAGTATTAGATATAGGTTTTAGTTGAAACACATATTCAACTAAGGTCTAAAGTCTTAACATGATATGCTTGAGAAAGGCCAACTCAAGATCAACTTCTCTCTTTACTGTCTATCAAGAGGCTCAAGAGCTATCTATTGTTCAGAGAAAATCCCTAGAAGTAGGATTAGAGAAGTAGAGAGTAGTAGTCAAGTGATTGAAAGAGATGCCATTTTATTATTTCACTTTTACTAATCTTTGGAAATGTTGAAAGTTTTCTTTGTTTCTTCTCTTTTGTTGTATTATTGCTTTGTAATCTTAATAAAATACTCTAGGACACAAAAGAGACATCATAATATTATTCTCCTATTATCTCCCTCTGTTACTCTAGAGCTTAATGGCTATTTGAGTGATTGAGGTTTTTTTTGTTTTTTGTTCATATAAAAACCCTATAAAACTTCCCTTGAAGGGATACTCAACCTCAAGAAGGACTTGGACACTCACTTATGCTAGAAGCTAATCTCTCTATAATAAACTTCATTTAGCCATATCTCTAACAATTCTTTGATGATTCTCATGGTCTTAGCAGCTATAGAAAGCCCTTGAAAAAACCTTTCAATAGATACTAGTCACATCTTGTGGTAATCAATATTGGCTGAAATATCAAGCAGATCAATAGGTAACTACTACAGTACTATTTATTAAATCACTGATATCTCAGAAACCACCACAATTGATACTTTGCTTCTAGGCTCAATAAAAGTTCTCTTCATAACTCTTAAAATGAGCCTAGAACAACCCTGAGACAACTAATATTAGTAGAGATATAAAATCCTTAATATTTGTACATAAACATTAATTAATTACCCATTAATAGTCATCTGCCTTTAATTAGAACAAAAGACAGCCTCTATATAGTTAAGTTATCATATTCTAGAGCACAAAGGTGCTACTATATGTAGAACAATAGGTAGTAGCATGTGATGGCCTGTTCTAGTGCACAGACCATCATAATTCTGTATATAAGGATTTCTAGTCTGAGGATTAGACCTTAGACTTAAAAATATCTCTTGTTATTGTCTAAAACTTGCTTTTTAAGCCTTTTTGAATATTCTAATATCAAATCACAAATTAGTAAGTAGCCTTTTATAATACCCTTGCTATGCTGTGAGGCCTGAAATATATTTAGGCCTAAAATTTTGTGACTTTACATCCCAAAAATAAATACTAAGATAACATCACCTACTAGAAAGTAGAGAAGACATAGAGAACTACTACTGATAAAGCTGGTTACCTAGCTATATAGTAGTATACTCAGAAACATAAGGTCACTACCACCAACAGGCCAATCACTCAAGAACTAGTAGAGTTGAGCCCATAGCCCCATAATATTATTGCTAAGAATAGCAGCTTAGTTAGAAAAAGAAGCCTTATGTAGAAAAGTTTAAAAAGATACCTATTACTAAGGAACAGAACTAGTGGTCTAGTAGAAAATAAGAATAGGATATGGCATCACCCAATCAGTGATGACTAAGAATAGAACAGTATCAAAAACTGATCTGCCTCAATCAAAAACAAAGGAGAAACAAAAGAGTCTTAAAGAGCTGTGAAAATAGCATTCAAGACTTTTTAGGCCAGAAAGGAAAAAGACAGGTCCCAAGTCACTGAGATAAGCCAAAGAAAGAAAAGATTGCCACAGGATTGGTAGTAGGTAACCCAGTAACTCAGTAAGGGCAAAATGGACCTAGCAAAAACCATAGAAAATAATTGAAGAAAAATAAGGAAGTATAGAATTCTATAACACTACTACAATTGTTGTATTAATAGATTATGACTGGGTTGATTATTTTCTCTGTTTTTTCATATATTTATTTTGTATTTCTCTAAACATATAAAAACTATAGCTTAGTAGAAAGAGAACAAGCAATCTCAGTTGTCTTTTTCCTCTATTAGAGTTTTCAAAAGTGGAAATCTATTTTTAGAGTGATCAGATCAGTGATTAAGTTACTTCAACTCAAGACTGAGTCGAAAACAAAGAGACTATAGAATAAGTGACTTAGCTACAAAGGCAATATCATAGAAGCTCTAAGACAGAGTTTGGCATTGCTAGGGAGTTGAGTTATACAAGAAGAATTCAAAGTCTCATATCTGATCACATAGTCAAGAGTACTACTATGAGAACAACTTCAAAACAGGGTATTATAAGAGTCCTAGAAAGAAAATAACTTTCTATGTATTTAAGCAATTAATTTACAATCTCAAGGCATATAATAGGATAAAACTATAAATAGCATGGGAAACTTAGGTAAACTATATCACATGATTAGGTCAGGTGATTACAGAACATTCTGAAAGGACATGTGATCATAGAGCTTTAAGTATATAGACTATATAACAATAGTATAAGTAGTAAGTAGAATACAATAGGAAACTCTATTGAGTTCTTCCTGAATATCTACCTAGGATAAACCCTAAGTCCTCCATGGTCTTGTGTTAACATAAGAACTCAATACCCAATGGTGACCTCATACCTAGCAACCTTACTATCTACTTATTCTTTTATCACCCTCACTAGTAAGCATAGTACTCACAAGCATCTTGGATAGTGGGCCCTAGCTATAAAGGGAACTTCTCAGTCAGTAAAGGACTGAGGGAGGTAACTAGATACCAAGTCCAGGTATCCTGTTTAAGTCCTGACCTTGTAACTAGATGTTATTTTATACCTTTTTATTTATATAAACTCTATGCTGTGCTTTATTATAAGTGGTACACATAGAAGATTGGCAGTGATTCTTTAGGAAGCTGCTTAGAGTAGAGGTCCTCTTTATAAGGACTTAGTCATGACAACTTAATCCTATTCTTTATTCGAGTTGACAAGAAGAACTTAATAGAGTTTCTATTATTTTCTGTACACTACTTATACAACTACTACATAGTCTGTGCACTACTTTCCCACACTCATCATGTGACTTTCCCATTTTATATGACTGTAACACTTGTGACATAACACTTTCCCATACTTTTCCTTGTGTAGTAAGTCCAAAAGAAAAAAAAAGTAAATATAAATAATGACTTAGCCGTTTTGCCAAGTCATAACAGAATAGAACAGAAGAAAGGTTATTAGAAAGGAATATGGCATATCCTGGAAGAAATGTGCAGCCAAGAAAAGGATATGGAGAAGGATCATATAAAGGTAGAGAAAGAAAAATAACATAAAGAGCAAGAAGTAACAATGGGGAATATAGGGGAGAGCAAAGTATACTAAATTAAGAAAGAAATCAAATGGGTCTAAGGAGAAACCCAGATGCAATGGATGTAGATAGAGGAAAAGAAAGGGATAGAACCTGCTATATATACAGAAAATAGGGCTATATAGCCAAAAACTACTGGGAGAGGTGGGAAAAAAAGAGAAAAATAGTAGAAACATTGCAGGAATTGGCAAAAGACAATAGGGACAGTGAACTCTTGACTAGTCTCCAATAACATGTACAGTGTATTGTACCCAGAAAAATTAGGCAATAAAATAAATTCTACTAATACTACTGAGAGAGTAAAAGATATGTAGTGTATGCTATAGCTGCTAAGAGAAGTCTGGATAAAGATGGGACTAGAAAAGCTAAAGAACCATGAGGAGGTAATAGTAAAAGTATTGTTAAACAGCAAAGCAACAGATCTATACATAAATACAACCTTTGTCAAAAAGAAAAAATTCAAAATGGAAAAATTAAGAAACCCCTTTCTAGTAAGAAATATGAATAGTACAATGAATGTGGGAGAAACTATAATATACTAGGTAGAGTGCAATATGTTTTTCAAAAGGCATGTAGAGAGATACAAATTGAATATATGTAACCTGGATAAAACAGAGATAATATTGGGTATGCTATGGCTAGTAGCCTATAACCTGGAGATAGATTGGAAATTAAAAAGACAAAGGAGAAAGGAGAAGATGGGGAAGTACTAAGGAAGATAATACCAAAAAAGTTTTGGAAGTAGAGAAAAGTATTTGGTAAGAAAGAATTAGAATGAATACCAGTGTAAAAAGCCTGAGATTATGCCATAGAGTTAAAAGAGAGATTTGTACTGAAAAAGGAAAAAGTATATTTACTGTCAAGAGAAAAAAGAGAGAAAGTGCAAGCATTTGTGGAAGACTAGTTGAGAAAAGGATACATCTGATCCTCTAAATCACCCCAGACATTGCTAGTATATTTTGTAGCAAAGAAAGATGAAAAACAAAGAATATTACAAGACTATCAGCATATAAACTAGTAGACAATAAAAAATGGATACCCACTATCTCTTATTGCTGATATATTGGATAGAATAAAAAAAAAAAGTGTTCACAAAACTAAATCTGAGATAGAGATATAACAATATCAGGATAAAAGAAGATGATAAATAAAAAGCCATTATTATACCAAACAGCTATTTAGGCAATACAAGTGGCATTTTTCACTATATTAATAAGAATTGAGAGATAAGTTTAGCCTCCCAGAGATGTTCTCTTAGATACCTAGTCATGGACTTGAGCATACTACTTAAGTAGTAGAGTAGTAGCTGTGACCACTACTACAGAGACCTCATGGATGCTTGCCTAGGTGCCCCATATCAGATTTATAATAGAACTTTTTTCTAAAGTACTCTCAAGAACAAAGAAAAACTTTGGAGACTAACTCTTAACAAAATGACATCATATCTCAGTAGCCAATAGTGCTATATTAAGTGCAGTTACCATTAGATACAAGCTATCCTTGCTGATGGCTAATTATAGCAAGAACAAGGAAGCTGAGTCCTCATGAGAACTATAACACAATTGCAATAGAAGGAAACTAGAGCTCAGAGAAGTGAGAAGATGTAGAAAAGGTAATGAGAAGACTAAAGAAGTTGAAAAAAGAGATAGAAGAGAGGTTTGATAAAAATAATGTGCTCGAGAGAAGGCTAACTTGAGATTGCTATCTCTCTCTATTGTTTATCAAAAGGCTTGAGAGTTATCTATTGCTCAGAGAAAAACCCTAGGAGTAAGATTAGAGAAGTAGAAAATAGTTGTCAAGTAGTTGGAAGAGGTGCTATTTTTGTCATGACTTGGCAAAATAGCTAAGTCATTATTTAATATTTCTTTTCTTACTAAGGTAGAGCATGGAAAATATCACATGACACTCATAGAGTCACAAAAAGGTATGATAGTAGTTATGGAATGGTCACATCATACACAGAGTCATAGTCACAGCATATGACAAAGAAGTCAGCTAATTAGTAACATGAGAACTGAGGGAAACAAGGTGTATAGCCATGATAGTAATTGTATATATAGTGTAGTAAATCTAATGGGAACTCTATTGAGTTCTCTTTGTCAAATGCTGATAAAGAGCAATTGGCTTTATTCTAACTCAGGAGTTGGTATGCTGACAATTTTATTATTTTACTCTTACTATCTTTGAGAATTTAGAAGTTTTCTTTGTTTCTTTTTTTGTTGTATCTTTGATTTGTAATTCTAATAAAATACTCTAGGGCACAGAAGGAACATAATAATACTTTCCTCCTATCATCTCTCTCTGTGTTGCTCTAGAGCTCAATGGCTATTTGAGGTTTTTTTTGGCTTCCATTCATGAAACTTCCCTCAAAGGGATACTCAAGCTCAAAAAAGACTTGGACATTCACTCAGTTAGGAGTTTAACAGCTCACTACATATTTTTGGACTAGGTTTCCAGTTGTACAGTTAGCTAAAGTAAAGCCTGTACAAGGATATAGAAGTTCTAGATAGTACTTATCACAAATGGTTACTTACTTGATTTGTGATTGATGAGTTGATATTCAAAAGTGCTTAATAAGCAAAGTTAAACAGTGACAAGAGATATTGTTAAGTCTGAGGTCTAATCCTCAGACTATGAGTTCTTATATACAGAATTATGATAGTCTGTGTACTAGGACAGATCATCACATGCTACTACCTATTGTTCTACATATAGTAGTACCTTTTTACTTAATATAGTGATAACTTAACCTTATGGAGGCTGTTCTTTGTTCTAAGAAAAGGATAGATGACTATCTATAGATAATTAATGAAGTCTATATACAAACATTGAGGCCTTTATATCTTCACTAATATTAATTGCCTTGAGGTTGTTTTAGGCTCATTCTGAGAATTATAAAGAAGGCTTTTGCTGAGCCTAGAACCAAAGCATTGATTGTGATGGTTTCCAAGATATTAGCAATTTAATAAACAGTAACATAGTGGTTACCTGTTAATCTGCTTAATATCTCAACTAATGCTAATTGCCTCGAGACATGACTAGCATCAATTGAAAGGTTTTTTTAAGGCCTTTCCATAGTCATTAAAACTGTGGGAATTGTTGAAGAATTGATGGAGATATAGCTGAATGAAGTTTGTAATAGTACTGTTATATTGACAACAAGCTAGGCTACTAGACTAGGTCAAGAAGAGTAGTGTTATAGCATGAGATGAACACATGCCTTTGAGATCTAGATAAGTAAGGGTTCTTTAAAGTAGATACTAAAAACATTTCTTCTTTTTTAGGTTTCTATTAAATATTCCTTGGATATTCACCTTTGTAAGCTCTCTATTATTTGATTTATCTCCCTAGTACCTACTTGTTAGCACACAATTGTAAAGTAGCTTGGAGATTTTGCCACTCTAATCTTGCTTGCACCTTTGTTTCTGATCAAACCTTTTAATCCCCATCACTGTATTCACAATGCATATTGGAGCATATAAACTAACTATCATGTACTTTGGTTTAACCAATTCTCCTGCTACCTTCCAAATAATAATAAATGACTTATTCTTAGATATGATAAATTAAGGAAACACAGCAATGTTTATTGATGATATACTAGTAGTTATAGATACAGAAGAAGGAAATGATGAATTGGTAGAAGAGATGCTAAAAAAGCTGGAAAAAAATAATCTATTTGTAAAACCAGAAAAGTGCAAGTGGAAGATTAGAGAGGTAGAATTCCTAGGAGTGGTAATTGGTCCAAAGGGTGTAGAGATGCAAAAGGAAAAAGTAAAAGGAGTGCTAAAATAGCTAACATCTATAAGCATTAATGTCACAAACTTCATTTGGTCATATCTCCACCAAATCTTCGACGATTCCCACGGTCTCAAAGCCAGCTTAAAGCCCTTAAGAAGACCTTTCGATCTATGCCAGTCACGTCTCGAGGCGATCAATATTGGCCGAGATATTAAGCAGATCAACTGGTAACCACCATGTTACCATTTATTAAATCGCTAATATCTCGGAAACCGCCGTGATCAATGCTTCGG
>Ga0153965_1000140_pt1 | contig 13535 bp, 8 predicted proteins | sample TSFL049MetaG_FD_104707 | JGI IMG/M metagenome (GOLD analysis project Ga0153965, IMG submission 104707) | Attine ant fungus gardens microbial communities from Florida, USA - TSFL049 MetaG | ecosystem: Host-associated > Fungi > Mycelium > Unclassified | place: USA: Florida, Paynes | collected... | reverse complement strand
TATTGCTATTATTCCTTTGGTTTCTTTTGGGTTATATTCTACCCTTTTCCCCACTATAAAGCTCTCCCCTTTTTTATTTGATTACCTCCCCAGTGCCTACTTGTTTAGTGCACAACTGTGAAGTATCTCGGAGATTATTATATTCCCATTTGTTGTCACCCTTGTCTCAAGATCAAATTCCCTTTGATCCCTATCAATGGCCACCGCGTCCAACCACATGCCCTATAAGATCTTCAGCAATGACCAAAGAGGCAGAGAAACGGTCGGAGGAGAACTCCCTAGAGTGATAAGCCAAGAGGGGAGCCGTGACAGATTTGCTAGCAGTTGCCAGAGAAGAGGGAGCAGGGCGCCGTTGGAAGCGACCCTGCTGGGTAGTGGTACGAGTGATTCGTGCACCCGGGGCGGTTTAAACTTCGGTTGGGGGAGGGATGCCATACTTGACTAGGAGCATCTCAAAAGACCTGACCATTGCTTCTAGGCGAGTGACCTGGGACCGAAGGGCGTCGAGCTTGGCATTAGTATCCAAAGAGAGGGTAGCATTGGAATGTTTGGAGCGACGATGAGGCATTATTGTATATCTGCAAGAACAGGTTGAGAGAGAGAAGCTAGAGCAAGAGAGGTGAGTAGCTAGTATAGACTTGAATCTTCTGTAAGAGGACCACTCAGTAGGTGATCACTCCTTAAGCTAGTGGATAGTCCCGGAAGCTAGTTTGAGATTCAAGTGGGGATATATCTACACACACTTGCTAGTATATATACTACATTAGATAGTCAGGTACACAACACCATGGCAACCGACCTATAATTACAGAATGTCCTAGAACAACTAATAATAGGCATCACACCACATGACATAGACAGAAGGAGTCAGGAACGATAGGAGTGCGATACACGATCTGTTACTGGGCCATTAATAGAACAGACCCTCAGAACTCACTGAGCATGACCCTAGATGTCTCCTTACAGTCCTGGCCCTCTATGCTAGCCAGTTTTTCCAAAGCTACTGCGATCCTCTGAATATCCTTCCTCAACCCCCACAACTCACTCAAGTCCTCTAATTTTCTTGAGACTTCTGTCTTCTACTCTATGTCCATTTGTTGCTTTGTTTCTCTCACTTTAGATCTCCAAATCACTTCTGCCTAGGCCTTTGTATATGCTCTGTCAGCATCAAAAGGCTTATAGGCTGTCTTGGCCTTGGCGCAAGGAGCGCATGAAGTTACATAACTACAGAAGTTAGTAGAGGAAGAAGAATTTAAATGAAATACTTATAGCAAATTTTGGGAAATACAAAGTATTCCAAAGTCCATGTACCTCTCGCACAGATTTCCCCCACCAACAGCTGTCACTCCCATTTCTCTTGCCAACTCCTAACGTCGTTGGTGGACCTCCAGAGTTTCTTGGGGTAGATATCAGACACATTGCCTCTTGGTCAGAGATGGGAGATCAATTAAATTCATTTCCTCATCAGAGGGAGGATTCGATAGGAGCAAGAAAGTTTTGGTCCAATTTTTGCAATGCTGTTGTTTCACGGCAGCAATGTAATCTACCTTGAGACAAAAAGCTAGATTTTTCTGGTATTCCTCTTCTCTTTGTCATGTCTCTTCCTCCTCCTGTTTTTTCCATGTCTCTTCCTCAAATCTTTTCTGCTCTGTTATTTTTGCCTCTTTTCAGGCTTGGTGCTCAAGCTGTTCCTTTTCTTCCTGCTATTGAAGCAGAGTTTCTGCCTCAGCGTGTCTTCTGGTTAATTCAGTCTCATATCGCTCATTGTTGGAGTTGGAAAAGTTGGCAATTGAGATAGAGTTAAAGGACATGGTAGTAGAATTTCAGTTTAAAGGTCTGCAGATGAGGATTTTTAAGACCAGAATCAGATGATATTTGAATTGCTTATATATAAAAGCTTCAAGGGCTTAGCCTTAAAGGGAGGGTACTGTCATATTCCAGAAATCTGACAATTATGTAATTTATTTCTCCTAATAATTCTCCTGAAATTATAATTAGTAGGGTAGCATAGTAGACTACTCTCCTCCTATTCCAGACTTCCTATAAGTATTAAGTAGTTATAGTGTATTTCCTCAGTTTGTAAATCAATGTTATTTGGTCCTAATACTCTTTCTGTCTACTCCAGATTCCTATTCTACTTCCTTAGGACCTCTTCTCTGACAACTTCCCTCCACTCCAAAATATGCAACCAACATTATGATTGGAGACTAGGGCACAATACATAAGTTGAAGCCAAGGTCATTCATCAAGTTGTATTCTGCTCCGATGTCATTTCCTTCTGCCGGAGTCTTCTCTTAGATTTATACCATCACTAAGTACTATCTATTCTCTGACATAGTACTTTACTCTGTTCCAGAGTATTTTCTATCTATTACTCTATTCTTCCATTCTCTGTCCTTTCTGTTCTTGACAGTCTTCTACATTATATACTAGGTTTACATTCTTAAGTGTCAGGATCTATGTGATCAGAGCTATACTAGTGTGTTTAGGTTGCTCTGGAGTGTCACTGTGCAGTTTAGAGGTGGAAATAGAGGTGTTCCCTTACATTCACCCCCCTTTCAAGATTGCTACATCTTGGAGCAATGGACTTAAAATGAAAAATGTTGTTAAACTCTGTATGCTGGATGTGTCTCGAAGCTCCAGGGTGTTTGCAATGAAACTCTGCTATCAGTTCTGGAGCAGAGACTTCAGAGGTAAACTCCCAGGAATTGTGTTCATGACCATATCCTTTCTACATGATGAGATACTGGAATCTTCTCTAGTGCCAACAACTGGTAAGTATCTCCTCTACTTCCCACTCTGTTTCTCTGTCGATGACTATGGGTAGTGGGTGATCTTCTGTTTTTCATCCTGTAATTGGGTCATCCAAAGCTGGAGTAAGCTTTACTACATTGAACACTAGATAGAGTTGCTTCATCTAGTATGGCAGCTTTAAGCAATAGGCCATAGGTCCAATCTACCATTCTACTACAAAGGGGCCAAGCCACTAATGTGAGAGTTTCTGTGAAGGGCATGTAGTCCAGATATTTGATGCGTCAAGAAAGACTTTGTTGCTAGAATTGAACACCGGAGTCAGAGTTCTTTATTAGTTATAGTATTTTTTCATGTTGTTCTATGTCTTGTAGATTGCAGATTTTGCTTCTTCAATTGCCATTCTCATCCTTTTTATAAATTTGTTGACTGTCTCTGGACCAGAAGAGTTCTGCCAGGGTTCGAAGCCTATATGAGGAAACCATCCAGTGTTAAGCAAGAATGGAGGCTATTGAGTAGTAGAGTGGATATGATTGTTGTGCTGGAACTCTGCCATGGATAAGAGGTCATACCAATCATCTTGCTGCTCATTCACAAAGAGCTGGAGGTACTGGTCCAACTCTTGGTTGATGTGCTCCATCTGTCCATTGGTTTGAGGATGCCAGGCTGTAGAAGATACTAACTTTATTCCTAGCAGGCAGTAAAGTTCTCTGGTGAAACGAGCTATGAACTAAGGTCTGCAGTCTGAGATTACATACTTCAGAAGACTGTGGAGCTTCTAGACTTGATGCAAGAAAAGCCTGGCTGCTCTCTCCACTGTCACCGTCATGTGTGTTGGAATAAAGTGTGCCTGTTTCAACACTGAATCTACCACTGTCATTACTACATCATGTCCAGAGAAGAGAGAGAGTTCCAGAATGAAATCTATACTAAGCATGTCCCATCATGAGTCTGGGATCTGGAGAGTATGCAATTTGCCTAGTGGAGCCTACTTTATCAGTTTTGTTCTGAGGCAGAGGTCACAGGTGCTGACATACTGCCCAATATATCTAGACATTTAAGGCTACCAGTAGTCTCTAGAGACTAACTCTAGTGTTTTCCAGCATCTGGGGTGTCCAGCAACCTTCGTATCATAGCACAGTGAGACTACTCGCCTTTATAAGTCTAGGTTCTGGAGAACATAGATCTTGCCTTTGAACCAGAGTACTTATTTGTCTTTCAACCATTTTGCAGAATGGACCGTCTTACTCAATGCTTGCCAGAGCTCTCTTGCTACCTTTGCTACTGGCTCTTCTTGGTTACCTTTCTGGTTCTCTTGACAAATTCCTCTAAGGATGTCTCTCTCTGGTCCTTTCAGCTAAACTTCTTGGAGAGCTCAGATTGCCAAGAGCTCTGGTCATAGGAGGACTAGGTCTTTGTTGTTGGAGACTCCATTGCCATGGTCTAGTCTTCACAATAATGTGTCTGGCTTCTCTATAGAATGTCCTAGGTAGTAGATCAATTTGAAGTTGAAGTGGGCTAAGTACAGAGACTAGCAAGCCTAGTAACAATTGAGTTTCTTAGCCGTCGTGAAGTACTCCAGGTTCTTGAGGTTTGTCCAGATTTCCACTAGGTATTGGGCTCCTTCCAGAAAGTGCCTCCACTCTTCCAGTATGTGGATGATAGCAAGCATCTTCTTGTTATGGATCTCATAATTCTGCTCCACTAGAGATAGAAATTTGCTGTAGAAGGCCACTAGGTGCCATTTCTCTTCTCTGGGTAGTTGCTGAGAGAGGACAGCTCCAGAGATGAAGTTTGAACTATTAGTCTTGATGTGAAAGGGTTCTGAGTCCTAGGGTAATACCAAGACTGGAGCAGTAATTATTGCTATCTTGAGACATTCAAAGGCTTCCTGTTCTTTGGTATCCTAGTTCCAGGCCTTGTTGGAATGAGTGAGGTCGAAGAGAGGTCTGGCTATGGTTGAGAAATCCTGGATAAAACAATGGTAGAAGTTAACAAAGCCTATGAAAACCTGTACGTCAGTTCAGTTCTCTAGGGTGGGCCAATTGCAGACTCTGGTGACTTTAACAGGGTCCATCACAATCTTGTTCTCTGCGATAACCAGTCTGAGGTATTCAATTTGCTTCCAATGGAACTCACACTTCTCCAGGTGGAAGAATAACTTGTATTCTACTAGTATTTCCAAGATCCTCCAGACTGCTCATTTATGTTCCTCTTCCATCTTCATAAAGATTAGAATGTTGTCCAAGTACACTACTACAATCCCTTCAGCTATGAGGGTTCTGAAGATATCATTCATCATAGTTTGGAAGGTAGCAGAACTATTAGTTATTCCAAAGAACATCACAAAAGGTTCAAAGAGGCCACAATTGGTGTGAAAGGCCACTTTTCATTCATCTCCAGGCTTGATGTGTACATTATTGAAACCCCAGCAGACATCAAGTTTTGTGAAGTACCTGGCTCTGTAGAGCTAGAAGACAAGTTCAGAGATAAGTAGGAAGGAGTATCTGTTATTAACAGTTACAGTATTCAGCATACAATAGTCTTGGACTAGCCAGAGCAAACTATCTTTCTTCTTAATAAAGAACACAGGGGCTGCTATGGGGGACTTAGAAGGTCAGATTTGTCTGGTATGTAGGTTTTCCTCCAGAAAGGCATCTAACTTAGCTTGTTCCAACAGAGACAAGAGATAGACTTTCGATAACTTAAGCTCTGTTCTGGGGACTAGCTCAATAGCATGATCCCATTTGCAGTGCCCTAGCAGTATATCAAAGTCCTCCTTAGTGAACATGGATTGGAACTCCATGACATAGGCAAGCAGTGGAGTAGTGGTAGCCTGTGTCTTTGTACTGTGTTTGGCTTCTTCTACAAGATGCTAGAAGGTCATAGTCATAGCTCAGAGGTTGACCTGGGTAAGCTCTGGGAGGATATGTATAAGGAACAGTTGGTCTCCAAGCTCCCAACTAGGGTGGTATATTTGTAGAGGCACTTCCTCAAGCTCTAGCTTTTCTTGGAACAGAGGTGTAGGTTCATCATAACATGATTGGAGAGCCCAGAGTTCAGTTCTCTTCTGGCAGGTCTGTTCCTTCTGTAGAGCATATCCTTCTTCATACTGGAGAGGACAATAGGTCATTTCAACTTCTCCCTTTTTCCAGTCAACCTTAGGGTTGTGGTCCTTGAGCCAGTTGTAGTCTAGGATTAAACTCTGTTTCCCAAGTCCAGAGACAGCTAAAAACATTCTTTCAGAGTGAGTTTTGTAGTAGAGAAGTATATCTATGACCTCAGAAATCTGTCCTGTCTCATTAGGGAAACTGTTAATATTAAAGACTGGGATATTACGTGAGAGAGTTTGAGTGTTTATCCCTTTTGAACAAATGAAATCTGTAAGGGGACATCTTTATTTCCATCCCTGAATAGCATAACAATATTCCAGAGTGACCTTAGCCTGTTTAACTAGTAATACTTAAATATACTAGTTTAGCTCTGATCCCGCTGACCCTGACACTAAGAGATGTAAAACTAGTATATAATGTAAAAGATCCTTCCAGGAGTCTTATCCTAATCTCTGAGAATTCTTCTGGAGTCTTGTGTCCAGTTGCCCTTACAAAATCCCTATTGATGAAGCTCCTAGTTGCTCTACTATCCAAGAGGACTTTGACGGAGTGGAGTTTACTTGTGTCCATAGTTCCAATTTCCACTGGCAGAAGTAAGGAAGTTTCTCATGTGTCCAAGACACTGATTGAGAGGAGCTTAGGTAGCCTCTTCTCCCACTTGGGTTTACAGAGTGGAGCAGAGACTAGAGAGATAGGAGGGATGGTATGTCTAGTAGTTCACTGTCAATTGTATTAGTATCCTCTATAGTTAATATAGTGAACTTATTTACTGGCGACCGGGGTGCACTTATTGCTGGCTGTGCTATACAAAATCCTCCTCTTCTGGGAGACAAAACTCCTCTAGCGGAACTGCATCTTTCAACGCCAACAGATCTTTAATCAGCTCCTTTCACTGTTCCAATGAAGAGACTGTATATGCTAGGGGTTTTCCTGTTTTCTTTTTTTAAATAGAAGTTCTCCAACTACTATCTAAGTAGCAGTGAAGATAAAAGTTTAAATAAAGATAAAATGTGTGATCTCCTAAGAAAAGCACCCTAGTTGACACTATGTATCAGCACAGTGTCCCTTATGCAAATTCATGGGAAAATGAATTCAGAAGATGAAGGTAAAAAGAAGTTGTGAAATTAAAGTTCTGCTGGTGTACCATAGTAGCAGTGATATTCAAAACTCGAAACTTGATTCTAGACTACTGTGTTGGCCCTGTGCCTGAGTCCTGCCTGTCTGGTGTCACCCTAATGCCCTGTTTCAAAGTTGTTCTCACAGTAGTACTCTTGACTATGTGATTAGATATGAGACTTTGAATCCTCCCTGTATAACTCGACTCTTTAGTAATGCTAAACTCTATCTTAGAGCTCTTATGACATTGCCTCTGCAGCTAAGTCACTCTGTCCTGTAGTCTCTTTGGTTTGACTCAGTCTTGAGTCAAAGCAACTTAATCACTGATCTTATCACTCTAAAAATATATTTCCACTTTGAAAACCCAAATAAAGGAAAGAGACAACTGAGATTGCTTGCCCTCTTCTTACTAAGTGGAGGTTTTTATAGGTTTAGAGAAATACAAAAGAAATATACAAAAAAAATAGAGAAAATAATCAACCCAGTCATAATCTATTATTACAATGATCATTCTGATAGTGATAGAGAATCCTATGCCTCCTTGTCTTTTCTCGATTATTTTTTATTAGTTTTTGCTAGGTCTGCTCTGCTCTTGCTAAGTTACCAGATTGTCTACCACTGATCTTGCAGCGATCTCCCCATCTCTTTGGCTTATCTCAGCAACTCAGGACCTGACTCTTTTCTTTCCTGCTTAGGGAGTTTTGGGAGTTGTTTCCACTGCTCCCTGAGGCTCTTTATTACTTCTTTATTTTTGATTGTAGTAGATCAGTTTTGATGCACTCCTATTCTTAGCCATCACTGATTGAGTGATGTTGCAGCTATTCTTATTTCCTGCCAGGCCACCAGTTCTGTTCCTTTGAGGGATATCTCTCCAGACTTTTTCACATAAGGCTTTCTTTCCCTAACTAAGCTGCTTTTCTCAGCTATAACGCCATGGGGCTGCAGGCTCGACTCTGCTGGTTCTCGAGTATTTGGCTTGTTGGTGGTAGTGACCTTATGTCCCCAGGTATACTGCTACATAGTTAGGTAGCCAGCTTTTGGTAGTAAAGTCCTCTATGCCTTCTCTGCTATCTAGCAGGTGATTCTATCTTAGTCTTGCTTCTTGGTGTGTGAATTCGCAAAATTTGGTTAATTTTAGGCCTGAATATATTTTGGACTTTACACTGAGATGAGTTAATGGACATTCATGTAGTGAGAACAGTCTTAAACTAGATGGTTTGTGTTTCCACATCAGTAATATTCCTGTGGAGGCAAGAATCTTGTTTTCCTAGTCATATTGATGTTCATAGGGACTTCTATAGACAGACTTGGTGGTGGAGGTTTTTGAGTGACCAGAAGGGGCAGAATGGAGGATAATCTTGCTATAGACAAAGATGGAAGTCGGATGAAGGTGGTTTTAAGTGGTGCAGAGGGGGCAGAGCGTAACACGGACTGAAAGGCTTTATTGGCGAGGTGTGCCTCGTCAATCCTCCATGCTGCTCTATACCATGCATCAGGGTCAGTATCAGCTGGTTGTCCATATGGCATAGTGGTGATCTAGTTCTGAATGCTTATCACAAATAGTCACTTACTTATTTGTGATTGATGTTTTAGAATCTTGAAAGGTTCAAAAATGCAAAGTTTAGACAGTAACAAAAGATGTTGTTAAGTCTGAGGTCTAATCCTCAGACTATGAATCCTTATATACAGAAAAGTGATAGTCTGTGCACTAGAACAGATCATCACATGCTACTATCTATTGTTCTATATATGGTAGTGCCTTTGTGCTATGAATAGTGATAACTTAACCATATAGAGGCTGTCCTTTGTTCTAAGAAAAGGACAGATGACTATCTATGGGTAATTAATGAAGTCCATGTGCAAACATTGAGGCCTTCATATCTCCACAGATACTGATTGCCTTGAGGTTTTTCTGAGCAGTATGAAGAGGGCTTCTGATGAGCCTAGAACCAAAGCTTAGATCATGGCAGTTTCTGAGATATTGGCGATTTAATAAACAGTACTATGGTGGTTACCAGTTGATCTGCCTAATATCTCGGCCAATACTGATCGCTTCGAGGCGTGACTGGTATCTATTGAAAGGTCTTTTTAAGGGCTTTCCGCAGCCATTGAGACTGTGAGAATCGTCGAAGAATTGGTGGAGATATGGCCAAATGAAGTTTGTGACAATACCTAATCTGAGACCTTGCTGAAACTTTACCACTAGTGTTTAGGGATCTGTATAACTTGTATCAGAGACCAGGGCCTGGAAGTTATCCAGATAGTTGTCCACTATTCGACCTCCTTGGTGGTAGGAGGTTCCTTTTAGCACATTGATCATGTCCACTTCTGTATTAACAGAGTATTACAAATGGTCACTTACTTGGTTTGTGATGGATTGGAATATATATTCAAAGTGCTTATAGGCAGAGTTAGACAAGCAACAAAAGGTGTTGTTAAGTCTGAGGTCTAACCCTCAGACAGGGAGTCCTTATATACAGAAAAATGATGGTTTGTACACTAGGACAGATCATCATATGCTACTATCTATTGTTCTATATATGGTAGTGCCTTTGTGCTAGAAATAGCAATAACTTAACCATATAGAGGCTGTCCTTTGGTCTAAGAAAAGGACAGATGAGTATCTATGGATAATTAATAAAGTCTATGTGCAAACATTAAGGCCTTCATATCTCCACTGATATTGATTGCCTTGAGGTCATTCTAGACTCATTCTGAGTGGTATGAAGAGGGCTTCTGATGAGCCTAGAACCAAAGCATCAATCATGGTGGTTTCCGAGATATTGGCAATTTAATAAACAGTACTATGGTAGTTACCAGTTGATCTGGCTAATATCTCGGCCAATATTGATCACCTCAAGATGTGACTGGCATTGATGGAAAGGTCTTTTGGAGGGCTTTTTGTAGCCATTGAGACTGTGAGAATCATCAAAGAATTGATGGAGATATGGCTGAATGAAGTTTGTGACATATAGACTTAATTAATTACTTATAAATAGTCATCTGTCTTTTCTTAGAACAAAGAACAGTTTCTATATGGTTAAGTAATCATATTTTCAAGTACAAAGACACTACCATATGTAAAACAATAGGTAGTAGCATGTGATGATCTGTTCTAGTGCACAAACTATTACAATTCTATATATAAGGACTCCTAGTCTAAGGATTAGACTTAACAACATCTTTTGTCACTATCTGAACTTTGCTTATAAGCACTTTTTGAATATATCTTGAACCCAATCACAAACAGTAAGTAACTATTTGTGATACAGACTTAACAATATCTCTTGCTACTTGTTTAACTTCACTTTTTTAAGCCTTTTGAATACTAAATTCACCAATCATAAATCAGTAAGTGGTCATTTGTGATACTAATATTTCTCTAAAAGTCTGATTGTTTGTTCATAAGTCCAATATTTATCTATAGTTCTGAGTTTAACATTTCTTTTTTAACAATGAATTGATACATTATTATTTCTTTATCCATTATTGTTAATATCTTTTCTACTAGCCACTTACTGATATCTTGGCCAATATTGATTGCCTTGAGATGTGACTAGTATTGATCAAAAGGTCTTCTTAAGGGCTTTCCAGAGCTGTTAAGACTGTAGAAATTGCCAGAGAATTGATGGAGATATGGCTGAATGAAGTTTGTGACAGTTCATAATATCTAGTATAACAATTATAAGCTTGAGATGACTGTCAAAGTTAGAGTTCTTGCCCATTACTCTATACTACTTATACACATTATCTTATTTGTACATGTTTCTGTTCTCCTACATATTTCTTTTGAGCCATGCTCTCCTATGTATCATAAAGGAAAATAAGGAGAAGAAGATAAATAATGACTTAGTTCATGTGGTGTTTATTAACATTACCCTTATCCTCTCCCCTAGGGTATGCTTTACTTTGTAAGCTTTATACTTATTTCTAGTAGACTTAAAGTGTTATTCTAAGTGTATACTCTATTGTTAAGAGTATATCTTATTCTAAGAGCAGAGTACAATTATTTTATCCTGATTATAAGAATATTTTTAGCCTCAGGGATATCTTCTACCCTTACCCTGGGGATATACCTGGTGGGCCCTAGGCATTAAAGACACCAAAAATGTTATTATTTAACCTTAAATTGTGGTCCAGCTTAACAATGGTCTATCTCAACAATACTGACCTCAAATCAAAGTATAATCAACTCCATTCAGAGTTGGTAGAGGTTATAGTGAAAGCTTTGTCTATGAAAAGGTCAAAAGAAATGGCGGAGAAACAAAAATTATGTGATATCACAATCAACAATGCTGTTTGTAACTGCTTGTGTTGGCATCGCTGATGTCATTTACGGTACAAAGCAGCAGCTAAAACAGGAAACTCATCTGTCATTCAATCGACAAGACAAAGCCACAGCCAGATATGGATATCGTTCTTTGGCGGTCATCCTTACGAGAACGAGAATGATGGAGTCTCTTATATAGTGTACAGGGACATCCACCCTTCATCACAGTTGATATCTTCTTACTAGGTACCGACACACACTGTTGTTAGGACGTCCTTTAATCCAATCTCTGGAGTGACACCACAGAATGGCAGTGGCGTCATACCCCAATTGGGTCTTCACCCTATTCTCAGGTATTGGATTCGTTCTTTGCTGTATCCCATTCCCGTGGCACCTCAAGGGTAGGTATTCTCTGCGCTTGGTATCACGCCCTCACATGTTGTGTCTCAGCCTGGAATACGGGGACATGTCTTTTCATGGTTTACTCAGGCCTATGTTGCCTTGGATTTTGTATAAATTCTATCATATGGAAGGGTAATACGAACGACTGGGCTCCTATCTGGTGTGATATATGTGAGTTTGAGAAGGTGTTCTACTGAGATTTTGAAGCCACTAACTGTATTTTTCCAGTTACAAGAGTCTTAGTCATAGGCAGCTTCGGAGTTCCAGCTGCTGCCCTCTGTGCCAATCGCCGCATCTATCTCATTGCTTCATTGCGAAAGGTCACCATCTCGAGAGCCGAAAGGCAGCGCCAGGTAGTGGTTGATCTAGCAATTGGTCTCGGCCTTCCTATCATCTTTTTGATCTTGCGTAAGAATCTTGTGTCTATACTCAAACAACTGAACAACGTCACAAATTTATTTCAGAATATGTTTATGAAGATGTGCGATATTTCATTTTTGAAGACATTGGATGCTCAAACTCCGCATACCAAACCTGGGTTGAGGTCATCCTCAACCCAATTCCCTGTCTTGTACTTGCCATCATCGCTGTTATATACGCCGTCTTGAGCTTCTGTGCCTTCCGCAGAATCCGTGACCAGAGCAAGAATTTGTTATCTATTCACTCCGGCTTGACTCACGGCCGCTATATCCGTCTCATGCTCCTTGCGGCGATGGTTGCGATTTGTTCGCTTGGAGTCCAGTCATATAGTTTAACAGTGAACATGAGCGAAGGGATTGCACCGTGGACCAGCTTCAAGGACCTTCATGCCAATGTCTCTATCGTGCTCCAATACTCAGCTGAAGAGTGGCGTTCCGGTTCGGATGCTGCTGCCATCGAATTCACTCGGTGGTTATGGATTATTTGTGCTTTAATATTTTTTGCCTTTTGTGGCTTCTCTGGTGAAGCCATGAAGCATTATCGCTATGCCATGAGTTTGGCTGGGAGCTATGTCGGGGTTTCTTCTAGAAGTTTTGGCAGTCATTCCTCATCCTCAAGGTATGTCATCTGATCAATTATCTTGATCATCTGTTTACCATCATAGGTTCAAGGGTGGTGTTGAATCATGTTCGGGCTCTATGCCTGAACTTTTCAAGGAGAAAGCTGTATGCAAAGAAGCCCCTGCCTCCGACATGGAGAGTTCTTATGCACCTAGCACGTTGTCGTCTCCCCCTTCTAAACAAAAGTGGATGTTCTTTAGCGGCATCTCCCGTTTTTTGAAGAAGAATTCCAAACAGGAGCTTCTCAAATCGAATTCCCAGTGCAGCGAGGCTGTCCTTCCCGATGTCGGTCGCACTCTCCCTGGTGGATCCAGCGATAACATTTCGACAACACTTACTTCGTTCGCCAGCGAATCCACGGACACGCGCTCAGGAGCCATGACGTCTGTTCCGGTTGATCCCCATGGACACTCGCATGATATTGTTTAGGATTTTTGATTTCCTGTATTTCTCTGTGTCAGAATCAGGAGGTCAGCGATGACCCCCTTGCGTTTATTTCTCCAGATTCTTTTCAGCTGTAGCCCTAGTTTTGCGTTTCGTATTTTTGATATGTATGGTAGCAGTGATCACTGCAGAATAGATGTTTTGACAGCGGTAACATCAACTGACGATGATTAAGGGTGCTCAAATCCTATAAGCAATTGCCTATTTTCAATAACTCTCTCACATCTTTCAATGCGTGTCCCAAAACCCTTCAATGTTGAGAACATTGAAAACATGTGAAAATTTAGTCACGTTAAGAAGCCTGGAGTTTTTGAACCCAACAGTAATGCTATTCCGGGAACAATAGCACAAATACAAGAACTCATGCCAACAATCACAGAACTGTTGCAAGCAAAATAT
>Ga0153965_1000139_pt1 | contig 13607 bp, 17 predicted proteins | sample TSFL049MetaG_FD_104707 | JGI IMG/M metagenome (GOLD analysis project Ga0153965, IMG submission 104707) | Attine ant fungus gardens microbial communities from Florida, USA - TSFL049 MetaG | ecosystem: Host-associated > Fungi > Mycelium > Unclassified | place: USA: Florida, Paynes | collected... | reverse complement strand
ACCATATGTAGAACAATAGGTAGTAGCATGTGATGATCTGTCCTAGTGCACAGACCATCACCTTTCTGTATATAAGGACTCCCTGTCTGAGGATTAGACCTCAGACTTAACAACATCTTTTGTTGCTTGTCTAACTCTGCTCTTAAGCTCTTTGAAACTATATTCAGTTCATTACAAAACAAGTAAGTGACCTTTTGTGATACAGACAGTCTGAGCAGGAGACCAGACTGAAAAGTCAGGGTGAATAAAGACAATAAGGATAAGATGTTAGTGAAACCGGAGTGGTTGGAAGTGAGGAAAATGGAAGCAGTAGAAATTATAGTAGACGGGGTAAATCTACTAGAAGAAGTTAGAAAGTCAAAAGTAAAGGATGACGAAGTAGTAAAGGCAGTAGAAGAAATGAAATGGGCAGGAGTAAAAATGTTGAGAGATAAGGAATGGAGAGAGGTAGATGGTATCATGTATAAAGAAGGAAAAGTCTATGTGCCAAAAGACGAGAGATTAAGGGCAGAGATAATTAGACTACATCATGATACGCCAATAGGAGGGCATGGAGGACAGTGGAAAATGGTAGAACTGGTGACCAGGAACTTCTGGTGGCCAGGAGTAACCAAGGAGGTAAAGAGATATATGGAAGGATGTGATGCTTGCCAGCAAAACAAAAACCGCACAGAACATCCAGCAGGAAAATTGATGCCAAACTCAATCCCAGAAAGACCTTAGACACATATATTGGCAAACTTTATCACCAAGTTGCCTCTAGCGCAGGGATACAACAGTATTCTAGTAGTAGTGGATCAGCTAACTAAAATGGTTCACTTCATACCAACTACAGAGAAGACATCAGCAGAAGGGTTAGCAAGGTTGTTCAGAGACAACGTGTGGAAATTACATAGTCTACCTGAGAGCATTATATCAGACAGAGGACCACAATTCACAGCAGGGTTAATGAAAGAGTTGAACAAGATATTAGAGATTAAGAGTAAATTGTCAACAGTGTTCCACCCTCAGACAGACAGACAGAGAGGGTTAACCAGGAGTTGGAACAATACTTGAGAATGTTTATTGATCACAGGCAAGAGCAGTGGCCAGAGTGGTTAGGAACAGTAGAGTTTGCATATAACAATAAAGTGCACTCAAGTACCAGGACGTTGCCTTTTAAGGCAAATTATGAGCAAGATCCCAGGATAGGGTTTGAAGGAAGGAAAAAAGGAAAATATGTGGGAGCTGTGAGGGCGACCAGAGCAGAGCACTCCAGGAGATTCCTCAGTTAAATTATACTATGGGATATGTTACCAGCTTACCTCCAGGAGATTCCTCAGAGAATTAGATGAGGCTTCTGGAGGGAATAATCTACAATATATATACTAAAATGTCCTTGCATTCCATTCTTTGGTAACCAGGGGCTGCATAATGAAATTGTGTTGGGAGGCAATGGGGGGCACTCCAGAGTCATGTATGAGGGGTCCCCTTACAGGAGTGGAAAAATTTGTAGAGAAAATGAAGGAGATACAAGAAGAAGCAAAAGCAGCCCTAAGAAAAGCATAGGAAGATATGAGGAAGTATGCAGACAGGAAGAGATTGGATGCAGATGAGTATAAAGTAGGGGACTTGGTCATGCTCAGTACCAAGGATCTGAAATATCAGATGGTCAGGAGGAGGACAGAAAAGTTGACAAAGAGATTTGTTGGTTCTTACAGAGTCAAGGAAATAGTATCATTGAATGTGGTCAAGTTAGAACTACCTAGCACAGTGAAGATACACCTGGTAGTCAATGTTAGTAGAGTACAACAATATGTAGGACAGGTAGAAGGGCAAAGAAAGGAGCAACTGGCTCCAGTCATAATTGAAGAGGAAGAAAAATGGAAGGTAGAACGAATACTAAATAAGAGAAAGGTTAGAGAGAAAGATAAGTATTTAGTACGTTGGAAAGGATTCACAGCAGAATCAGATACCTGGGAAGGAAGGGAGAATTTAGAGAATGCAAAAGAGACAATCGAAGAATTTGAGAAAGAATATCAACAAGATATGGAAGATGTGACAAGACAAGAACACAAGAAAGGAATGTTCAGAAGAGGAGAATTGCCGGGAAGATTCTGTAAGGGCACACTCAGGTGAGACACCAGTCACACTGCAATGAAGTAGAGCAGGCGTCTTAAGAAGAAGCAATAAATAGCCCAGGAGCTTCAATCATTATTGAGGTAAGGTATTCTACCGTACATCACTAGCTATATATACTAGACTAGCCTGGTCTGTGCGCCAGTCGCTATGAACACCTACATCAGGACAATAATAACTACACTACCAGATATAGCTATGTAGTACTATGATGGAGACCTGAACTAGAGGGAAGGGAACTATGACTATGGACTCCGAGAATCTGTGAGAACGCTAGATGATGCGGACCCTACTAGGTTATCTAAGCGATCTAGAGACGTTCCCTTACAGATTCACGGCAAGAAAGCTATTTGGATAGTCAGATATGACCAAGAATATTGGAGAAGATTGGAAAGAAATTGGAGACAATGGAAGGGCAAGAGATCTGAGAGAAGAGAAACGATGAAGACAATCCCAGAAGAAGAAGAGATTGAGGAGGAAAATTCAGGAGTTAAAAAGTGGACAGAAGAAGATGACGATGAGATGGGCAACATGATGGACCTATGCTATGAGTTGTAGGAAATTCCTCGGGATGAGGAAACTTGAGAGGGAGGTGGTATCATGACTTGGCAAATTGGCTAAGTCATTATTTCTTTTCTTTTTCTTTTCTTTTAAATTTGTAATATCGACAGACATGTGAAAGCAAGTTGACTCATAGGGAAGCACGGGATAAAAGGACAGGGTTAGGGTTACTCTACATGTATATATAGTGTACCAAAATCTAACAAGAACTCTATTGAGTTCTCCTTGTTAAACGCTGATAAAGGAGCAGTTGGCTTAATTCTGGCTTTGGAGTTAGGTAGTCTGACACTTCTGTAGAGTAGCAGGCCTGAAAAGCCTGGCTAATCATTGACTCAGATTGTATTATACCCATAAGGTTTGGTATGAAGGTGTGAATGAGGGCTTGATTGAGTGTAGTAAGACCCATAAGTGGTTTACTGACTACTTTGATAGTGAGCTTGTTATAGTGTGTAAAGGTAGATAGATACCTTAGGAACACTATGTAAGGAGAATCTAGATTGAGCTTACAATCTTTTTAAACAATTTTATCTTAATTATTATGCTAAGTTTCTATATTCTCTTTTTAATACCTTTATTCTTGATTCATCCTCACAAACTCTTTAGCATGTGATTGGAACCTGGTACCATATCATTAACTTGTGCCAGGCTAATAGTCCCTTTTGCCCTCTTCACCATTAGCAAGCATTGCATCTCTCTACATATTACTTTATCTCCTTTGTAACTTCTGGCCACTAGAAATTCCAAGTAACCAACTCCACTGTCTTCTATAACCCCCTATGACCTCCTACTGGCATATTATGATATAGTCTGATAATTTCTGCCCTTAATTTATCATCTTTTGGTACATATACCTTTTGTAAGGACTTAGTCGTGATAACTTAATCCTACTTCTTATCCAAGTTGAAAGGAAAACTCAATGGAGTTTCCATTATTTTCTGTACACTACTTATACAACTACTATATAATCTGTGCACTACTTTCCCATACTTATCATGTGATGTGACACTATGACTTTCTGTCATGTGACTGTGATGCTTATGATGTAACACTTTCCCACACTCCTTCCTGTGTAGTAAGTCCAAAAGAAAAAGTAAAGTAAAGTAAATATAAATGATAACTTAGCCATTTTGCCAAGTTATGACACCACCCCCCTCTTAAGTTTCCTCATTCTGAGGATTTTTACAACTTGTAATAAGGGTCAACCATGTTGCCTATTTCCTTCTCATCTTCTTCTGTCTATTCTCTGATTTCTGAGTTCTTTTGCTCAATTTTTTCTTTTACTTCTATTGTCTTCAAGGTTTGTCTTCTTTTTTCCCCTTTCCATCTCTTCCAATTCTATTCTAACCTTCCCCAATATTCTTCATCATACCTCTTATCCAACCACCTAAATAATTTCTTTGTTGTAAACCTTTCTAGTAGTTCTTTTCTTCTAAACATTCCCTTTTCTCTTTCTTGCCTTTTTACATTTCCCATATCTCACTGGTATTCTTTCTCAAATTCTTCTACTGCTTCTTTGTATTTTCTAAGTTCTCTTTTCCCTTCCAAGTATCTGACTCTGCTATGAATCCTTTCTATCTCACCAAGTACTTGTCTTTCTCTCTTATCTACCATTTATTTAGAATTCTTTCTACTTCCCATTCTTTTTCTCCCTCAATTGTCGCTGGAGCCGGTTGCTCCTTTCTTTGTCCTTCCACTTGCCCTACATAGCATTGTATTCTACTAATGTGTAAAAAAGCTAAACTCCAAGCTGGAATAAAGCCAACTGCTCTTTGTTCAGTGATTGACAAAGAGAACTCGATAGAGTCCCCATTAGATTTGCTACACTATATATACAATTACTATCATAGCTATACATCTTGTTTCCCACAGTCCTCATGTCCATCAGCTAACTTCTTTGTCACATGCTGTGACCATGACCATTCTGTGACCTTGGTCACACCTTTTGTGACTCTGTGACTATCATGTGATATTTCCCACACTCCACCTTAGTAATAATCTAAAAGAAAAGAAATATAAATATTGACTTAGCCGTTTTGCCAAGTTATGACATATTGTTAACTACTAGATGTATTTTTACTGTTCTTAGCAATTTTAGTTCTACTATATTTGATGATACTATTTTCTTTATCTTATAAGAGCCAACAAATTTTTCCATCAACTTCTCTGTTCTCCTTCTGACCATCTGATACTTTAGATCCTTAGTACTCAACATCACTAAGTCTTCTACTTTATAGTCATCAACCTCTGCTCTCTGTCACAAACTTCATTTGGCCATATCTCCATCAATTCTTTGACGATTCTCACAGTCTTAATGGCTACAGAAAGCCCTTGAAAAGACCTTTCAATCAATACCAGTTATATCTCAAAGTAATTAGTATTGGCTGAGATATTAGACAGATCAACTGGTAACTACCATGGTACTGTTTATTAAATTGCCAATATCTCAGAAACTGCCACGATCTAAACTTTGCTTTTAGGCATCATAGAAGCCCTCTTCATACCGCTAAAAATGAGCCTAAAACAATGCCAAGGCAATTAATATTAGTGGAGATATGAAGACCTCAATATTTGTACATGAACTTCATTAATTACCCATAAATACTCATTTGTCCTTTTCTTAGAACAATGGACAGCCTCCATATGGTTAAGTTATCACTATTTCTAGCACAAAGGCACTACTGTAATGGTTGCTAGACTCCAAGCCAGAATCAAGCCAACTGCTCTTTGTTCAATGTTTAACAAAGAGAACTTGATAGAGTTCCCATTAGATTCTCTATACTACTTATACAACTACTACATGGTCTGTGCACTTCTTTCCCATGCCTATCATGTGACATCATGTGATGTGACATCATGTGATGTGACTGTGTGACACTTGTGACATAACACTTTCCTGCACTTCCTTCTGTATAGTAAGTCCAAGATAAAAGAAAAGAAATATAAATAATAACTTAGCCATTTTGCCAAATTATGACACCTGGCTAATCATTGACTCAGATCATATCACACCCATAAGGTTTGGTATGGGGGGTGCAGATGAGGGCTTGATTAAGTGTGATAAGGCCCATGAGTAGTTTACTGACTATTTTACTAGTGAGCTTGTTACAGTATGTAAAGATGGACACCTTAGGGACACTATGCGAGGTGGATCTAGATTGAGTTCCCAATCATTCTATCTATTTTTATATTACAGATAAGCTGCACTTCTCATTTTAATTTCTTTCTAATACCCCCACTTCCTCCTTCTCTCCACAAACACTTTAGCATGCAATTGGGAACTGTCACTGTTCTCTTTCTACTTGTTAGTCACAGCTAAATTCCCTTTTGCTCCTTCCACCATAATGTATTTCTTGACAAATATAGTCATCCTAGGCCACCAGTAATTTCTGGAGACCAACTCGTAGATCTTCTACCAACCTGGGTGTCTGGCAGATGGCAAATTGTGGTGCATCTGAATGATCTCTTGTTGCAAAGTGTCTTCCATGCTATGAGGGATATATATCTTCCCTCTGTACAGAAGTAGTCCATTCTCATAGTTCCAGTCTTATAAGGATTTTTCAAATTCTCTTGGACCAGACTTGAGTAATAACTTGTAGTCTTTTGTAACTTCATCTGATAAGAGTGCAGCTTTGACCTCCTTTAGGATTATCTCATCATTTATTGGCAATTCATGAGTAGCCTCTAATGCATTAATAGCAAAGAACTCAGGTTTTAGCAACACCTGTGTAAGGGCGACCGGAGTAGAGCTCCAGGAGATTCCTCAGAGAATTAGATGAGACTCCTAGAGGGAATAATCTACATTATATACTACAGTGTCTTCACGTCCCTGCATTAGTAACCAGGGTCTGAACAAGGAAAGTGTGTTGGGTGGCAACGGAGTGCTCTTGGAATAATGGGAGTAAGACCCAATATTACGTAGTAATATTGGATTGGCTACAGGGTCACTCCAGAGGACTGGAACAGGCTCTGGAGTCACGGATTAGGGGTCCCCTTACAACCTGGTTCATATTGTCAAGGTCTATTCCTATCTTATGATCTGCTCATCTGGACAAGGGGTCTTCTGCCTGCATTGTCTTGCCTAGTTTATGATAGAGTACAAAGTCAAAATGAGTCATGAATAATGCCCATCTTGCTTGCCTTCTGGTCAACTTTTAAGCTGTCCTGAAAAATATGAGGTTCTGATGATCTGACAAGATCTCAATTTTATATGAATGTCCTTCCAAATAATGCCTGTATTCCTCTAGTTTCCACATTACCACAAGTAGCTCTTTGTTGTAGATTTCATAGTTCCTTTTGTGGATGTCTAACAATTTGAAGAAGAAAACTACTAGGTACCACAGGTTAGTTTGCATGTCTTTTTGTGATAAGACTGCTCCTATTACAAAGTTGCTGGCATCAGTGGATAACTTAAAGGGATCTTTGTTATTCAGTATTCTCAGGATTGGAGCCATGGTAAAGGCCTTTTTCAGTACCTCAAAAGCATTTTGTTGCCCAACATCCCAATTCTAGGTACAATCCTTCTTGGTCAAGTCAGAGAGTGGCTTTGATATCTTGGCAAAGTTCTTAATGAATCTGCAATAGAAATTTGCAAAGCCTAAGAATGCTTATACTTGCTTGACTTTAGTTAGTACTGGCCACTCTAGAACTCCTGAAAGTTTCTCTTCATCTATCTGTACTTTATTTTCTAATATTATTATGCCCAAATATTTGATGCTACTCTGCTCAAAGAAATATTTCTCTGCTTTAGCATAGAGGTCATTAAATTGGAGTCTTTTCAGCACTTTCTTGACCAATCACCTATGTTCCTTCAAACATGTCCCAAATATTAAAATGTTGTCTCAATACACTGTTACTAGTCTTATGCAAATCAAATCTCCAAGTATATTGTTCATTATACTTTGGAAAGTTACTGGAGAACCCAAAATACATGACAGTTGCCTTAAAGAGACCTCATCTTGTGATAAATGCTGTTTTCCATTCATCCTCTTCTTTGATGCGAATATTGTTATATCCCTACCTCAAGTCAATTTTGGTAAAGATTAAGGCTTTACTGAGTAATTCAATCAAGTCAGCTATTCTAGAAATTGAATAGTGATTTTTGATGGTAATTGTATTAAGGGCTCTATAGTCTATGATGGGTTATAAGCTTCTATTGTGTTTTTTCACAAAGAAGAATGGAGCTGCTATTGGGCTAGTAGATGAATGGATATAACCTTTTCTAAGTTTCTCATTGATCCATGTGTCAAGAGTGTTTCTTTTTACTAGAGATAGTGGATAGACCTTTACTGGCTTGGGAAGCTTTGCGCCTTCCATGAAGTCAATAGCATGGTCATATGGTTTCCATAATGGCATTTTCTCTGACTTATGTTTTGAAAACACATTTCCATACTCATGTAACCATTCTAGCATATGAGCTTTCTAGGTCTTTATGTCTTCGCAATCTGAGTCCCCATATTGGTCTCAATTGTTGAGTATAGTTGCAATCATCATTGCCTGTTAATGACTGCCTGGGTCATGTCATGACTTGGCAAAATGGCCAAGTCAATATTTATATTTCTTTTCATTTTCTTTTCATTTATTTTCTTATCAATGGACATGCAAGAGGAAAGTGACTCATAGGGAAGCACAGGATAAAAGGAAGGGTTAGGGTTACTCTTTATATCTAAATAGTGTACAGAATCTAACAAGAACTCTATCAAGTTCTCTTTGTCAATTGCTGAACAAAGAGCAGTTGGCTTAATTCTGGCTTGGAGTTTAGCTTCTTTACAGGTTAGTCATGTCTGCCCAGCTAAGAATATAGTTGTTGGGGTCCTCATCTCCTATGTCATCCAATGAGGGAAATCCACTGACATCCATTTTGAGGTGAAGCTTATTAGCTTCTGCTTCTACATCTTGTATTTTACAGACTTTACTAGTGCATGTATCTGGGCACCTGGTGAACTTCCATTGACCTTTTTGCCAATTAATATTTGGATTATGCTTATACAAGTATAAGTAGCTAATCATCATCTTGTGGGAATGATAACGAGTTCTGAGGGGAAAGTGGTCTTAGGGTTGAGTAGTTAAAGGTCAAAGAGATATATTTTATTTCTAGTCACATCACTTTTAACTAGTTAGATAATTAACTAATTAAATAATTGAAATAAAGCAAAAATAAAGGAAATAAAGAATAAGAGAACATAATTAAAATAAAGAAAATATAAAGAGCTGAACCCAATTATGCAGGCAGCCCACTGGCTAACCCCACAATCTTCTTATTTCCTAGGTTAGTGACAAAAAGGTATTAGGTCGTCTTGTGAGATCCAATTTTTACATAAGCTCAGATATACTCAGTTATTTGTTCTGCCTTGTTGGGAGTGCCATCTACATTAATTACATGATATGGATTTGCTAGTTTATATGTTACCAGGTTATTATTTTCCATGACGACTCTGTTGACAAAGTTTGTGGTAGCTCCCAAATCAACTAAAGCCTTAGTTTGTACTTTTTTGCCATATACCCAAAGTGTAACTGGAATTTTAAAGAAGGTAGTCTTGTTGTATGCTATATTATTACAAGTTTCCAGTACTACTTCTGATTTTTGTGGACCAATAGGGGGTATACTATCCTCTAACTGTAGATCACAGACATTATACTCTACAGTCCCAAGAGAAAATCCAATTTGGGAGTCCTCTTTCCCTTTCCACTTGGAGGAACAGGATCAGGGATTTTCTCAATTGATGTGCTATTTACATTGATATCCTTAGGAGAGGATTCTGGATTGTTACTTTCTTCCTCCAATAACTTCATCAGTTGTGCTCTAAATGACTGATTTTTATTTTTGCTTGGACCTAGTGGAGATGGTCTCTGAGAAAAGGTTTTATGAGGATGTTTGTCCTCATTACCAGGCTTGTTGTAACAGTCTGCAGTATTATGTGTTTTTGCTTTATTCTTGAAGCCTTTTCTAGTGCATATCTAGCAGTATCATAAGTTCTTCTCTTCTTTTTTGTGAATCTCATCTATTTCCATTGCATCTGGGTCCTTCTTTCCTTCACTTTTCTCTCTATTTGCCTCTAGACCAAATATTATGCCCTGGGTCTTGTCTGGATGTAAGGCCTTATATGCTTGCATCAACAATTTTAGATAGTTATCCCATGTCTTGGGAGATTGATTTGTAATTTCATATATAACAAGCACATTTCACAGCTCATCAGAAATGACTTCTTTTATTTTGTCCATATGAACTTTGTCATTATAATTGACAATCCTTGCCAATGTTCTGTATTGTTCAGTGTACTTGACGAAGTTCTTTTTAGTTAGGTCTTTGTTAACCCAGAGCGCCATTAGTTTCTTCTTTGCTTCCTCCTTGTCATCTCTTTGTCCATAAATATATTTTAATTCCTGGGCAAAATCGCCCCAGGATCTAACACCTTGTTCTGCTTGCACCTTATTATAGTATAACTTCATATATGTGCTGGCGGTGTTATGCCACTGGAGAATTTTCTGTGAAAATGTAGTATGGGATACATATTATACCTCTGGATTTCACTATTGGAACCTACTCTAGAGACCTCCTACAAGCCCCAGACATAATCTAGATCCAAGATTAGATACTTCTATTAGGTAGTTGCTAAGCTACCATATGCTAGAATAGCATATATCTTGGGAGGCAAGACTAATGAGCTAGTATCAGGTTTCTTAGATACAGATTATCAATGTTGAAGCTTTAGAAATCAGAGGCTCAGAGATATCTTTGGAATACAAGATAATTTCAATTTAGAGTGAACTTAGACTAATATAACACCAAGACAACAGATCAAAAGTCTATCAGTGACTAGTGATCCCATCACTACTAGACTCAGGCAAGAAATAGATACACTGTTGGATGACGATCATATTGCTGATACTCACACACACTGTCATGTGTTTCTAGACCATATTTGGAGTAGAAAAAAGCCAGTTTGGGGTTCAGGGAACAATGAGCAGGAGTAGAGTATGAAAATAGAGCAGGATCACATAGTTATGTCCAGAGATATGGAGGACAGGGAGGTGATGGCTGTTGTGACCACATGGTGATGTCATAGAGAAGAGATGCAAGGAAGAGTAGTAGAATGAAGGATTTCCTTTTCTATTTCTTTTTAATTGAGTCTCTAACATTTGTAATATTCTAATATATTTCTCAGAGTAGAGATTGATAAAGAGAGCCTCCTTGGCCCTTGTCTTCATCTCAGAAGCTCTTGAGGTTGTAAATGCGATTCTCTTGAGTGTGTAAGGGGTGATCTTGGTGAGAGGTTGAGTTGGTAAATATTTCCTACCCTATACCCTATTCTTTCTTGAAACACAATACAGCAGTTGCTTGGACAACCTTCTATGGAGTAGTAGGTCTGAAAAGCCTGGCTAATCATTGACTCAGATTGTATCACACCCATAAGGTTTGGTGTGGGGGTGCAGATGAGGGCTTGATTGAGTGTGGTAAGGCCCATGAGTGGTTTACTAACTATTCTACTAGTAAGCTTGTTACAGTATGTAAAGGTGGACACCTTAGGGACACCATGCAAGGTAGATCTAGATTGAACCCACCATCATTTTATCTATTTTTATATTACAGATAAGCTGTACTTTACATTTTAATTTCTTTCTGATACCCCTACTTCCTCCTTCTTCCCACAAACCCTTTAGTATGTGATTGAGAACTGTTACCACCCTTTACTCTTGCTTGTTACAGCTAAAACCTTTTTTGCCCCTTTCAGCAGGAGCATGTAATCTAGTGAGGGCATACACAATTTTCTGATTGTCTGCAATAATACCAGATGCTGAACAATATAGAGCAATCTGGCTCAACCAATCATACAGGTGCATCTTGTTTTCAGAGCCTGCAAATGTTGGTGGCTCTGGTACCTTGGCCTTTGAGGCAATGTTTCCTCTAGGGAGCCTTGTCAGCTCTCTCTGGAGATGAGTGACTTCTGCCTCTAAAGTGGCAATTCTATTGTATGTGGTGGTCAAAGCACCATTATAGTGGTTGATTGCTCCATTAAGCACCTAATCAACATAGTTCTTGAGAGTATGAGTGGTACTCCAATGTGCATTTTACAGCATCAGCATCTCAACCTCATCCCAAGAGGTGTTCTCAGGGTTTGTACTATCCCTGACAAGTGCTTCCCAATTTTCAGCACTGATGTCAGCAAAGGGAACAGTGACGGTGAAGTTGGTAAAAGTTGACATGTCTAATTTGAGTAATTAATTATGGTTCTTGAGTATATTTTTAAGGGAGTTGTCATATTCTGGAAATATGATAATTATGTAATTTGTTTCTTCTAATAATTCTCCTAAAATTAATAATAGTAGGATAGTGTAATAGACTACTCTCCTTCTATTCTGAACTTCCTATAAGTACTGAGTAGTTACAGTGTATTTCTCAGTTTGTAAATTAATATCATCTGGTCCTAACACTTCCTTGTCCACTCCGAATTCTTAGTTCACTTCCCTAAGGACCTCTCCTCTGATGACTTTCCTCCACTTCAAAGTATGTGATCACTGTAAGGGGACACCTCCATTTCCACCCCTGAACACCATGACAACACTCCGGAGCTACCTTAGCCTGTTTACTAGTGACACTTAGACACACTAGTTTAGCTCCAATCCTGCTAACCCTGACACTAAGGGATGTATATAATGTAGAATATCCCTCCAGAAGCCTTATCCTATTCTCTGAGGATTCTCCTGGAGGTGAGTTGTATCATAAACACTAACTGTAATATTATCTGAGGATTCTCCTGGAGTCTTGTGCCCCAGTCGCCCTTACAATCACCTCATGACTGGAGATTGGGGCGCAACACATAAGTTGAAGCCAAGGTCGTTCATTAAAGTCATACTCCACTCCAATGTCCTTTACTTGCCATTGGAGTCTTCTTTTGGGGTTTATACTATCACTAAGTAATATTCCTCTCCAATGTAGTACATTACTCCATTCCAGAGTGTACTTTTTATCTATTACTCTACACCTCCATCCTCTGAAATTCCGTTCTTGACAGGAGTAAAAGAAAAAAATGCCCAATTTTAGCCTCTTAATGCTATTATGTTACACCGAATACCATTCTATTTATATTATGTCTATGGAATAGTAATGTTGAGCTCTAGAAGAGCTTTACAAATTTCTAGTACTCTAGTAGCTAGTTTGGAAAATCTACATTTTTGAGACATTTGCAAGTGCCTTTTAATATTCTCTACTCTTGAGCTATAAGCTTGTGACTAATCTCATCTAGTTCTATAATTATATCCTGCAGTCAATTGAACCATTTCTACAGAGACTCATACTGTGGATCCTCAGCCTAGGTCTTGTTTTCACTTATTTTTGTAAAAAAAAGGTGATATGCAATCCAAGGTGGGTTCCAGGAGTTCTTTGTACTCCTTGATGTGTAATAACTTCTTGTTTTTGTGAAAATGTAGCTCTGGGGAGCAGAATGAGAAGTAGAAATTATTTACTTTATACCAGTAAGGGTCTGCTTCAACAAGTTTGTTGTAGAGTTTTGTAGATGGAGTGGGATTCATTCCAATTCTCTCCAGCAATAACTTGTCCTTCACACTCTTCTGTTTCAGCAAGAGGTATTCAACAAGGGTTTTCTTGGTGTTTCTAATGGCAGACATAGCTTAGAGGCAAAAGTGAGCATAACATCTCTATTTCAGTGGATGAAGTGTGTGGGCAGAAAAACTATACTATACTACTCTAAAAAGTGTTCTTCCAATATTGATGAGAGGTTCTGTCTTGAGAGGGTAGAGTTGATGTTATGTCCAGTTTCTCTCACTGGCTCATAGAGGAGAAATAGGGATCTCAGAGTGGTTCCAGCCACCTGCAAGGGTTTTTTAGAAATGTTTACACAAATCTGAAGTCTTTCAGGACCAGCTGTGATACACAAGCTAGCCTGCTCTCATTATTCTGAGAGACAGACCTT
>Ga0153965_1000138_pt1 | contig 13615 bp, 9 predicted proteins | sample TSFL049MetaG_FD_104707 | JGI IMG/M metagenome (GOLD analysis project Ga0153965, IMG submission 104707) | Attine ant fungus gardens microbial communities from Florida, USA - TSFL049 MetaG | ecosystem: Host-associated > Fungi > Mycelium > Unclassified | place: USA: Florida, Paynes | collected... | reverse complement strand
CTCAGTACTTATAGTATGTGCAGAATAGGAGGAGAGTAGTCTACTATGCTATCCTACTATTATTAATTTTAGGGGAATTATTAGGAGAAAGAAATTACATAATTATCATATTTCCGGAATATGACAATGTACAAACATTGAGGCCTTCATATCTTCACTAATATTAATTGCCTTAAAGTTGTTTTAGGCTCATTCTGAGTGTTATGAGGAAGACTTCTGCTGAGCCTAGAACCAAAGCACTGATTGTGGTGGTTTCCAAGATATTAGCAATTTAATAAACAGTAACATAGTGGTTACCTGTTGATCTACTTAATTGGCCAATATTGATTGTCTTGAGACATGTCTAGCATCAATCAAAAGGTCTTTTTGAAGGCTTTCTGTAGTTATTGAGACTGTGAGAATTGTCAAAGAATTGATGGAGATATGGCTGAATAAAGTTTGTGATAGAGATCAAACCATTAAATCCATACTTTTGGGGTGTTATCACAATATCTCAACAACAATATAACAAACTCATGAGCAACATGCTCAAATAAAAGCAAGCCCTTGTTTCATTAAGGGATAAATTAGAAAAAAGGAGAGAAAGAACTTGTTGGAGTTGTAAAAAGTTTGGGTACCTGGTCTGAAACTACAGGAAGGAAGAAGAAGGAAGGAAGGAGCCAATGCCTTAGAATAAGTTTGAGGTATTAGCAAGTAGAATAATGAGTGGTGGAGTGAATTTGAGAAGGCAAGAAGTAGAAGAAAAGAGAGAATGGATGGTAGAATATTTTAAGTGTAGAGAAAAAGGGCACAAGTATAAAGAATGCTTAGAGTGAAAGAAAGGACAAGAGAAGGAGCAGGAAAAAAGAGTGGTGCATGTGGCAAGACCACAAAAAGTGCAGTAAGAAGAGAGAAGACCAGTGTATCTTATATAGGAAAAGGTGCAAGAATACTGTGAAGAGGAAAATGTACTGCCAGAAGGTATACTTTTGTTAGAAAGAGGATAAATAAGCAACAAGGTGGTTACAACCTATGTGGAGTGTAGAGGATGCAAACTGAAAGGGATATAAACCCATGAGAACAGAGAACAGGGAGAAATCCCTGAGCAAAAAGCTAAGAATATATAGTGTGACCTCTGTAAGAAAGCATGGCAATGGAGAAAGGAAGAAGCAAGAAGAGAAAGAATGACTAGAGTATAGTATGTAAAATGTAGAAAGAAAGATGCAATTGTGAGTAGAAAGAGAGGAAAAAGAAGAAATTTGATGCCTTGAGTGTCAAACAAAAAAAGAAACTATGCATGAACTGGGGAGTAGTAGTGCAACCTATAGAGGCAAAAGCACAACAGAGCGGTGTACAACTAAAAGAGTCAGAAAGTGTAGTAAAAGGAAAAGATAGCCAAAAGGAGACCAGGAGAACCTTTAAGATTTTGAGAGAAATATAGCTAGACATGGGCATAGAAAAAATAGATACACATAAAGGTGTAATAGTAAAAGTGCTCTTGGATAGTAGCGCTATAGGAATGTTTATGGACAGAAAGACAACAAAGAAGCATGGCTTTAAAATAAAGAAGTTAGAAAGGCTATTAATAGTAAGAAATGTAGATGGAACAGGAAATAGTAGAGGAAATATTATGCACCAAGTAGAGGTCAATATGTTCTACAAGAATCATGTAGAAAGGATGAGAATAAACATGTGTAATCTGAGAAAGACAAAAGTAATACTAGGTATATCTTAGTTGCAAGTACTATTATACTAAACAGCAATTTAGGCAATAAAAGTAGTAATTTTCACCTCAATGACAAGAATAACCAGCTCAAGAATTAAGTTTGGCCCCCTAGATATCATAACTTGGCAAAACAGCTAAGTTATTTTCTATTTTCAATTTCAATTTCCTTTTTCTTTTATTTAGTTGAATCACTACTATAAAGGTGAAGTGTGGGAAAGAAGTCACATCACTGTCACAAAGTCACAAAAAAGGTGTGATATTGGTCACAGAATGTCATGTCACAGGTCACTGTCACAACACATAACAGGGTAATCACATGATGGATAACATGAGGACTATGGGAGTGTCATATGATGGAAAATACCCATTTAATAATATAATTTCCTTTTTATTTTATATTATTACTAATTTTTTGCTTCTAAACTCCTGTTGTCTACTCCTATAGGGTCACAATGTAGACTAGTTACTTGTACTCCTCCTATTCCAGACTTAGTATAAGTACTCCAGTAGTTACATCCTAGTTCCTTAGTTTGTAGATTAAAGTCATTTATATTTTTAATATCTACCTCCATTCCTATCAATCTATACATCACTTCTTTCCTGATCTCCTGGCAACAATTCCATCCTCCTGAAATATGCAACCACATATACAACAGTAGATCAAGGCACAGCACACGAGCTGAGACCAAGGTTATTCCCATTTTGTTGTCAAACCCTACCCATTCTGGAGTAATTCTACTCCACTCTGGGCCATTCCGCTCCTACTCCATTCTGTCCTTGACAGGGAGGTAAAGTGCATAGCCATGATAGTAGTTATATATATAGCATAGAAAATCAAATGGAAACTCTATTGAGTTCTCCTTGTCAACTCAGATAAGGAGAGTGTCTTAAGTTATCTCAGGCTAAGTCACTATACTAGAAATGTTCCTTAGATGCCCAGTCATGGACTTAAGCATATTACTTGAGTAGCAGAGTAGTGGCTGTGATCACCACTACAGGGACCTCATAGACACCTGCCCAGGCACCCTATATTAGATTCAAAATAGAATTCTCTTCTAGAGTGCTCTTGAGGGTAGAGATAGACTTTGAAGACTAATGTTTGTTAGAATGATGTCATATCTCAGTAGCCAGCAGTGCTATATCCAGAAGAGCTACCATCAGGTCTGAGCCATCAGCAATGATGGCTAATTATAGCAAGATCAAGAAGGACAATGTTATGCCACTAGAGAATTTTCTATGAAAATGTAGTATAGGATACATATTATACCCCTAGATTCCACTATGAGAACCTACTCTAGAGACCTCTTACAAGCCCTAGATATAATCTAGACCCAAGATTGGGTACTTCTATTAGGTGGTTGCCAAGCTGCCACATGCTAGAATAGTATATACCTCAGGAGACAAGACTGATGAGCTAGCATCAGGGACAGACTATTAATGTCAATACTCTAGAACTTAGAGGCTCAAAAACATCTTTGGAATGTGATATAATTTCAATCTAGAGCAGACTTAAACTAATATAATACCAAGATGACAGATCAAAAGTCTATCAGTGACTAGTGATCCCATCACTGCTACACTCAGTCAAGAAGCAGATATGCCATTGGACAATAAACATATTGTTGATGCTCATATGTACTTATATATGTTTCTAGATTGTATTTGGAGTAGAAGGAAACTAGTTTGGAGGTTAGAGAATATCAGGCAGGAGTGAAGTATGGAGGTAGAGTAAGAGCACATGACTATGGCCATTAGGCATGGAGGATAGGGAGGTGACATCTGTTATGTCCACATGACAATATCATGGAGGAGAGAAGTGAAAGAGACTAGAAGAAGGAGTTTTCTTTTTTATTTATTTTTAATTGAGTCTTATCAGTTTGTACTTTTAATATAATACTCAGAGAGCCTGAGAGGAAGGTAATGGAATCTTAACACCTGCCATCATCTTAAGGGCTTGAGAGTTGTCTTATGACACTTTTCTGAGTTCTAAGTGAAGTGGTTGGGTTGTTAAGGAGACTAGAACTCTATATCCTACTTGGTCAAGAGACAAGATGCAGCAGTCACTTGGACAATCTTCTACAGAGTAGCAGGCCTGAAAAGCCTGGCTAATCATCGACTTAGATCATATCACACCCATAAGGTTTGGTGTAGGAGTGCAGATGAAAGCTTGATTGAATGTGGTAAGGCCCATAAGTGGTTTACTGACTACTTTGATAGTGAGCTTGTTATGGTATGTAAAGGTGAACACCTTAGGGACACCATGTGAGGAGAATCTAGATCAAGCTTACAATCCTTTTACATTAATTATTATGCTAAGTTTCTATATTCTCTTTTTAATACCTTTATTCTTGATTCATTCCCACAAACTCTTTAGCTGTCAGCGTCTAAAGTCTGATGACCAGAATTAAGCCAACTGTCTCTTTGTTCAGAGTTTGACAAAGAGAACTCAATGGAGTTTTTACTTAATTCTCTACTACTTATACATTTTACTACTGTGGCTATGCGCTTGCTCTCCCATAGTCCTCATGTTACCCTAGTCATGTGACACCCTGTGACTGTGACTTGTGACATGACCATTTGTGACCATCCATCACACCATTGTGACATTGTGATAAAGTCACATGATACTTTCCTGTGCTCCATCTTGTAGTTGTAAGTCCAATAAGAAAAGAAAAGAAATATAAATAATGACTTAGCCATTTTGCCAAGTCATGACATTAGCATATAATTGGGACCTGGTACCACATCTTTAGCTTGTGCTAGACTAATAGTTCCTTTTTTTCCCTTTAACAAGTTGATGTAAAGTCATATTGCAATCCCAATGGAAGGAAACTAGGTCTTGGAAAAGTGAAAGGATATAAATTAGAGATGTCATAAACTTCATTCAGCTATATTTCCATCAATTCTTTGACAACTCTCATAGTCTTAACAACTACAAAAAGCCCTTGAAAAGACCTTTCAATTGATGCTAGACACATCTCAAAGCAATCAATATTGGCCGAGATATTAAGCAGATCAACAGGTAACCACTATGTTACTGTTTATTAAATTGCTAATATCTTGGAAACCACCACAATCAGTGCTTTGGTTCTAGGCTCAGCAGAAGCCTTCTTCATAACACTCAGAATGAGTCTAAAACAACTTTAAGGCAATTAATATTAGTGGAGATATGAAGGTCTCAATGTTTGCACATGAACTTTATTAATTACCCATAGATAGTTATCTGTCCTTTTCTTAGAACAAAGGACAGCCTCCATATGGTTAAGTTATCACTATTTATAGCACAAAGGCACTACCATATATAAAACAATAGGTAGTAGCATATGATGATTTGTCCTAGTGCACAAACCATCACAATTCTGTATATAAGGACTTATAGTCTGAGGATTAGACCTCAGACTTAACAATATTTTTTGCCACTTGTCTAAATTTGCATTTTTGAACTCTTTAAAGTATCAAAGCACCCATCACAAATAGTAAGTGACCATTTGTGATAAGAGAAGTTAAGAAGAGAGGTAAAAAAGGGGTTTAATGAAGACAACATGCTTGAGGGAAAAATGACTTGAGATTACTGTCTCTCTCTACAGCCCAGAAAAAGGTTCAAGAGCCATCTATCATTCAGAGAAGATTCCCAGGAGTAGGATTAGAGAAGTGAGAAGTAGTAGCCAAGTAATCAGAAGGGGTGCTATCTCATCATTTTAGGTTTACTATGTTTAGGAATTTGGGGGTTTTCTTTGTCTCATTTTCTTTGTTGTCTCACTGCTTTGTAATCCTAATAAAATACTCTAGGGAACAGGAGGAAAATTAAGCATCATATCTCTATCATCATCCCTTTTTGTTGCTCTAGAGCTTAATAGCTATTTGAGTAACTAAGTCTCTAGTTTCATAAGCTTTTATTTTAAATTTCAAAAACATCAACAAACCTTCTCTCAAAGGGAAATTCAATCCCTAACAAACTTGGGCATTTGCTTATGCTAGGAGCTAACCACTTGCTATGTGTTTTTGGAATAGGCTTCCAGTTATACAGTCAGCTGAAAAAGAGCCTATACAATGGTATAGGAGTTCTAGGTAGTACTACTGTATTGACAGTAAGCCAGACTACTAGACTAGGTAAGAGCAGTAGTATCATGGTGCAAGACAAATACATGCCTTAGAGATCCAACTACAGTGAGATTGACCTTGAGTGAATTCATTAAAAAACTTTATTATAATTTCTTTTGGTTACTTGAGTTCCCTTTTTCCTTCTTATTTCTTCTTTTTTCAAGCTCTCTTTGTTTATTTGATCATCTCTCCAGTACTTGTTTAGTGCACAATTGTGAAACATCTCAGAGATTCTATTACTTTCATTTGTTATCACCTTTGTTTTGTGATCAGTTCCCTTTAATCTCTATTAGCACATAATATGGGGATAGTCTTTGGGCTACCTGCATAATAGTATGTGCTTCATCATCTCCTTCTATTTCTATTTCTTTTATTGGTGTTCTCATTCATTTAATTTCTATTTCAATTCTATTAGATAATTATGTAATTATCAATAGTAAAAGTAACACGATGCAAAAAAAAACAATATCCTTTTTACCTTCAACCACAAAAACCCTAAGACTACTTTCCCCTCTGAACTTGTTATCCTTCCTACAATAACCTAGAGATAAACTGGGAAACAGTGGAAGTAAAAATGATGAGATACTTGCCACTCTGTGAAAGAAACCTGGTAGTAAAGAAAAATATAAAACAAAGAAAAAAAATAGGAAAAAGAATAAGAAATATAGAAAAGACCAATAGGGATGAATAGAAGTAGATAATAGGAGAAAAGTTTAATGAGGAGATTGAACTAGACAGAGAAAAAATCAAGGAAATGGTATTGCAGAGGTTCCATAAATGGCTTAAAGTCTTTGGGAAGGCAGAGCCAGAAAGGATGCTAGTTATAAACCTAAAGGAAGATTTTGTACCAAAGAAAGGAAGAGCCTATTTGATGTCAAGATGAGAAAAGAAGAAAGTCAAAGTATTTGTAGAGGAACAATTGAGGAAAGAGTATATCAGACCTTCAAAGTCACCACAGACTTCACCAGTATTGTTTGTGGGAAAGAAAGATAGAAAGAAGAGAATAGTGCAGGATTATTGGTATCTAAATAAGGGGACAGTCAAAGACAACTATTCCCTTTCTCTGATTTCAGACCTCATTGATACTATGGGAACAAAAAGGGTGTATACAAAAATGGACCTGCACTGGGGATACAATAATATATAGATAAAAGAGGAAGACAAGTGGAAGGTAGTATTTATGATGTACTTAGAAGTATACAAATTTACAGTAATGTTTTTTGGTCTTGCAAACTTGTCTGCAACCTTTCAGGCAATGATGAATGATATTCTAAGAGATCTAATAAATACTGGAGAAGTTGTTATGTTCATAGATGATGTCCTAGTAGAAACAGAGAATGAGAAAGGACATGACAATAATAGGGATCAAAAGGTTTGATCACAAAACAAAGGTGAAAGCAAGGTCAAAGAGGTGAAATCTCCAAACTGCTTCACAATTGTGCACTAAACAAGTAGGCACTAGGGAGATAAATTGAATAATAGAGAGCTTACTGAATATGAATGTCCAAGGAATAACCAAAACATATTAAATAGAAACCTAAGAAGCAAAGAAATGTTTTTAGTATTCACTTAAGTAAACCCTTACTATAATAGGATCTCTAATGCATGCATTTATCTCATGCCATGACACTACTGCTCTTACCTAGTCTAGTAGCCTGGCTCACTATTGATATAGCAATATTACCTACAACTTTTGTGCTATCATGCAAGCTCTACTTTAGCTGACCATACAACTAGAAGCCTACTCCAAAAACACATAGCGAGTGGTTAGCTCCTAGCATAAGCAAATGCCTGAGTCTGTTAAGGCTTGAGTATCCCTTCAAGGAAAGTTTTATAGAGTTTTCATAAAGCAAACACAAAAGAAAAACCTCAAATCACTCAAATAGCCTTTTAGCTCTAGAGTAATAGAGAGAGAGATGATGGAGGGAAAAGTCTTCTTGTCCCTTCTGTGCCCTAGAGTATTTTATTAGGATTACAAAGCAATAATACAACAAAAGAAAAGAAACAAAGAAAACTTCCAAATTCCCAAAGATAGTAAGAGTGAAATGATGAGACAGCACTTCTCCCATGTCATGACTTGGCAAAATGACTAAGTCATTATTTATATTTCTTTTCTTTTTCTTTTATCTTGGACTTACTACACAGAAGAGAGTGCAGAAAAGTGTCATGTCACAAGTGCCACAGTTATATGACAGGAAGTCACAGTATTCACATCACATGATGTCACATGATTGGTCACATGATAGGCATGGGAAGATAGTGCATAGACCATGTAGTAGTTGTATAAGTAGTATAGAAAATCTAATGGGAACTCTATCAAGTTCTCTTTGTCAATCACTGAAACAAAGAGCAGTTGGCTTTATTCTGGCTTGAAGTTTAGCTTTCTTACATCCCAATCACTTGGCTACCACTCCCCACTCCTCTAATCCTACTCCTGGGGTTCTTTTCTAAACAATAAATAGCTCTTAAGCCTTTTGATAGGCTATAGAGAAAGGCAGTAATCTTGAGTTGTCTTGCTCTTAAGTATATTGTCTTCATCAAACACCTCTTCTTTTATCTCTATCTGACCTCTTTGCCTGACCTCTCTAGTCCTTCTACTACTCTTCTATACCTCATCATATCTTTGAGTCTTAGTCTTCTTCTGTTAGGTTTGTAATATAACTCTCAAGAGGACTCATCTTGCTAATTCTTACTATAATTAGCCATTAGCGATAATGGCCCTGCTCTGATGGTAATCTAGATATTATAAATAAGTCATTGCCACCAAGATATAACATCATTCTTATAGAAAACATCTTCCAAGGTCCTTTCTACTCTCAAAAGTACTCTAGAGGGGAGTTCTGTTATAGATCTGTTATGAAATTCTCTGGACAATTCTTATGAGGTCTCTGTAGTGGTGGTCACAGCCACTACTCTGCTACTCGAGTGGTATGCTTGAGTCCACAACTGGGCATCTAACAATATCTTTGGGAGGTCAAACTTATCTCTCGAGCTGGTTATTCTTGTTGTTATAGTGAAAAATATCACTTTTATTGCCTAAATGGCTGTCCAGTGTGACAACAAGATAGTAAAGGAAATGTTAAGAAGAATAGAGGAAAATAACCTTTATATAAAACTAGAGAAGTACATATAGAAAGTAAAAGAAATCGACTTCTTAAGATTAGTAATGGGGTTGGAAGGGATAAAAATGCAGGAAAAGAAAGTGATAGGAGTTCTAAAATGGCCAAGGACTTTGCTAAAATAGCCAAGCCAATATACCAACTAGTCAAGAAAGATAAGAAGTGGAGATGGAAAGAGGAGCAAGAAAGGGTGTTTGAACAATTAAAATAGGTGTTCACAATATAACCCATACTAGTAGCCCCAGATTTGGATAATAAAACAAGAGTAGATGCAGATACATTGGAATATGTGATGGGTAGAGTATTGTTAATGAAGTGTGAGGATGAAAAGTGACAGCCTGTAGCCTTTATTTTGAAATTGTTAAATAAAGCCAAAAGAAACTATAAAATTCATGATAAAGAAATACTGGCAATAATTAGATGCTTAGATGAGTAGAGACATTTTCTGGTAGGAGCACAAAGTAGATTCAAGATCTAGAGCAACCAAAAAAATCTTAAGTACTTTATGAGTAGCCAAAAGTTAAATTGATGCCAAGCAAGATAGATACTATACCTATCCAGGTCTGACTTTACACTTAAGTATGGCCAAATCAGCATGAGGAGAGCTGACAGTCTAAGCAGGCAACCAAACTGGAAAAAGAGAGCAGAGCAAGATAACAAAGATAGAGTATTGGTAAAAAAACCTAGAAAAATAAGAGACTCAATTACTCAAATAGCTGTTAAGCTCTAGAGCAACAGAAAGGGATGATGATAGGGGTATGATGCTTGATTTCCCTTTTGTGCCTAGAGTATCTTATAAAGATTACAAAGTAGTAAGACAACAAAGAAAACAAGACAAAGAAAACCTCTAAATTCCCAAAGATAACAAGGCCAAAATAATGAGGTAGCCTCTTTCCCAAACACTTGGTAACTACTCCCTTCTCCTTTAACTCTACTCCTAGAATCCTCCTCTGTCTAATGAATGGCTCTTGAGCCTTTTGATAGGCCATTGAAGGGGGCAAAAGAGACTATTATCCTGGAACAAGCTAAAGATGTAGTACTAGATCCCAATTGTATGCTAAAGAGTTTATGGGAATGAATCAAGAATAAAGATATTAAAAAGAGAATATAGAAACTTAGCATAATAATTAAGATAAAAGTATTTAAAGGAATGGTAAGCTTGATCTAGATGTTATGAACATTGAGTGGGACTACAATTATTATCAGCCATGGTCTGATAATGAGTGGCTAGTAGACAAGATATTGGTAATGCTAAATGAGGATATTACTATGTAGTAAATACATTGAATGTCTGAGGACTCTAAGAGACAATGGACTCACAGAACAAACAGGACTCTTTGGAAAAATCTTAAACTATTTTCTTTTTCTATTCTTGGACTTGTACTAAATGGAACAACATCGGACTAACCCATTATTAGATACTGACTCAACTTGTTACCTTCATCACTTCTGTCACTGGACTGTCACTTAACTAGTCACCCACAGTTACAACTAGTGTTACCACATTGTAATATAGTCACAATACCTAATTAGGATAAATACAGAGTAGAAAGAGAAGGGAATAGCAAGTTTTCTCTTTCTGTATTCCCTCTGTAAAATCTTACTCTGAGGAATTGGTGCTCTTACTTGTCTTAGAACAATCTCAAGGGTGCTACTCAAAGTCTTGTTGACATCTTGCCTCTGATATAACTTCACTGAAAACCTTAACTGGATCCTTTAACAAGGAGCATAAAGATATCAAGTATTAGATATAGGCTTTAAGTTGAAACACATATTCAACTGTAAGGTCTAGAGTCTTAACACTAGATCTTCCTTGCATAGTGTCTCTAAGGTGTCCATCTTTATACACCATAACAAGCTCACTAACAGAATAGTTAATAAACTGTTACAAACTTCATTTGGCCATATCTTTATCAATTCTTTGACAATTCTCACAGTCTTAATGACTACAAAAAGCCCTTGAAAAGACCTTTTGATCAATGCCAGTCACATCTCAAGACAATTAGTATTGGCTGAGATATTAAGCAGATCAATAGGTAACCACTATGTTACCATTTATTAAATTGCTAATATCTCAGAAACCACCATGATTAATGCTTTGGTTCTAAGCTCAACAGAAGCCTTCCTCATAATGCTTAGAATGAACCTAGAAAAACCTCAAGGCAATTAAAATTAGTAGAGATATAAAGACCTCAATGTTTGCATATAGACTTTATTAATTACCCATAAATAGTCATCTGTCCTTTTCTTAGAACAAAGAACAGCCTCCATATGGTTAAGTTATCACTATATTAAGCACAAAGGCACTACTATATGTAGAACAATAGATAGTAGCATATGATAATTTGTTCTTAGTGCACAGACCATCACAATTATGTATATAAGGACTCATAGTCTGAGGATTAGACCTCAGACTCAACAACATCTTTTGTCACTTGTCTAACTTCACATTTTTGAACTCTTTAAAGTATCAAAGCACCCATCACAAATAGTAAGTAGCCATTTGTGATACAATCTTATTTAAGAGAAAGGTCTGTAATAGGTGAAATAAAAATAGTTAGATTATAATGGTACATAGGTGCTAACACAACTAGACTATTAGACAAATCAGAACATGTAAACAATGGTATAGGACTGCCTTTGGGAGATTTGGAGATCATATAGTAGAGGGTCTTAACCTGCCAAGGACAAAGAGAATGAGCAAGATAGAAAAAAATACCTAGAGAGATACTTCAACTATAGCTGTTAAGACTCTAGACCTAACAGTTGAATATGAGTTTCAACTTGAAGCCTATGTCAAACACTTGATATCTTTATGCTTCTTGTTAGAGAGTCCAGTTAAGGTTTCCAGTAAAGTTATATTGGAAAAGAGACACCAACAAGACTTTGAGTAGCACTCTTTAAGACTATTCTAAGACAAGAAAGAGTACCAATTCCTCAGAGTAAGATTTTACAGAGAGAATACAAAAAGAGAAAACTTGTTGTTCTCTTCTCTTTCTAATCTGTATTTATCCTAACTAGGTACTGTGACAATATTACAATGTAGTAACACTACTTGTAACTAAAGGTAACTAGTTAAGTAACAGTCTAGTGAGAGAGGTGACAAGTTGAATCAATGTTTAAGAATGGGTTAGTCCAATATTGTCCCATTTAGTCCAAGTCCAAAGATAGAAAATAGATTGTCTAAGATTTTTCTAAAGAGTCCTGTCTATATTCCTGCCAATGTCTATTCTAAATTTCAAACATTTAATGCATTATTGCATTGTAATGTCTTTGTCAAGCAATGCCAATATCTCATCTACTAACCACTCATTATTAGACCATGGCTAATAATAGTTGTAGTCCCACTTGATGTTCATAACAGGTATACTACTATAGCACTGCTTAAGGAAACAGTCCTTCTAAGAGAGGGAATCTGAGCTTAGTCACATATTCCAAGTTCTACATTGCAGTTGTAGAGTACCATCCTCTTTACACCTAGGGCCTAGCTTCCAGTCAAGGTATAGAGAGAGTTAAGAGGTATAAGAGAGCAAAGAGAAGGGTGGGGAATAGTGATTATGATTTGAGAAAGCAAACTCAATGATGAGCTGGCATTGTTTGTACATGTCATGTCCTTCTCACACATTTATGAAAACAGGTACTAGTGAACTAGATAGATAGATAGACTAGATAGACTAGATAGTAGACTAGACTAGATAGTTGTTCACCTCACAGGGTGACCTCTGAGTATCAGTGCCTCCCATAAGAATTTACTGGTTCAAGATGGAATGTCAAAGACAAAGATCTTCACTGTCATTTGATATTCTGGTTTATAGATGAATGATCAGCAATTGTTAAACCCACAAGGACATGAGTGATCACTATTGGGGATGATTATTCTCCTATACTTGTTGGCTACTGATGCTTTGCATCAAAACCCGAGTATGACATAGTACGGACCTGTCTATTTTTCGATGGAGGCTGGTCAAAACGTCAGGCACGTGACGAGTTCGCGTTTGTCAGTTTGTCAAAAGCGTGTGAAAAAAATTTTAACTCGTAGTTTGACCTCACCACTCACGAAACCAATTCTCTGTATTTTCATTAATCTCAAATTGGTTAGTGTGACAGAGACATCAATTGCAGTACCAACGGAGGATGGAGCGCCACTGCCAATGTAGTGAGTGGTGCTTGCCTTGTATATCCAGTTCTGGAAATGTGTGTAGTTCATGTTAGCCCCGCTGGGCTGAGCATCTACACTAGACTTTGGAAACCTAAGAATGCTTATGTGGTAGTCTTTGCGAAATGGTGCATATATTGGGAACAAGATAAATTGACTGCCCTAGTGTTTTTGGGGGCGGTACTCGGGACAAGTGTCACGATACTTATTAAAGTCTGTGAGCTATGGGGTGAGATGATGGGGTGCTTGTTGTACATGATATAATATTAACCTCCACGTGATCGTCGGAGGTGCACCGACACTGCAAGCCATTCAACTCTCTCTCTGTTCTGCTTACCGTCTTTACATATCGGGACATCCTACACTCCTATCAAGCTCACTCAGCGCACTTAGAAATTACCTGGATTTTATATCCGCGATTTTTGGCTTTCTCGCTTGGAGGATCATTCGAATTGTAACTCGGAAGGGACTCATCCGGGCAGTCGTTGGCCCCCGGTTGAACTATCTCACCCTATCGTGATACCTTGTCTCTCT
>Ga0153965_1000137_pt1 | contig 13629 bp, 10 predicted proteins | sample TSFL049MetaG_FD_104707 | JGI IMG/M metagenome (GOLD analysis project Ga0153965, IMG submission 104707) | Attine ant fungus gardens microbial communities from Florida, USA - TSFL049 MetaG | ecosystem: Host-associated > Fungi > Mycelium > Unclassified | place: USA: Florida, Paynes | collected... | reverse complement strand
TTAATGAAGTCCATGTGCAAACATTGAGGCCTTCATATCTCCACGGATACTGATCGCCTCGGCGCCGTTTTAGGCTCATTCTGAGCGGTATGAAGAGGGCTTCTCTGATGCCTAAAAGTGAAGTTTAGATCGTGGCAGTTTCCGAGATATTGGTGATTTAATAAACGGTACCATAGTGGTTACCAGTTGATCTGCCTAATATCTCGGCCATTATTGATCGCCTCGAGACGCGACTGGTACCGATCGAAAGGTCTTTTTAAGGGCTTTCCGTAGCCATTGAGACCGTGAGAATCGATGGAGAATTGATGGAGATATGGCCGAATGAAGTTTGTGACACTGAGATATTAGACAGATCAACTGGTAACCATCATGGTACTGTTTATTAAATCACCAATATCTCAGAAACCACCAAAATATAAGCTTTGCTTTTAGGCATCAGAAAAGCCCTTTTCATACCACTTAGAATGAGCCTAAAACGGTGCCAAGGCAATTAATATTCGTGGAGATATGAAGGCCTTAATGTTTACATATAGACTTTATTAATTACTCATAGATAGTCATCTATCCTTTTCTTAGAACAAAGAACAGTCTCCATATGGTTATGTTATCACTATTTCTAACACCAAGGCACTACCATATGTAAAACAATAGGTAGTAGCATGTGATACTCTGTCCTAGTATACAGATCATCACTTTTCTGTATATAAGGACTTCCTGTCTGAGGATTAGATCTCAGACTTAATAACATCTCTTGTTGCTTGTCTAAACTCTGCCTATAAGCACTTTTGAAACTATATTCAACCAATCACAAAACAAGTAAGTGACTATTTGTGATAGTAACTGTTACAGTTGTGCTATGGACTAGTAGTTACATACTATATGGTTTACTCTTACACCAAAAGGGCGACATTAGCAAATAGCCTTGCTAACAAGAGTTCAGCTATTTATGTAGTTCATTTGAATAGGTATTTTGTTATACCTCCATGATACTATTTAGTAGTCACTTTTTGTGACATCTGCTTTCATATACAATCCCAATTTGTAGAGTTATTTCAATATCTCTTTGACATGGCTCCAGTGTTGTGTGATATTATTAGAGTAGATCAGGATGTCATCTAAGTAGACTACTATGTACACATCAAAGATATCAGAGAACACGTCGTTCATGAAGTATTGGAAGGCAGCTAGAGCATTAGTTAGTCTGAATGGCATTACTGATCATTCGAAGGCTCTGTAGCGAGTTTGGAAGGTGGTTTTCCATTTGTCCCCTTTGGCAATGCAAACCAAATGGTATGCATGTTAAAGGTTGATCTTGGTGTAAATGCAAGCCTTACAGGGAGAATCTAGGAGATTAGAGATGAGGGAAAGTAGGTATTTGTAAGGGGGCACTCAGAGACGTCCCATAACACACTCGACTATAGTAGAAGAGGCATCTTAAGTAAGAGCATTGAATAGCCCAGGAGCTCTAATCAATGTTAAGATAAGGTATTCTACCATACATCACTAGCTATATATACTAGACTAGCCAGTCTGTGCGCCAGTTGCTAAGGGAACACATATCAGGACACTAATAACTACTATACCTAATAAGGCTATATAGTACTAACCATGGTAATGAGAACAAGAGGGAAGGGAACTATAAATAGTGGGCTTCAAGGATCTGAGGGCAAGCTAGATAATACACACCCATACCAGGTTACCTAAGCTACTCTAGAGCGTCCCCTTATAGTATTGGTCTTTTTTGTGATTTTGTTGAGTCTACAGAAATCTACATAGAGTCAGAGGGAACTGTCTTTCTTTTTTATGAACAGAACCAGTACTCCATGAGCAGATGATGTTGAGCAGATGAATTCATTGGTAAGGTTTTCATCAATGAATTCCTTTAGTGTTTTCTGTTCAAATTTAGACAAGGAGTAGATGGTTCCTACTAGAGGATAGAAATCTTTTTCTAGTTCAATCTAGAGGTCATAGGGATGGTAGAGAGCAAGTGTTTCTGCTCTAGACTTGCTCAAAACATTGGCATACTTATGGTATTCCTTTGGAACAGAAGAGAGGTTGATTTTCTCAGAAATGGTAGTGGATTTGACCTGCACTGTGGAATAGAATTGAAGGAAAAATGTTGTTGAGCCTGAAAGGCACGAGGCCTAGAGTAGGGCTGGTACATTGATAATTGCAATATAAGGTTGCTTGGGGTTAGATGGGGACATCTTGTAAAAAAGCTAAACTCCAAGCCAGAATAAAGCCAACTGCTCTTTGTTTAGCAATTGACAAAGAGAACTCGATAGAGTTCCTGTTAGATTTTCTATACTACTTATACAACTACTATATGGTCTGTGCACTACTTTCCCATGCCTATTATGTGACCCATTATGTGACATCATGTGATATGACTGTAACTGTGGTGATACTTTCCCATACTCCCTTTTGTGTAGTAAGTCCAAGATAAAAGAAAAAGAAAAAGAAAATAAAAGAAATATAAATAATGACTGAACTGTTTTGCCAAGTCATGATACATCTCAGATGGGGTGAACTATAGAGGAAATTCTACTAAAGAGAACAGAGAATTTACCAAGGTTTCAACAGGAGGAACAGAAGCTGGACTTTAAAGTAAAAATAGTGGTTGGAAAGATATTGATCCAGAAACCCAGTCAATTAATGGATTGCAGCAGGTGAGCCAAGAGTAACCTAAGACTAGAGAACAACAAAAATCAAGCAGAGTAACATAGAAGTCAAGAGTCATGTATTCACCAGAAGGGAATATTACAGACAACGATACTATCTTGGAGATAATATTATTCAAGGTTCTATCAAACAGGTACAGTTCCACAAGTGGAATAGGAATAGTAGGCAGAGAATGTTCATAAGCAAAAGTAGAGTCCAAAAAATAATGCATAGATCCAGAATCTACTAGTGTTTAGATAGGTATAGGCTGGAGATGGTCTGAAGCATACACCAGAGGAGAAACTAAAGGTATACAAAAAGAATTGGGGTTGGAAAGAGCAGACATGTTGAGACACATTGGATCTGTTATTATGCTGCTAGAGAATTTTCTGCAGAAATGTAGCATGGGATATATATTATACCTCTGGATTTTACTATTGGAACCTACTCTAGAGATCTCCTACAAGCCTCAGACATAATCTAGACCCAAGATTGGGTACTTCTATTAGGTAGTTACCAAGCTACCATATGCTAGAATAGTATATACCTTGGAAGGCAAGACTAATGAGCTAGCATCAGGTTTCTCAGAAACAGACTATTAATGTTGATACTCTAGAACTCAGAGGTTAAAGAATACCTCTGGAATGTAATATAATCTCAATCTAGAGCAGACTTGGACTAATATGATACCAAGATGACAGATCAAAAGTCTATTAATGGCTAATGATCCTATCACTACTGGACTCAGTTAAGAAGCGGACATGCCATAGAGCAACAGGAATATCAATTACCTTTGTATGCACTTGCACGTGTTTCTAGATTGTATTCAGAGTAGAAGGAAGCTGGTTTGAAGATTAGAGGATGTTGGGTAGGAGTGAAGTATGGAGGTGGAGTAGGAGCATATGGCCATAGCTGGTAGGCATAGAGGATAGGAAGGTGATATCTGTCATGTACACATAGCAATGTTATAGAGGAGAGAAGTGAGAGAGGCTAAAAGAAGAAAGAGTTTTCTTTTTTATTTATTTTTAATTGAGTCTCATCAGTTTGTACTTTTAATATAACACTCAGAGAGCCCAAGAGAAAGGCAATGGAATCTTGATACCTGCTGCCATCTCAAGGGCTCGAAAGTCATCTTATGGCACTTTTCTGAGTTCTAAGTAAAGTGGTTGGGTTATTGAGGAGACTGGAACTCTATACCCTACTTGGTCAAGAGACAAGACATAGCAGTCGCTCGGACAACCTTCTACGGAGTAGCAGGCTTAAAAAGCCTAGCTAATCATCGACTTAGATTGTATCATACCCATAAGGTTTGGTATAGGGGTGCGAATGAGGGCTTGATTGAGTGTGGTAAGGCCCAGGAGTAGTTTACTGACTACTTTGATAGTGAACTTGTTACAGTGTGTAAAGGTGGACAGCTTAGGGACACCATGCAAAAAGGATCTAGATCAAGCTTACCATCCTTTCGAACAATTTTATCTTAATTATCATGCTAAGTTTCTATATTCTTTTTTTAATACCTTCATTCTTGATTCATCCTCACAAACTCTTTAGTATGCAATTGGGACCTGATACTACATCTTTAGCTTGTACCAGGCTAATAGTCCCTTTTACCCCCTTTACCATAGTTGCACAAATAAGTTCAACGTGACCCCCCAGTTTGTGCTGAGTCTTGGAGACCATGCTCTAGTTTTCCGAGAGGTTTTCAGAGAACAGAGTTTCTTGTTCTTCCAGAGTAGTTAGTCGTGCCCTTATTGGTTGTTTTCTAGGGCATCCATCTACCTTGTGGTCCTTTGATCTACAATACAGACAAAGGTTATTGTCGATATGGTGAAAGGATACAAAAGAGAATTGCATACTAGGACAAACAAAATAATGATGTGCCAGCTCCCAATTGCATGCTAAAGGTCTGAGGGAAGATAATCAAAGTTAAAGGTTTATAAATAATTAGAGAAATAAGAATTATACATAGCTCTAGTAAAATATATGTTGGTGGTTATAAAAGGATCATAAGATCTCTCTAGATTGTCATCATATAGCCTTCCTAAGGTATTAACCTTTACACATCATGACAAAAGCTCCTCTATAAGGGAACATCTAGGGTTGTGCTTAGTAAGTTCTGAGGGTCTGTTCTATTAATGGCCTAGTGACAGATTATGTATTGCACTCCTATCGTTTCTGACTTCTCCTGTCTGTGTCATGTGGTACAATGCCTATTATTAGTTGTTCTAGGACATTCTGTGATTATAGGTCAGTTGCCATGGTGCTGTGTGTCTGACTATCTAGTGTAGTATATATACTAGCAAGTGTGTGTAGATATATCCCTACTTGAATCTCAAACTAGCTTCTGGGACTATCCATTAGCTTAAGGGTGATTGCCTCTGAGTGGTTCCCTAACATCCTCTGGAAAATACAGTTAGTTGATCACTCATGAACCTTTCACACTCAGTTGCCCCCTTGTCTGTACTCCCAATACCGAACCTTATGAGTGTAATGCAATCCAAGTGTGCACCTAGCCAAGCTTTCCTAGCCTGCTGTTATTTCTGAAGCCTACCTGAGTTGCATCTGCTATTCTTCTCTAGATCGAGTTCTGGATATATTCTGTGTTCTTCTCAAGACACCTTACTAGTCTTAGTCTTCTTACTCTCAATAGATCAACATTCACAATTCCAGAGGCAGTGTAGATAGAGGTAAGAGTCAAGAGGTTCTTCTCTGATCTAACTACACTTTGAATACTATATTAATGTCATTACAAAGCCCTGAAACTCAAGAATTAAAATATAAAAAGAGAACTATTGCTACTTTTGGATTTCTTTCAACTCCTTTCTGTCCTAAGTCCTCCCAAAATCCTACTGATGATGCAGCCCTCTTCTTTCTTTGTGATAATGTGTTCTCTCACCAAGTCTTTCCCATCAAAGATGACATGTCTTCATTGCCACTTCCTTCTAGAATATTCTTCTGTCTTCCCTTATTATTCTCTTGATACTGCTTTGTAATTTATTGATTACCTATTAAACAGTTAGCAAGTCTCCATAAATGTCTAGTATCTCCAAGTCATGTCCTAGAGATCATTTATCTAAATATAATTGATCTGATGCCATCAATGCTTATTTACAAGCACAAAGTCTATTAATCTAAGTTCGTTGTCTGAGTAGTACTGGTTCTAGAGTACAAGTCTGCCATCCTTCTGAATTAGCCTATTCAAGGGTAAATCTAGAATGTAGTCCCTCAGTAACTCTCTTAGTAACCTGATGCCACTTCATCCTAATTGCTTCTCGAGGTCTCAACATGAGCTCTAGGTTGATTATCACCTGCTCAATATACTCATCATATAGTGTTATGTTCTGAGGATATAGAAAGGGTTCTAGAGTGAATTCTAATTAAGAATCCATTAGTATAACACATATCAAATGTTATTTTCCATGGAAAATTCGCTTGCGGCGTAACAAACAGCACTTATGCTTATTACCATTCAATTTACCATCTCTGTCTAGTTTGTTGGAGAGGTTAACATGCAAAGTGGATAGAGATGGTGACTTAGTGATGGAAGATAGTGGTCTGGGGAATTTCAGGGAATTCCAAGAGAGTATGGACTGTGGTAGAATTGTGGATGACTAGAGATGAGATGGAGTAGAGCTTTGTGAGAAGATGAAGTACTGAGCCATCTTACTCTGTTTTTGGTTGTGGCTGTCTGTTGCCTCCTTTTCTGTGTTCCAGAGATGATCTTGTTCTTAGTTTTGTTTCCAGTGGCAATTGTCAAAAATAATTGCCAGTTGGTACATGGCATAAAAAAAAGTGGGTTTGCCCTGTTCCTAGTTTGCTATCAGATCTTGGAGGCGATTTAGCAACCTCTGATAGAAACAATAGCAGAGAACTGAATTATTCTAGTTCAACTGTGTTGCATACCACATAAATTTCATATTATAAGTTACAATCTTATCTCCTGGTTTCATGCAGAGGTTGTTGATGAGGTTGGCAGCATCCCCCACTGGGTCTGAGAGTTCAAAATAGACCTGGAGTTCATCCACAAAAAGCTGCCAGATGGAGAGCTAGGGTCATGTATAGCTGAGGTCTTCCTGTTATAGTGCGACTTCAAACCAATCTTGTGCTATACCAGAGAGATAGGTCATTGCAAAATTGATTTTCTCTTCATTAGTGGGAAATTGTAGAACATTAGTATGGAAATAGAGTTGATACTGAAACAGGAAGTGGTTGAGCTTGTAAGCTGTCAAAGATGTTTGGAATGTGGGCCTTCAATTAGTGAGGCTTTGGTGCTAATCCTTAGTTAAGGTTTTCTAACAATTGTCAGAGAGCTTCAGCTAATTGATTGTTAAAGAGGTTATAGTCAGCAACAAGAGATAGAGTTTGAAAGACAGGGGTAGGAGCAGGAATAGGAGCATCGACCCAGTCTGGATCGTCATCAACATGAGGGACAGTGATGAAATCTACATTGTAGAATTCTGAAGGGTTCACCAGAAGTGGAGATGACAGGAGGCATACTAGAGTATGAGGTGTTCCTGAGTCAAGATGTCTCAACCTCCTTGGGAGGCCAAAAGTGAAACAACTGATAGTTTGGTCAGCAAGAGAAATAGAATTACTCCCAGAAGAAAGAGCTGCAGAATAGTGAGACATCAGAACTATAGCATGACAGGAACCAGTGTGAGTTTGTAAATTCTGTCAAGGATGGAACAGACAAAGGATAGAGAAGAGGAGTAATAGATAGGAGTATACTCTAGAACAATATACTACACTACTTTAGAGAATAGATAGTACTTAGTGATGATGGAAAAACCAAAAGAAGGCTCCAGCAGACAGAAAAAGATATTAGAGCAGAGTACAACTTAATAAATGATCTTGGCTTCAACTTATGTATTGTACCCTGGTCTCCAGTTTTAAGGTTGGTCACTTATTTCAGAGTGGAGAGAAGTTGTCAGAACAAAGGTCTTGTAAGAGGACCACTCAGTAGGCAATCACTCCTTAAGCTAGTAGATAGTCCTGGAAGCTAGTTTGAGATTCAAGTGGGGATATATCTACACACACTTGCTAGTATATATACTACACTAGATAGTCAGACACACAGCACCATGGCAACTGACCTATAATCACAGAATGTTCTAGAACAACTAATAATAGGCATTACACTGCATGACATAGACAGAAGAAGTCAGGAACGATAGGAGTGCGATACATGATCTGTTACTGGGCCATTAATAGAACAGACCCTCAGAACTCACTAAGCACGACCCTAGATGTCCTCTTACAGTAGTTCCAATTCTACTATGTTTGATGACATGATTTTCTTTATCCTGTAAGGCCTGACGAACCTTTCTATAAGTTTCTCCATCCTTGTTACAACCTTGAGGAGTAACTCAGGTTGTAACACTCAAGTAAAGGCTTGAGGATGATATGAGAGTTAAGGAAAAAAGAGAATGATACAATTGGTAAAGCATAGGGAATACAGAAGAGTATTTACTATATATATATCTATGTACTATGAGGTAGAAATAAGGAATATATATGACAAACATGATGTTATTGATAGACAGTAAATGCTCTTAGTAATCACCCTAGATGGATGTTCAAGAAGAACTCGATAGAGTTCTTTATTAGATTGGCCTACTACTTATACTATTTATAAGTGGCTGTACACTAAAGTCCCATGGTCACAAGTCCTTCCAAAATATTTTTATGGTCACCTGATTCTTGTCATGTGATGAGATTAGCTAAGTTCCTATGCTATTTATATCTCAATCCTGTTGTATGACTTGAGGTTATAAATTAAGTATTTGAATACACAGGAAACTATTTCCTTTCTAGGGCTCTTATAACACATGAAGTCTACTGAGTAAAGAACATGCTCTACTAGTAAGGTGCTGACTGAGCTATTAGATATATGAAGTATTATGAAACGAAAAAGTAGTCCATGTGGTTGTATTATAGTGAACATCTATATGAAATGAGGTTGATCGTGACAGTCCTCCTTCTGACCATTTGGTACTTCAGGTTCTTAGTGCTCAACATTACCAAGTCTTCTACTTTATAGTCGTCTACCTCCCCTCGCCTTTTATTGGCATATTTCTTTATTTCTTTTTGTACTTTTTCTAGCACCACTTTCACTTTCACCTATATTTCCTTTATTTTATTAATGAATTTCTCTGTCCCCTCATATTTTCCCTTTTTCTTTTTCTCGAATCCTATTCTGGGGTCTTGTCTGTAATTTGCCTTGAAAGGTGATGTTCATATACTCAAGTGTGCTTTATTATTATATGTGAACTCTACTGTTCCCAACCATTCAGGCTATTGCTTCTGTTTATGGTCGATAAACATTCTGAGGTACTGTTTTAACTCCTGGTTGACCTTCTCTGTTTGTCCATTTGTTTGAGGGTAGAACACTATCAACAATTTATTCTTTATCCCCAGCATCTGATTTAACTCTCTCATTAATTCTATCACAAACTGTAGTCCCTGATCTGAGATAATACTTTCAGATAGACCATGCAATTTCCACATATTATTTCTAAACAACCTAGCTAGTCCTTTTGCCAACATTTTTTTTGTAGTAGGTATAAAATAAACTATTTTTGTTAACCTATCGACTACCACCAAGATTGAGTCGTATCCCTGAGCTAAAAGCAGCTTTGTGATAAAGTCTGCTGATCTGTGTATCTAAGGTTTCTCCAGAATAGAATTGGGCATTAACTTGTCTGCTAGTTGCTCTGTGTGATTTTTATTTCACTAGCAAGTGTCGCACTCTTCCACATATCTTTTCACTTCTTTCGTTACTCCTGACCACCAAAAATTATAGGTGACCAGTTCTACTATCTTCCATTGCCCTCCATGTTCTTTTACTGGCGTATCATGGTATAACCTTATGATTTCCACTCTTAATTTCTTATCTTTAGGTATATAAACTTTTTTCTTCTTGTACATGATACCGTCTACTTCTCTTTACTCCTTGTCTCTTAACATTCTCACTCCTGCTCACTTCATCTCTTCTACCACTCTTACTACTTCATCATCTTTCACTTTTGACTTTCTGACTTCCTCTAGTAAATTTACCCCATCTACTATTATTTCTACTACTTCAGCTCTTTTCACTTCTAACCACTCTGGTTTCACTAACATCTCATCCTCATTGTCTTTTTCCATATCTACTTTCCAGTCTAGCCTTCTGCTTAGACTGTTTGCTTTCCCCATCTTACTTCCTAGAATATGTTTTAGCATAAAACTAAATCTAGATAGGTATAGAGCCTATCTTGCTTGTCTCCTATTTAATTTCTGTGCTTTTATAAAATATTTGAGGTTTTTATGATCTGTCCAAATCTTGAATTTTTCTGTTGCTTCTTCCAGGAAGTGCCTCTATGCTTCTAGACATCTAACAACTGCTAACATCTTCTTGTTGTGTATTTCATAGTTTCGTTTTGTATTACTAAGAGACTTGGAAATAAAAGCAACTGGTCTCTACTTTTCATCTGAGCACTTTATTGACAGTACTCCTCTAGTAGTATAGTTTGACGCATCAGCTTCTACTCTGAATTCCTTATTTAAGTCTGGTGTTGCTAATACTGGTTTCATTGTAAAAACTTGCTTTAGCTTGTCAAATGCTTTTTGTTGTTCTTCTTTCTACCACCATTTCTCATCTTTCCTTATCAGCACATTTATTGGTTTTGTTACTTGAGCAAAATCCTTAATAAACCTCCTATAATAATTTGTGAGGCCTAAGAATTTTCTAATGTCTTTCATATTCTTGGATTCTGGCCAACCAAGTACTCCCTCTACCTTTTCCACTTCCATTTCTATTCCATTAGGTCCAATGATGATCTCTAGGAATTCTATTTTTCTTGCCTTCCACACACATTTCTCCGGCTTGACATACAGGTCATTTTCCTCCAGTCTCTTCAGTATCTCCTCTACAATTTTGTCATGTCCTTCTTTTGTTTCTATCCCTACTAGTATGTCGTCTATGAACACTGTAACCTTTCCTTTATTTATTAAATCTCTTAAGATTTCATTTATTATCACCTGGAATATAGCTGGCAAGTTCATCATCCCAAAGAACATTACTGTTGGCTCGAAGGAATCTATGTGTATTGTAAACACTCTCTGTCACAAACTTCATTTAGCCATATCTCCACCAATTCTTTGATGATTCTCATGGTCTTAATGCCTACGGAAAGCCCTTGAAAAGACCTTTTGATCAATACCAGTCATGCCTCAAAGCTATCAGTATTGGCCGAGATATTAGGCAGATCAACTGGTAACTACTATGGTACTGTTTATTAAATTACCAATATCTTGGAAACCGCCACAATCTAAGCTTCAGTTCTAAGCTCATCAGAAGCCCTCTTCATACCACTCAGAATGAGCCTAGAACAACTTCAAGGCAATCAGTATCTGTAAAGATATAAAGACCTCAATGTTTGCATATGGACTTCATTAATTACTCATAGATAGTCATCTGTCCTTTTCTTAGAACAAAGGACAGCCTCCATATGGTTAGGTTATCACTATTTCTAGCACAAAGGCACTACCATATGTAAAATAATAGGTAGTAGCATGTGATGATCTGTCCTAGTGTACAGACCATCACTTTCATATATATAAGGACTCATAGTTTGAGGATTAGACCTCAGACTTAATGATATCTTTTGTCACTTGTCTAACTTCGCATTTTTGAACTCTTTAAAGTATCAAAGCACCTATCACAAATAGTAAGTGACCATTTGTGATACTCTCTTTCACTCATCTCTATAAGAGGACACCTTTATTTCTACCCCTGAACAGTACGACAACACTCCAGAGCTACCTTAGCCTGTTTTTCTAGTAATACTTAAACACACTAGTTTAGCTCCGATCCTGCTAACCCTGACACTAAGGGATGTATATAATATAAAAGATCCCTCCAAGAGCCTTATTCTAATCTTTGAGGATTCTCCTGGAGTCTTGTGCCCAGTCACTCTTACAGCAGATTAGGATCTTAAAGCAGAGCCTTGGACTATCCCAGTAGATAGCCACCCAATAGGTTGCTCTCCCTTGTTATACCCAACCCTCTGAAAATTCTACTCTTCAGATGTCATTGTCCTCGGACACCCCTCAAGGCATAGCCGACACTTTAGGATACCTGCAACACCATCTGCAGGAGCTCATGGAGAGATAACATGTCTCCAAAAGTAACATTAACTCTACTCTGGCAGCCCTGACCATGCAGTTACAGCAGCTCACACAGTTAGTGGCTAACCCCCCTCCTCCAGCCATACCAAACATACCTCCCTCACCTGTACCATCCCCTCTGATGTCTCCGCCCCCTGCTCTGCCAGTCCAACGGACACACCCCAAGCTCTCTTGTCCCCCAGACTTCAACAGAGAATGTCACAATGGCTGCATATTCCTAAACTCTTGCTCTTTCTACATATGCCTAGTCCTAGAGCAGTTCCACGACAAACAGAAAAGGATTCTCTGGGCTCTCACGTTCTTCAAAGGAGGTCGTGCCGCCAAGTGGTCTGAAAACGTATTCCGTCAAGAAGCAAACACTGGCGTTTTCCCCATTCAAATCTGGGGAGACTTTAAACAACAATTCCGGCTGCACTTCTTCCCTGCAAATGCGGAAGCAGACGCAATCAACACTTTGAAAGGAACTTCCTACCACCAAGGAAATCGGATAGTAGACAACTATTTGGACAGCTTCCAAGCTCTGGTCTCCGATGCAGGTTATACAGATCCCCAGACACTGGTGGTGAAATTTCGACAAGGTCTCAGATTAGGTATCCAAAACCAGATTGCCACTATGCCCTATAGACGACCAGCTGACACTGACCCCGATGCGTGGTATAGAGCAGCAAGGAGGATTGACCAGGCGCGCCTCGCAAACAAAGCCTTCTAGTCTATGTCATGCTCCACCTTTTCCGCTTCACTCAAAACCATCTCTGCCTGGCCCCCACCATTGTCTGTGGCAAGGTTACCCCTCGCTCTGCCCCCTCTGGTTATTTCAAAGCCTCTGCCGACTACTCCATCTATGGGAGTTCCCATGGATGTAGACGCCGCTAGGAAAGCAAGGTCCTTGCCTCTGCGAGAATGCTACTGATGTGGAGACGCAAACCATATAGTCTGGGATTGTCCCCACTGTATAGACATCCATCAACTTACCATGGAGCAGCAGGAGAAGTTGATTGAAGATCTGTTGACATTGAAAGATGCAGTTCCGATGAAAGAGTCTTGTCCCCCGGAGGAAGAGAATTTTGCATAGCGCAGCTGGCAATAAGTGCACCCCAGTCGCTAGTAAATAAGTTCACTGTATTAACTATAGAGGACCCCAATACAATTGACAGTGAACTAGTAGATGTACTGCCCCCTATCCCTCTCGTTTCGGCTCTACTCCGCAAACCCAAGTGGGAGAAGAGACTACCCAAACTTCTTTTGATCAGCGCTTTAGACGCATGAAAGACTTCCCTACTTCTGCCAGTAGAAATCGAAACCACGAACACGAGCGAACTATACTCTATCGAAGCTTTCCTGGACTGTAGAGCAACTGGAAGCCTCATCGACAGAGATTTTGTCCGTTCGAAAGGGATGAATACCCAGACCCTCTCACATAACATTCCAGTCTTCAATGTCGATGGTTTCCCTAATGAGACAGAACAAATCTCCAAGGTTGTAAACATAGTTCTTTGCTACAAGACTCATTTCAAAAGGATGCTCTTGGCCGTCTCTGGACTTGGGAAACAGAGTTTAATCCTAGGCTATGACTGGCTCATGTGAGGGCGACTGAAGGGGACTCCAGGAGATTCCTCAGTTAAATTATAGTATAGGATATGTTACAACTCACCTCCAGGAGATTCCTCAGAGAATTAAATGAGGCTCCTGGAGGGAATAATCTACAATATATATACTAAAATGTCCTTACATTCCATTCTTTGGTAACCAGGGGCTGCACAATGAAATTAGGTTGGGAGGCAACGGGCTCCGGAGTCATGT
>Ga0153965_1000136_pt1 | contig 13670 bp, 8 predicted proteins | sample TSFL049MetaG_FD_104707 | JGI IMG/M metagenome (GOLD analysis project Ga0153965, IMG submission 104707) | Attine ant fungus gardens microbial communities from Florida, USA - TSFL049 MetaG | ecosystem: Host-associated > Fungi > Mycelium > Unclassified | place: USA: Florida, Paynes | collected... | reverse complement strand
GGATCGACTTAAACGACCGCTCGTTGTTAAGTACTCTGACAAGACGGATAGTCCTCTTCAAAGTCTTGAAAGAAAACTCAACAGCAAAACTAGGGCCAAACAGCATTTGAAACTAACCCAGAGCGGATTGTAAGTAGAGCTTGGGCCCATGGAGTCTTACTTATTCATGCGATGTAGGATTTTCCGGGAAGGGAGCAGCCTAAATATTGAAATACACAAGCAGCCCCAATGGCCAAGAATCTTGGGGTCCAAGCGCACCCAAACTAGCATCAAATTCGACGATTTATGGGATCACCTGGCCTCTGAAGCACAGCGAGAGACCAATTGTGAGTTGATCTTTCCGTCGATGAATTCCCATGTACTCAGGGCACCTTAGCAAACTTGCAGGTGGAATTCACAAATCCGATTTCAGGATTACAGTTTTGGATCGTCGCTGAGATATGGATTTTATCACTTTTAAGATGTGGATTACCTACTGAAACTTCATCTTAGGCCCACAACAGTGATTTACGTGCTCTAGACACCCAGATCAAGAGGACAGCAAAAAGCCTAGAAACCTTCAAACCACTTTTGAGCCACATTGGTCCTGCGAGCGCTAGTACTGGAATGGGTCTCGAGTTTGGGAAGGCCGTTAGTGGGGTAATAAATTATTGTCTAGCATGTGTGCATGTTATCTGACTTGAAGCAGCTGAATTCCGTGACTCAAACAGTGCTCAGTTGCATTGATGTTATATATAAGGTTGGATCTTTTTCCATTTTCAACTTCAATAGTTCCGATGAATTTTGCAGCATTTCAAGGCTCAAAATGAATCTCATAAAGCAATGCAAGACCTCGCAGAGGGCATGGATATCCTAGCTGGCCAGCTGGACAGGCTCAGAGAAGTTCCAAAAACAGAGAAATTGCGTAATACTATCAATGAATTTCCTGGAATGATGAAAGAAGTGATGGAGTTTATTGAGAAATGGCTGGAAAGTTGGTCGGGTGCGTATTCTGTCTTGTGGAATGGATTGGTGACTGAGTCATTGGTCGCAGCCAAGCACATCCTCGTTGTCCCTCACAAGGACGAAGCTATTGGATTACTGAAGAAACTGGATGCTTTTGCGGGAAATTTTGACAGAGATCTTCTTATAGAGGTCCGAGCAGAGCAAGGTATGATTTTGTGCCTGATATTTGTTGTTCAATCTGACTAATTTGTGGTTGTTATCAGCCACCATGGCAAGAAATGCGATGAGAGCCGCCGAAAAGAAGGAGCTGGATGATCTAGTGAGGGCCCTTGGGGAGAATAGACTTCCCCCACGCAAACCATGTATGGAAGGCACCCGCACTACCATCCTACAAGAGATCGGAAACAAAATCAGGAACGTCAATGGTCCCAATGTGATTTGGATCAGAGGGTCTGCTGGTGTTGGGAAATCTGCATTGGCAGCTAGTATTTCTGCCCGCCTACGGAGACAGGGTCGCCATGTCATACTATTCCGTTTCGAACCCAAACAGTCCACCACTATCAATACCGATGCTCTCTGGCGCGCTGTCGCCCTTGACCTTGCTCGCCTGTACCCCTCTGTGCGTCAACACATTCTTGACGTAGTCCAAAACAATAAGGTCCCTGATCCATCCGACATAAATGGAAGATTTAAATCCCTGATTGAGACCCCATTATCCACACTCAGTGATGTCCCTTTTGAGGAACTTCCGGTGATTGTGATAGATGCATTGGACGAGTGTGGTGGCCTGAGACACGACTTATCTGGACAGGACGATTACAAGGGTCTTCTACATACACTCAAGAATTGGATTCAGGTTGATCACTTGAAAAAGTTCAAGTTAGTCATTACTAGCCAGCCGGAAGACCATATCAGCCGAACCTTCCCCGAATCAAGCAGCATTCATATTGCTATTCCCTCTGGCAGCGACGTCAAGTCGGGAGATAGTGCTTCTCTAGATATCCGTACATTCCTCAGGGCGCGACTCGACGATATGGCAATGGAACCTGCATGGATCGCTGAGGCTCTCGACTATCTTGTTCCTCGTGCTTCTGGTATTTTCATCTGGGCCACAACTGTCGCAGATTTCCTTGAAGATGATCCTGAAGCACGATTTCACATCCTTAAATCAAAGAAGGGAGGGAATGACATAGAGAGGATGGATGATTTGTTTTCTCTGTATGCCACTATCGTCAGGGCAGGATTCGGACAGATTTCGAAGCGAGAGGTCCAAGGGATCGTCTCTGTTATTGGCGCCATGATCTATTCCAAGCAGCCTCTCAGTGACGATGTGCTTGTGATGCTTCCTGAAGTCGAGGTTGGGGAGTTAGATATAATGCAGTTGATCCAAGGAGGCCTTGTGTCCGTCATTGACTCTAGATATATCCTTCGTTTCCATCACAAGTCATTTGAAGACTATCTTCTCTCGCCCTCGTTTCTACAAGAATTCCCTGAGTTCTCCACTGTTCAGGATCGAGGCTATCATGAACGTCAGCTCGCTGTGTTATGTTTGAAAACCCTGGCATCACCCAAACTCCATTTCAATATGTGCAGCTTGGACTTTTCGGTCATAGATATTCAGGCTAATGTCAGATCCGCTATCCTCCCTCTCGTTTCATATTCATCTCGATTTTGGGCAGACCATCTTGTTCACACTCCATCTGATGAGTTATCTGACCAGAAGCTGAAAGAGGGAGTCAAGTTTGTGATGCATGAGAAACTACTGTTCTGGATAGAGACAATGAGCCTATTGGGAAGAGCAGATGAAATCGCTTCGATCCTGAAAAGGGCTTTATCATGGAAGGTGTGTTTCCAGGTCACTCCTCTGCAACATATCTGATGTTGGCTGGCTAGTCCCTCGACAATGACCTGACATTATTCATTCATGATGCCCTCCGCTTCGTTGCTGCGTTCATCATTCCAATCTCACAATCCGCCTCTCATGTGTACCTCTCGGCACTCCCCTTCGCGCCTGAGCAATCTCATGTTACCAGAAAATTCTGCTCGAGGTTTTGTAATAATTTGATAGCCACTAAAGGGAAGCCTAGTCAACAGCCAATGGTGGTCTTCACTGCAAGGCACCACAAAGATCGCGTGCATGATATGGCTTTCTCACCAGATGAAAGCACATTTTCCTCCACATCATCCAGCGCTGTGTGTATCTGTGACTCTGAAACAGGTCATTGTATTTCAGGCCCATTCAAGATGCCTGGTATATATAATACCTGCTTTAGTCCTGCTGGGAAGCATATTTTAGTCAAATCTGATTCTCATGCAGTAGTGTTGGACATTGAGACGGGTGAGGAGCGGTTCCGAATAAAGGGCTCTGATTTTGCCTTCATTCATCGTGATGGAAGAATTGCCTCGGTGAAAAAAGATGGAAATTCGGACGACTCTGAAGATAAAGGTGCAAATCGGATTGTGGTCCAGTTCTGGGATGCTAGCAATGGTGCACCAATATCCGATGGGCTGTTGGAGGTCAATGATGCTGGTATTGTCCAAATTTCTCCAGATGGGCATTTTCTAGCCATAGAAAAGATGTCTGAGGACGTCATTGAGTTATGGAACTTGGAAGATAGCAAGGATTTCCAACGATTCACGTACCCTCATCGAACGTTGTCATTTATCCGCTTTTCTCCAACCAGTGACACTTTGATGGTTGGGTCTAGGGAAAAACCTCGCCAAATTTACCTTTGGAGATTGGGCACCCAAGAGATGGTATCCTTCAGCCATGATTTCTATGGTGTACCACATGTTATTCATTCACCTCTTACGAATTATCTATTTATCGAACAACTTAACACGGTGGAGATATGGGACGTCTCTGCAACCGGCTCAAAAATGATCTGCGAGATAAAGCCTGCATCCACTTCACCTTTAAGGAGTATCTGTCCATCATGCGATGGTCACAGGGTTTTAGTCAGATATTATGATGGAAGTGTGAGGATGTGGAACTTAGATCTGGCGATCAATCTGACTACGGACACTCGAGATGATGCGGATGTACGACAAGTGATTACAATTTCACCATCTGGAAAGATGGTAGTCACAAGATCACAGCAATCGTCCAAAGTGAAATTCCTGGGTACAACTACTGGGCAAGTCGTAGCGCGTACGGATATCGAGTGCGAAGACGACATGGAGATTGCATTTTCTCAGGATGAAGAACAAGTAGCATTTTTGTCTAAGTCTCTCGTCACTATATGCGATACAATGCACCCGGAGAAATGCGTCTCATTCAACCCCTGGCCGAGAAAGGATGTCCGGTTTGGGAAGGTCGCCTTCCGAACATGCAGCGACCCGGTCATATGCGCGGTCTTTGGTGATGACTCAGCATTACTGCAAGTTTGGCATCGGCAGAATCCTGCAGGTTTCGAATGCACGTATTCTTTAGACTTCAGAAACGGCTCCCCATACGTGGCACCCGATGGCTTGACCGTCGTCATCGTGTCTGTAGATTACTCCACCTCATGTTATTCATGGAATCACGACACTGCCCAGTTTGACCCTGTCAACTTTGACGATCAAGTGCATATTCGCGACGATCCCTTTCCTGAGTACTCACCCGACGGGAAACTCTTCGCATGTTGGTCTGACGAAGACTCCCACGTCCGAGTGTGGGACACGCGAACTGGCCAACTCATTTCCAGGTTTCCAACGTCCAGGGTGGAAAAAATTGCCCTCTCACCTGCTCTTGTTGTCCGTTCCCTTGGCGAGAGACTCATTGCTCTAAAGTTGAGACATGAAAGTGTAATATGTCTCTTTGATGTCTATACCGGCCATCTGCATGCTCAGATTTGGGGTTCAGCAGCCACACATATGGCGTTCATACGAGGTGGAACAGCGTTGGCCTACTATTCCCGCAACTTTGGTTTGAGAATCTGGGAAATAACAAATCCCACAGTTGAGCACCGGAATTACACTCATGGATATGAGCTGATGCTACAAGGCATGATGGATGGATGGATGATGGGTCAGGATGACGAGCCCCTGTTTTGGGTCCCAGTCGAGAACAGGAAAGATCTGTACGTGCCATCGTCCAGAGTGGTGATTGAGGGATCCCAAATCTCAACAATCCTGGACTTGTCTAACTCAAGATTCGGCAGAAAATGGACAGAATGCATCGACAAAGGGTGGTTGAGAGAACTCGAGCAAAAGGAGAAGGAGGTAGGAAACCTGCTGGAGTAAGAAAACAAGGTGTGTCTTGTCCTCAGCCGAAGTGCTTGAAGGTGTTCAAATACGTGAACAGGAGAGTAGTAGGACGAGCTCGTTGCTCTGCTCATGTTTTTGTTCTCTTGGTGTCTCGAGACATGTTTCCACTTCAGCTAGTCTAAAGCCACCCACTACGATTGTTGAATCAAAGGTATAGAATTTGGAAGCAGATATACACAAGCCATAAACTTGCACGCGGGCATCACAAGCTTTGGTGTTCGAGATATAGATTGGAAGAACACTACTACAAGCACAACGAGTGATTCCTGCTATCACAAAACGAGGGGAGAGCTACCTATATCAAGTGCAAGGAGTCAATACAAATGTGTACATTGTAGTATTCAAACAAAAACCGTAGGCATCTTGAACACGGTTACAAAACCACAATTTGCATAGTAGATTCCTAAGTAATAGTTTCAGAACTATCAAACACTAGATTTCGGTCTCTAATCATAGATCTACTGCGATGCATGTTCGTCAGATGGGTACAGAAGCATAGAACATCCAACATACGAGGCCAATGCGAACGACATGAGTCTAGAAGGAGCAAGACCAGTCCACATGGACTAGACACGATACACATCTGAATTAATGATTATCGAGATAAGAGTGACGAACTACTTCTGGCAGAGGATTTGTTCCATGACTGTCTTGGGACCAACCGAATTTGCCGTTGTAGTCAGTATCACTGCTTCCAACGAGAATGTCGGCTGTCCATGGGGTGCGATCATGAGTTATGTCTTCGAGCATGGTGACAATCCTGATATCGTCTTTCCCTGGCTGGCCATAGGGTATCACGAGCAAGTCCATCGAGAAGTCCAAGAGAGGCCCGTTTGGATCTTACAGTTTTTCCCTATTTGGGATCCCGTCTGCAGGGAGATATTGGACTCGGAAAGAGGGTGGAGAATCGGAGAGAGGAGGGTCGTGGGGGTGACCGTGCAGGGGTTTTATATGGGTGAGGAGAGATGTGACAGGCCTGGTTCGAGCTGCGCGTTGCCGGCTTTGCGACATGAAAGAATTGTACAGCTGTGTTCCACTCCGTGAGGGTTGGGGTGGCATTGTTGGATGGCGGAGAGAGGGGGACGACGGCGATGACAGAAAAAGTCTCGGAGTTGCTGATGAGGGCATTGCCAACGTCGTTATTTATGGGGACTGTGAAGTCTGGAGCAAGATGCAGCACAGATGGAAGTACACCCAAGACGATCTACAAGACCACTCAGATCACATTCCTATCCACAGTGGTCGCACCCATCACAAAATACAATGCACGCTGCATTAGATCACGTTGTGTGTGCCGTTCGAGATCCCGCGCCCAATGACATGTGAGTCGCCCACAGACTGGCCCACATGACACGATGAGCAATAAGCGACCCAACGGGAGAGAATTCTTACCTTGAGGGTAGTCCAAGTATACCGAGCAGTTCAAGTAGAGCCAGATCTAGTAACAAATGTACAAGCCCTTTGTGATATTGTATAAGAGTCGTAGATGTCCTTTAACAATTTCAGCAGCATCAAATGAATGAAAATATCACAACAGCTGTAAATAAGCAACAAAGGACCATTAAGCTGCCACTGATGGGCACATCCACCATCACCCCCACAATCCTCCTCTCGCTGATTCTTCACCCTCTTTCTGAGTGCAATTTCTTCCTGCAAACAGGGTTCCAAATAGGAAAACAACTGCAAGGTTGAAACAGGCCGCTCTTTGGCTTCTTGGTAGACTTGTTGTCACAGAAACCTAGTTGCACATTGGTTTGACTTGGAATAAGGGGTATTCCATTGCAAACCAATGAGTGAACATAACAAATTACAAACTTATATACTAAAGAACTATTCTAGATACTTCCCAAAAATTCCACTGGATCACAGTGTCGGCTTGATTTCCCAACACATGCCCTACAGCTGCCTAGCAAAGAGGACTACATTAGAATTGTTACCATGCTCAGAAACATGCACAATGATCACACCCACTGGATGGCTGATGTTCTCATTGGAAGCAGTGATGCTGACTACAATGACAAATCTGGTTGGTTCCAAGACAATCATGAAACAAATAGCTGGCTATATGTATTCTTTCTGAATATATGTTGGGTATCCATGCATCAAAGTGTATTTATGATTGGAGATTGAAATTTAGTGTTTGATAGTCACAAAACTGCAGACTTATGGGTTGTCTATCTCTGGTTCCAAATTATAGTCCCTTTGATCCAACAATTGTAGTTGCATGTCTTTAGACTCACAGAACTGGAATGTGTCTTAAGAGAGCAAAAACTTGAGTAGAGCAGCAAGCTTGTCCTACTCTCCTGTTCACATATTTGAACACCTTTCAGCACTTTGACTAAGGACAAAACACACCTTGTTTTCTTACTCCAGCAGGTTTCCTACCTCCTTTTCTTCTTTCTTAATCATCTTTTGTCAATGCATTTTATCCACTTTCTGCAGGGCCTTGAGTTAGGCAAGTCTAGGATTGTTGAGAGTTGAGTCTTCTCAATCACCACTCTGAACAGTAGCACACAAAGATGTTTCCTGTGTTCAACTAGGACTCAAAACAGTGGCATGTTGTCTTGACCCATCATCTATCTCTCATGCTTGCAGCATAAGCTCATATCCATCAGTAGAATGCTAGTGCTCAGTTAAGGTCTGCTATTTCCCATGTTCACAAACTAGTTTTGCTGGAATAGTATGTATATACTTGACCCAAAATCTAAGATGATGTTATGAGAGCCTCAGAAAGGAAATAACTTCCTATACATTTGAACAGTTGGTTCACAATCTCAAGACATATAATGGAATAAAACTATAAATAGCACAGAAACCTTAAGTAAACCATATCATGTGATTAAATCAGGTGATTGTAGAATATTCCACAAGGACATGTAACTGTGGGACTTTAGTATACAGAGCATGTAAGAATAGTATAAGTAGTATAAAGAATACAATGGGGAACTCTATTGAGTTCTTTCTGAACATTGTAAGGGGACATCTAGGGTGGTGCTTAGTCAGTATTGAGGGTCTGTTCTATTAGTGGCCCAGTAACAGTACGTGTACGCATTCCCATCGTTCCTATCTTCTCTCTGTCTGTGTCATGCAGTGCAACGCCTTCTATTCTATTAATAGGATATTGTGATTACTGATCCATACGCTCATGTGATAGTGCATGTGATCGTCTAGTGTAGAAGTATATATACTAGCAAGCTGTCGTAGATATACTTTACTTGAATCTCAACTTAGCTTCCAGGACTATCCATTAGCTTGAAGGGTGATCGCCTCTGAGTGGTTCCCTAACAAACATCTACCTAGGGTGAACTCTAAGTTCTTTACAGCCTAACGTTAACACTCATCTTCTCTTGTGCTTTTTCCAACACCACTTTTGCTTCTTCTTGGATTTTTTTTATTTTTTCTATAAACTTTCTTGCTACCTTGTATTTTTCTTTTCTTCTTCTCTCAAACCCCATTCTTGGGTCTTGACCATAGTTAGCTTTGAAAGAGAATACTTTAGTTGCCAAGTGGATTTTATTATTGTATGCAAATTTGGTGGTCCTCAACTAATCAGGCCACTGTTCTTGTCTATAGTCAATAAAGACCCTTAAATATTGTTCCAGCTCCTGGTTTACCCTTTCTGTTTGGCCATCTGTCTAGGAGTAGTAGGCTATAGATAGTTTTGTCTGAATTCCCAGTAGGCTGTTCAACTCCTTTATCATCCTTGTCATAAATTGTACTCCTCTATCAGATGCAATGTTTTCTGAAAGTCTATGCAATCTCTACACATGGTCTCTAAACAGCTTGGTGAGTCTTTCTGCTGATGTCTTCTCTGTTGTTGCTATGAAGTGGGCTATTTTACTAAATCAATCATATACTACCAATATTGCGTCATATCCTTGAGCAAGCAGTAACTTGGTAATAAAGTCAGCTGAGATATGGCTCTATGGTTTCTCTGAAATTGCATTAAGCATAAGTTTCCCTGCTGGGGCTTTACTCCTGTTTTTGTATCTCTGGCAGGCATCACATCCATCCATGTATCTCCTTACTTTTTTTGTTACTCCTGGCCATCAATAATTCCTAGTAATCAATTCTATTGTTTTCCACCTTCTCCTACTGGGGTATTGTGGTATAGCCAGATTACTTCTCCCCTCAGTTTTTCTTTTGGTATGTATATTTGTCTCTTTTTCATGACTACTCTATCTTCTATCTCCTATTTCTTATCTTTCAATGATTTCATCCCTACCCTTTTAAATTCCTTTACTGCTTTTACTACCCTTTTAAACTCCTCCACTGCTTTTACTACCCTTTCATCTCTGTAAGAAAGCTAAACTCCAAGCCGGAATAAAGCCAACTACTCTTTGTTCAGCGATTGACAAAGAGAACTTGATAAAGTTCCTATTGGATTCTCTATACTACTTATACAACTACTATATGGTCTGTGCACTACTTTCCCATGCCTATCATGTGACCTATTATGTGATGTCATGTGATGTAACACTGTGACTTCCTATTATGTGACTATGCCTGTGTGATACTTGTGATGTAACACTTTCCCATACTCCTTTCTGTGTAATAAGTCCAAGATAAAAGAAAAAGAAAAGAAAAGAAATATAAATAATGACTTAGCTATTTTGCCAAGTCATGACAATCTCTCTTCTGTGCTTTCTGGATCCTCTTTCTTAAGTCTCTTTTTTCTACTAGTGTTTCTGCTCCCCTAATCCATTCTAGCTTTATCAACATCTGGTCCTCATTATTCTTTTTTACTCCCTCCTGCCAATCTGGTCTTCTACTTAGTCCATTGTCATGCCAGACAGCCATTTAAACAATATGAGTGGCATTTTTAACCATATTAATGAGAATAACCAACTCAAGAAATGAGTTCAGTCCCTCAGAAATGTTCCTTAGATGCTAAGTCATAGGCTCGAGCATACTACTTGAGTAGCAGAGTAGTGGCTATAATTACTGCTATAGAGACCTCATAGATGCTTGCTCAGACATCCCATATCAGATTTATAACAAAACACTCTTCTAGAGTGCTCTTGATAGCAGAAAGGAACTTTGGAGATTAACCCTTAACAAAATGACATCATATCTCAGTGGCTAGCAGTACTATGTCAAGCACAGTTACCATTAGATCTGCACCATTATTGCTGATGGCTAATTATAGCAAGAACAAGAAAGCTGAGTCCTCACAAGAATTGCATTGCAATTACAATAGAAGAAGACTAGAACTCAGAGGAGTGAGCAGATGTAGAAGAGACAGTGAGAAGACTAGGAAAGTTGGGAAGAGAGATAGAAAAAAGGTTTGATGAAGACAATGCACTTGAGAGCAAGATGACTCAAGATCACTGCCTCTCTCTACAGTCCATGAAAAGGCTTGAGAGCCATTCATTGCACAAAGAAGGATTCCAGGAGTAGGGTTAGAGGAGCAGGGAGTGGTCACCAAGTGTTCAGGAGAGGTGCTGCCTCATCATTTTGGCCTTACTATCTTTGGGAATTTAGAGGTTTTCTTTGTGTCATTTTCTTTGGTATCTCACTGCTTTGTAATCCTCTAGGACACAGAAGGGAAATCAAAGCATTATACCCCTATCATTATCCCTCTCTGTTGCTCTAGAGCTTAACAGCTAATTGAGTGATTAAGTCTCTATTTTTCTAAGCTTCTTTGTTTATTTTCTAAAACCACCAAAACCCTTCCCTCAGAGGGAAATTCAAGCCCTAATGGACTTGGGCATTTGCTTATGCTAGGAGCTAACCACTTGCTACATATTTTTGGAGTAGGCTTCCAGTTGTACAGTCAGCTAAAGTAGAGCCTATATGATGGCATGGGAGTTCTAGGTAGATCTGCTGTATTGATGGCAAGCTAGACTACTAGACTAGATAAGGGCAGTAGTGTCACAGTGCGAGACAAATGTGTACCTTAGAGATCCTATTATGGTAAGAACAACCTCAAGTGGATTTATTAAAAATATTACTTCAACTTCTTTCAGTTATTTGAGTTTCTCTTACCATTCCTTTTTTTTTATAAGCTCTCTTTTCTTATTTGATTATATTTCCAGTGTCTACTTGTTTAGTAAACAATTGTGAAACATCTCAGAGATTTTGTTTCTTTTATTTGTTATTACTTTTGTCTAGTGATCAATTCTCTTTAATTCCTATTACCGTTGGCTTTACCTATGCTTTTTCCTGGAGCATGTTTCAATGTGAAGTTGAATTGTGATAGGTATAAGGCCCATCTTGCTTGTTTTCAGTTCAGCTTTTGACTCATCATGAAATATTAGAGATTTTTGTGATCTGTCCAAATTTCAAACTCTAGTTTTGCTTCTTTTAGGTAATGCCTCCATGCTTCTAGGCATCTAATAACTGCCAACATTTCTTTGTCATGAATTTCATAGTTTTGCTTAGGGGCATTTAATGATTTAGAAATGAAAGCCACTGGCCTCCACTTTCCATTTTCACATTTTGTCAATAATACCCTCCTGTCACATAGTCTGATGTATCTGCCTCCACTCTTATTTCCTTGTCTATGTCTGGGATAGCTAAAACTAGTTCTGTGATAAACTCCACCTTTAACCTTCCAAATGCTTTTTTCTACTCCCTTTCCTACTTCTACTTTTGTTCTTTCCTGACCAGTATATATAACAGGGCTGCTATCTTTGCAAAGTCCTTGATGAACCTCCTGTAATAGTTGGCAAGGCCTAAAAACTTTTGTACTTGTTTAACATTTCTAGGTACTGGTCAGTTCAATACTCCTTCCACTTTTTCTTTCTGCATTTCTACTCCTCTTAGGCCAATTACTACTCCCAGGAATTCCACTTTTCTTACTTTTCATTTATACTTCTTTGATTTCACAAATAGGTCATTTTCCTCTAGTCTTTTCAACACTTCCTTTACTAATTCATTATATCCCTTCTCTATGTCTGTAGCCACTAAGATGTTGTTAATAAATGTCATGGTATCTCTCTGATTTATGAGATCCCAGTGATGGGGATCAAAGGGAATTGATCACAAACAAAGGTGATAACAAATGAAAGTAATAGAATCTCTAAGATGTTTCACAATTGTACACTAAACAAGTAGGCACTGGGGAGACAATCAAATAAACAAAAAGAGCTTGAAAAAGGGGAAATAGAGGGGAAAAACTTGAATAACTGAAAGAAATTATAATAAAGTTTTTTAAGAATCCATTTGAGGTTGATCTCACCATAATAGGATCCCTAAGATGCATGTTTGTCTTGCACCATGACACTACTGCCCTAACCTAGTCTAGTAGCCTAGCTTACCATCAATATAGCAGTACTACTTAGAACTCCTATGCCATTATGTAGGCTCTTCTTTAGCTAACTATACAACTGGAAGCCTACTCCAAAAACATATAGAAAGTGGTTAGCTCCTAGCATAAGTAAATGCCCAAGTCCATTGGGGCTTGAATTTCCCTTCAAGGGAGGGGTTTTGGTGGTTTTTAAGAAATAAAGGAGAAAACTTAGAAAATAGAGACTTAGTTACTCAAATAGCCATTAAGCTCTAGAGCAACAGACAGGAATGATAATGGGGGTATGATGCTTGATTTCCCTTCTGTGCCCTAGAGTATTTTATTAGGATTACAAAGCAGCAAGATAACAAAGAAAGTAAGACAAAGAAAACCCCCAAATTCCCAAACATAAGAAGGCCAAAATAATGAGGTGGTGTCTCTTCCAAACACTTAGTGACTACTCCCTACTCTTCTAACCCTACTCTGGAAATCCTCCCTTGCATAATAGGCAGTTCTCAAGCCTCTTGCCAGGCTGTAAAGAGAGATGACAGTCTTGAGTCATTTTGCTCTCGAGCACATTGTCTTCATCAAACCTCTCTTCTACTTCTCTTCCTAACTTTCTTACTCTTCTCACTATATCTTCTATATCCTCTCACTTCTCCAAGATCCAGTTTTCTTCCATTGCAGTTATGATATGACTTCACATTGACTCACTGTTATGCTGCTAGATGTCAAGAACGTGTGGAGCGGGAGTAGAGTGACCCAAAGTGGAGCGGAATTACTCCAGAGTGGAAGGGAGTTGACAACAAAGTAGGGGAACAACCTTGGCCTCAGCTCGTGCGCTGTGCCTCGATCTGCTGTTGTGTGTGTGGTTGTGTATTTCAGGAGGACAGAATTGTTGTCAGGAGATTAGGAGAGGAGTAGTATATAGATTTGATAGGAGTAGGGATGGATATTAAAGACGTAAATGACTTTAATCTACGAACTAAGGAACTAGGATGTAATTACTGGAGTACTTATACTAAGTCCAGTGTTACGCCATACAAACGTTTAGGCAAAATAAGTGACATTTTACACCTTAATAACAAGAATAACCAGCTCAAGAGACGAGTTCGGCCCTCCAAAGATATCCATTAGATGCCCAGTCGTGGACTCGAGCATATGACTTGAGTAGCAGAGTAGTGGCTGTGACCACCACTACAGAAACCTCATAGAGATTGTCCAGAGAATTTCATAACAGATT